>ERZ1292632.465-Hain-H43-01um-R2-465-length-43486-cov-6_pt1 | contig 42978 bp, 69 predicted proteins | sample MGYA00564407_ERZ1292632 | MGnify/ENA primary metagenome ERZ1292632 (study PRJEB36523, sample SAMEA6512637) | groundwater metagenome | collected 2019-01-08 | study: AquaDiva: Metagenomics assemblies of 32 groundwater samples | reverse complement strand
TCCAGCAGCGGCATCCCCGAGCGGTTGTAGTCCACCAGCGCCGCGCCGCCCCCCGCGCTCGTGCCGCCCTTCGGCGTGGCCGTGCTGCCCTTCGAGGACCGGCGCCAGCCCGGGCAGGAATCCTGGCTGGGGCGCTACCTGCGCGGGGGCCGGCGCCGGCCTGATCGAAGCCGACGTGACGTATTGCCCTCGCCGGGGGGAGTGCCCATGCTTCGCTCTCTGGCGGTCCCGGATCGAAGTCATAGACGATAGCGACCTGACTGCCGGTGTCATTCTTTGTGAAGGGTGCGGACTGCCGGTAAAATGGGACGGCAAGGAATGGAATGAGGTCGAGAACTGCACGATGAACGGCAAGCGGCCGTGGGAAGTATTCGATGAGTTTCCATTCGTGAAGGCCGAGAGGGAAATGAAACGTGGGCGCTGAAGAGGCGGGAATAGAAAACTCAGGCTGGCGGGAGTTTGTGCCGAATGCGCAATGGATGAAATTGCGAAACGGTGTGCGAGTTATCGTACTCAACATGCACGATGGGTTTTCGATCACGGCGCACCGAAACCTTGGCGAGGGAGAGAACGCTACGGGTTGGGAGTTGCGGCTCGACCCGCCCGCGATGTATCGCTTTCGCACGATGCGCGAAGCGATGGATGCAGGCGAAAGGGCGTTACGGTTTTTGGGACAAGTGCAGTTGCCAAAGAAAGACGATGCGGCGCGGTGATTCTACGGGAAGGGAGTGCGTGCGATTCACACATAAAGGCGAAACCGTCGTAATGAAAACTCAAACACCGCGCCGCATTACTTTTTTCTCATTTCAGAAAAGGAACGAACGTTGACAAACAACCACATAACCGCCGACGAAATCAAGGCCGCCGGCGGCCTGGCCGGGTACGAACGCAAGACGCGGCCGAAGGGCCGGGCGAGCGGGTTACGCGCGAAGGGGCCGAATGAATTGGAGCTCCGGTTCCAGTCGATCCTATCGCAGCGTTTCTGGGCGGGGGAGTTGCTGTACTACGCCTTTGTCGGCAACGGTACGTTCCGGCTGCCCCTGGTCGAGGACACGACCTACAATCCCGACTTCATCGCCATTCGAATTGACGGGACGGTCGAGGTCCATGAGGTCAAGGGGCGCTATGAGCATGACGACGGCAGTCGGATCAAGTTCAAAATCGCGCGCGAGAAATTTGGGACGATGGAGTTTCATTGCTGGAAAGAAACGCCGCCGAGCGCCTCGGCCGGTGGGCGGACCGGGCTGAAGGAAATCCTGAAACGAAATAAGGGAGTACAAGGAAAGGACAATTGATGTGGATTCACGTTCCATCAACCTTTTGTCCCTCTGCGGCGGAATCGGAGGACTCGATCTTGGCATCCGACTGGCGATTCCTGCCGCTCGAACGGTTCTGTACGTTGAACGCGAAGCCTACTGCTGCGCGGTCCTGGTTGCGCGCATGCAAGACAAAGCCCTGGATGAGGCGCTTATTTGGTCTGATCTTGGAACCTTCGACGGCAAACCGTGGCGTGGAGTCGTTCACGGCATCATTGCGGGAATCCCTTGCCAGCCCCACAGCGTCGCGGGAAAGCGTCTTGGCGCGAACGATGAGAGAAACCTATGGCCCGACGCTGCTCGGATTATTGGCGAAGTTGAACCCGAATTCGTGTTTCTCGAAAACGTTGGAGGCGCAACCGGATTTTTTTGCGAGCACGTTGGGAGTGAACTGGCTCGAATGGGTTTCCGGGTTGCGGCGGGACTGTTTACGGCGGCAGAGGTTGGCGCGTCGCATGAGAGGGAGCGATTGTTCATGCTGGCCCACCGTCAGGAGTGGAGATGGGGATGGGTGCCAGAGTCGCAATGCTACGATGCAGAGAATACAGAACGGTGGAGATGTAATGCTGTCCAGTATGGTAGTACACAACTGGCAAACCCCGGCGTCCGACAGTTTCCGAACGCGCAGCGGAGAACGAAAAGACAAAGCGGGACTCGACCGGCAGGCGAAGGATTTTTGGACAACGCCACAGGCGCACGACGTGACGGAACGAGGGAGCGGACAGAAGCCGACAGCGGCGGCGGGCAATGCGTGTCTGGCGAGGGATGCCCGGCAATGGCCGACGCTAGCAGCACACGATGGGCGGCGACCGGGAAGCGACGAAACGAGTACGCAGGGCAGGAACCTGAAGCGGGAAGTAGAGGCACAGAACTGGCTAGCTCAGAACTGGCCGACGCCGAGATCGAGCGATGCGAACAAAGAGACAGGCAACCAGGAACGCAAGGGACAGTTGAGAGAAGCCAGTTGCCGCTTTTTCCTCCCGGACCCGCCGACCTTGACGCCTGGCGGATCGTGCTTGAACGGGACTGGCGATACGCGCCCGCACTCGATCCCCGCCCTCTTGATATCGTCATTGCGGGCAGACGGCTCTATCGACTATGCACTCCTGGAATCAATCGTCGAGCGCGCGGGCAGGCCAGTAAGGCGGCGTTTGAACCCTATATTCGTTTGCTGGCTGATGAATTTTCCGAAAGGATGGACCCGCGCGTCGATCAGTTGCGCGCCCTCGGAAATGGCGTGGTCCCGTTGGCGGCGGGATATGCGTTCATTTCTCTATGCGCTTCTCTCACGGAGGGAAAATAAATGAAGCCAACGCAAGCGCAACAGAAACTTCTCTTGGCCATGCGACGCGGCTGTCGCGTCGAAATGACGCCGAGCACGGGAGTCATGTTTCTTGATATGCCCGCAGAAAAAGCATTTGGGATACATCCAAACGTGCTCTATGCGTGTAGCGACCGGGGCTGGCTTCTCGTTCGAGGAACTGGGCCGCGCTGGGAATACAGAATCACACTCGAGGGTCTGCGCGCACTTGAGGAATGCTACGCAGAGGGCGAGCCGATCAGAATGGAAATCTTCAGGCTGCGGGCCGCGCTTCAAGTGAAGGAGAACAGGCCATGATTCTAATGAAGATCGAACTCGAAACCGACGAGCCGGTTGAAGCGATGCAGGAGTATGTCGAGTCCTGTTTTCTCGAACGTGACATTTCCGTGCGGGTCGTTTCGGTGGATCGAATCGTAGTGCCGATATGTTCGTCAGAGGGCGGCCTGGATCCGCTTGACCGGCACGAACGGCGACTCGACGCGCAACGGCGCAACCGTCGCGTGAAGACGATGTTGCGGGAAGGGCGAAGGTGAAAATGATCTTGGGGGGGATGAGTAATGAAAGAGAAGGCGCCGATGCGTTCCGGCTTCTACGTGGCATCACAACGCTTCGCCTCGCAACGTCACGCAGCACAACCAGCGGTCTTCGGGCCGCTGGTTCTTTTTTCTCTTGACAAGAAAACGACGATACGCTCTTGATCGTTCTTGTTCAGCGTGGGTAGTCTACGTCCTTTCGGAGAACGGTTAGATTGCAGGCCACCAGTCAGGCGAAAGGGAGCTACGTTCCAAACGAGCGTAGCTCCCTTTGTCTTTTGAGGCGATGATGAAGAAGACCGGCCGACCCTCCAAATTCAACGGCATCGACCTCTCTCGCGTAGAGATTCTCGCCAAGCGCGGATGGACCGATGCTGACATGGCCGTGTTCTTTGGCGTGTGTCCCAAAACGTGGGCCAACTGGAAAGACGAACATCCTACTTTTTTACAAGCCTTAAAAGATTGGAAGATCGAAGCCGACGCCCGCGTCGAACGAAGCCTTTACGAGCGGGCAACGGGGTACTCTCACCCGGAGGACAAGATTTTCAACAACGAGGGCAAGCCGCTCGTCGTGCCGACGATCCGGCATTACCCCCCCGATACGACCGCCTGTATTTTCTGGCTGAAGAATCGACAACCCGAACGATGGCGCGATAGAACAGAAGTTGAACACGGGTTGCGCCCATGTCAAATGACCTTGCTCGATTACATTCTCAGACGCGACGCCGAGCCGCCGCAAGAGCCGGAGATATCGTGCCCGACCACGTGATCATGCGGATCGCCGAACTCTGGCAACTCGACTCCGGCAAGCCCTTCGCCGACGTGATGGAGCCGTGGCAGCGTGACTTCCTACTCGCGGCGGCGGCGGTCCGGCCCGATGGCCGACCCAAGCATCCCCGCATTCTCTGCTCGCTCCCGCGCCAGTCGAGCAAGACCGAAATGATTTCGCTCATCGGCTATTACCGCACCGTCGTTTTCGGCGGCGCGACGGTGAGCATTGCCACCGACCTCGATCAATGCCGGTTGCAACGCAATCGTTTCATCCGTTCCATGCAGCGCTCCCCGATCCTCGCCCGCGAGTTCGACCTCACGGCGCCCAAGAGCAACATGATGTGGCTTGCCAACCGCAAGGGCTACTGGGCCTTTCTGCCTGGCGACGAGGCCAGCGCGGGCGGGCATGTTGTGGCGACGCTTTTGGCCGATGAAATCGGGCAGTTCCCCAAAGGCTCGTGGTCGTTTATCTCGCAGGTTTCCCCCTCGCCCGCCGTTCCTGAAGGGCAAGTTGTTTTCGCGGGCTTCAAGGGCGGCATGCAGCACCGCGTTCCCGAAGCGCCGCTCTATGACCTATGTGAGCAATTCCGGCGCGGCGAAATTATGGGCCTCAACGTCGAGGGCCGCTCGCCAGCATCATGGCATACCGATGCCTTTCTCGACGAGAATCGCCGCGTCTTGCCCTCTGCGATTTTCAGGCAGCTCTATTGCAACGAGTGGGCCGAGGGCAAAGACCAGTTCCTTTCGATCAGTCTGATTGAGACGGCTGTGGACGCAACGCTCGATTGCGGCGGCGTGCCGGGCCGCGATGAGCGAGTCTGCCTAGGCCTCGACTTGGGGCTTGTGAGCGACCGCGCCGTCCTCACTGCATCGGCGCTCAGTCAGGCGCGCGGTGTACGGCAGATTCGCTCGCTCGTCTGGCAAGGCTCGCATGAGGCGCCAGTCGATCTACAGCGCGTCGAGGATACAGTCGTCGCCATCTACCGGGATCTGCACGCTGGGTTGCTCGTACTCGATCCGTGGCAAGGCCGCCAAATGGAACAGCGGATGGCCAAGGCGGGCTTGAACGTTCACGTCCATAACTTTACAGGGCCAAGCGTCGAGCGTCTTGCAGCGGGCCTGTATTCGCTTTTTGCCAACGGGCGGATCAAGATTCCGAATGACTCGAATCTCAAAGAGGAACTGCTCGGCCTGACCGTGAAGCAAACGCAGAGCGGTTACCGATGGCAACACCCCGAAGGCCGACACGATGATCGGGTAACGGCGCTGACGCTCTCGGCGTGGCCGCTCATCGAAACCGAGGTCCCCGCGCAGACCGTTATCCAGACGTTCGATCCCCTGGCCATGCCCGCCATGCAGGGGGTGCTCGCATGACGCAACTCGTCGATCAGCATGGCCGACCCGTCCGCTACGTTGCGCCGTCGCGCGAGCAACTGCGCGAGACGCCGCTTGAGGAAATGCAGACGTTTGCCGTGACCAGCGGCGCGGCCGAGCTGATCGAAATTCTCAAGGAAGATTCCGCCGACTGGTACGATGCCAGCTACACCAACGGTGTGTTGCCCGACCGTACGCGCCGGCAGATCGAGAACAAGGCGCGGCTCGGCGCAATCGTAGGCGGGACTGAAAAACAGATCGTCCAGCTCTACCGGAATTTCGCCGTGGGCAGCGGTATTCAATTCACGCCGACACCCGAATCGACAATCGGCCCGAAAGCCAAACAGGTATGGTCCGCGCGGCGCAACCGTCATGCATTCTCGATTGTCGGCCAACGCCGGATATCCGATACGTTGACGATCAGTGGCAATTGGTTTGTGAGCGTCTTCGGGCGACAAGTTGCCGCGACGGTGCGCACGATGGACTCCCGCCAGATCGTGGAGATCGTGGCGGACCCGGACGATGCCGCCGAAGCCCTCTGGTATTTGCAGAGCAGCAACGAGGGCGGCAGGCAAATCAAAAACCGCTGGCCCGCCCTGTATGCCAACCCCGCGCGATTGCGCGAGACGGAAACCGATCCTCGAATCGCCAATCGAATTCGCGGCTATAACCAGGTGGAAAACGCGGTCGTCTATCACCTGGCGCTCGACAGCATCGAGCCGTGGGGAAATTCGGTTTTGACGACCGTCATGGAATACACGCGGTCGAAACGAAAACTGCTCCGCTACTACCTCGCCAAATTTTTGGCCCACGCGATGTTCGCCTTCAAACAAAAACTCTCACACGGCACGGCGAGTGACGTTTCAGCGGCGACGGAGTTTTTTCAATCCGGACTCGTTGCCGGCGACCGGGAAAACAATCCACCCCCGGCGCCGGGCGGCGTCCACGTCGAGAACGCAGGCAGCGATCTGAGTCCGATCCGAACGGACAGCGGCACGGGCGAGGCGCAGATGGGCGCGGCGCTACTGACGCAGGAGGCGGGAGCGGGACCGGGGTTCTTCGCGCAATACCTGGGCTACGGCGAATCGTTTCGGCTCGCCACGGCGACCGCGATGGAATTGCCGGTTCTCACCATGCTGCTGTGTTTTCAATCTCTGCTCGTCAATGCGTTCAAAGAAATCTTCGAGTACGTTTTTGAGCTAGATGAATCGTCTGCCGAGGAATCCGGCCTGGCCTGGCAACCGCCGGAAATCATTCAGGCATCCGAGGCGATGATCACGGCCATAGCCGGCGCGGTCGCCTCGCTGCAATGGGGCGAGAGCGACGAGGTTATGGCGCGGCTGCTGGCGCTGCTTGAGGTTGGGAACCTCCCGAAGGCCATCGAGGAACTGAAGGCAGCGGGTGCCGTGCGACAGGCGCGAGCCGATGCGATCGCCGCGCAGATAGCCGCCACGGGCGGCGGCGAGAGCAACGGTGATGATGACGGCGGCGATGACGAATTCAGCGAGGCCGACGTTGCCGCCGTGGTCCGGCTCGCGCGCATCCGCAATCGCATGGAATTCGCCGGGCGAGGGGGCAATGGCCATGCGCATGAGTAGGCCGGTCCTGATCGCCGCGTTGCGCACTATAGAGTTCAAGGCCGCCGTTGCCTTGATGCCACACTCGGTTCACGCTCTGTGGGGCGACCGGATCAAGCGCACGATGCAGGCGTACGTGGCTGATTATTTTGGGGCGCTCGACCGCGCGGTCAGGTCGGGCGCGGCCATGACAATCGTCAAGCGCGAGGCCACCAAGACGCGCGACGGAGCGGAGTGGACTGAAAGCCGCGAGCGCGAGGTTGAACGTCGCGTCGCCGCCGTTATCGGCAAGGAGGCCGAGGCCAAGAGCCGGCGCTTGCGTGAGGCTCTGTTCGGACCGATGGTGCTCGGCTGGTACACGGCGGCGCTAAAGGTCAAGATTCCGCGTTTCGCAAAAAGCAAACTTGATCCCGACGATCCGCGCGTTATCAATTGGATTTCGGCGCAATCCATGCCGCCGCGCAAGGTTGCGGACTGGGCCGAGAAACATGCGGCCCGGGACGTGAAAGGCATGAACGATGCCTCAAAGGATCGAATCGCAGGAATCATTTCGGGCGGCTTGCGGAACGGCCAGGAGCAGGGCCAGATCGCCGATGCGATTCAGGAGGCGTTCACCGGTATGTCACGCGACCGTGCGGAACTGATCGCCTTGCAGGAAACGCAGGAGGGGTTGAATCGGGGCGCGCATGATAAGGCGAAAAAAGACGGGGCCGAGCAACACCAGTGGCTCACGATGGGCGTTGCCAAAAACTGCGTCGAGGGCCAGCCCTGCTACGTCAACGAGGATCAGGGTTGGATACCGTTCGGCGAGCCGTATCAGAGTGGGCACGTTAGGCCCCCAGCGCATATCGGTTGTTACTGCACAGAGGTCTATCGAGGCGGCGAGGCCATTGACATTGACGAGGTTCCCGATGATGGCATCACGCCTCTGATTCTCGACGAGGCGCTGAAATCGATCTTCGGCTATCTGACTGACATCACTTACAAGAACGGCATCTGGTTGCCGGGCGAGGAACTCGCGGCATGACGCGATGTTGTATAAATCCGAAGCCTTTAACGCCACGGCCCAATATCACGCCGCCACCGCAGAATGGGCGGCATAACGGAAAGGAGATCACAATGAAATATCAAGTGCATTTCTCGCTATGTTGGAAAGGCGCGGACGGAACGGGCACGGGCAACAAACGCTCGCCGCAGCCCAACGGTCGAATTGTCGAGGCGGACTCGATCAATGAGGCGCAGATCGTGACGCTACGCGAGGTCATGGCCTCGCTCTCCGGCGAGGGCGAATCGGACATCATCGTCTGCGGGACCGGCTACGTTGTCAACTCCGTGACCGAGGTCAAACCGTGAAGTCCCTTCGGGTCGCCGCATTCCTGGCCGCCGTTGCGTTTGCAATCGGCATGCTGCTCTGGGCCGGGCTTGCGCCGGCGGCTACCGTCACGGGCGGCATGGTGGCCGGCGCGACGAACCCGCGCGCGAAGGTGAAGCGCTACAACGCCGGGCAGGTCGGCCTGTGGGCCGCCGCGACGAACGCCGTGGTCGAGGAAACCAGCGGCGCTTACCGGCTTACGCTCTCGGCAATCGAAACCTCGCTTGACTACATTGAAATCCTATGGCTCAGCGACAGCAGCGACAGCGTTCTGGATCATTACGCGACGCGCCTGTTCGGCATCAATTATGATGAATCGACCGGCACGATCCAAGCCGATGACATCACGAGCGTCGGCATTGCCTATTGGCCAGGCACGGGTGCGAATCAGGTCACGATCAATGTCGTCACGTCGGGGACGAATGCCGCGATCCCATCGGCCATCGTGATGATCCGCAACAACGCGCAGACGGTGGGGCTGGCTCGGGGCGTCACGAACGTGAACGGCCAGTTCGTTGCGGCGTTGGACAACGGCACGTATAAGGCTATCGTCTCGGACTATACGCAGCACGTTTTTACGACGCCGGAGACGCTGACGGTCAGCGGCGCGACGTCCGACACGTACATCGGCTCGCCGTTCGATCCGGGCGCGCCCACGACAACGACGGCCTGCATTGTCTACGGCTGGTTGAAAAAGTTAGACGGCACTGCCCTCGCGGGCAAGACCGTCACGGCGGCGCTTCGTACCTCTGACTACCCGGCCGGCTATGATGCGAATGGTAACGGCGTAAACGACACCGGTCTCGTTTTCGCCAAAACCGCCGTCTCTGATACGACCGATGCGGCCGGCTACTGGAGTTTGGAGTTGACATACTCCGCGCGCATCCTGCGATATACCGATGGCGAAGAGACGCGCTACAGTTTCAGGACTACGGACGGCGGCGTTGCGCATGACGTGCGTGTGCCGAGTCAGGCGAGCGCGATGTTCGATACATTGACGACCTACACTCTGACCGCGAAGCCTTGACGCATGGACGCGGGAAGGACGGGCATGGATGCCCTATAAAACCTGCCCCCTCTACGATGCAACGCTGACTCAGGCGCACGGCCCGCAGCCGTGCCGCCGCGAGGCCTGCGAATGGTTTGACGCGGCGGGCGACTGCTGCGCCGTGTTGTCCAGCGCGCGGCGTTCGGACGCGTCCCCCAAACCCCAGGCGAAGCGCCAACAAATGATCGACCGAGGATAATGCCATGCCAAAGTTTTTGACATTCGAGGTTTTCCGCGCCGGCGACTACGGCGACAAGGGCAAGTATTCAAAGGCCGACGTTGCCGGTATCGCAAAGGCCTATGATCCATCTATTCATCACGCACCGCTGACGCTCGATCATGCGTACAGCGGACCGGCGATGGGATGGGTCGAGAAGGCGATGGCGAAGGGCGGCGTGATGAGCGTGCGCGCGTCGTTGCGAGACGCTATGGTCGATCTCCTGAGTGACGACGCATACAAAAAAGTATCAGTCACGCTTGGCGCGCTGCGCGAAACCGGCCAAACCTATTTGTATGATGTTTCGTTTCTCGGCGCGATGACGCCGGAGGTCAAGAGCCTAGCCGAGCCAGACCCGCGTCAGATGGAGGAATTCTCAAAAAAGTTTGAAAGCCGAATTACGTTTGAGGCCGATCTTAACGCGGCCCAAATCGAATTCGAGGAAGAACCGGAATCGGAAGTTCTCACCGTCGAGGCGCTGCGGGCGCAGCATCCAGAACTGGTGAAGATCATAATGAAGGAGGCTCGTACAATGGACGAGCTCGAGCGACTCAAGAAAGACAAGACGGATGCGGAAACGGCGCTCGCAACAATGACAGCCGACCGCGACGCCTGGAAAATGAAGTACGAGGCGGCCGAGGGCGGGCGCTTGAAATTCGAGGCGGCGGCCGCGCTCGAAAAGGCGCTCGGCGAAACGAAGGCGCTCGATGACGCGGCGAAGACCGCGTTACGCACGACCTTCGCCGAATCGAACGATCCGAAGGCCGTCAGGTACGCCGTCATCGACGCCGAGAACGAAGCGCTTCGCAAGGCCGTGGCGACCGCGCCCGCGCGCGTCACGAATATGGGCGGCGCACCGGATGTTTCGTTCTCCGAAGGTAGCGGGGACGATGTGGAAAGCCTGAGAGCGAAGGAGAAAATCATGAAGCGGAAAATGGCCGACGGCATGACCGAGCCGGTCGCGCGTAGGTACGCCGGACTGACCGCCGTTCTGCTCGCGCTCTTCCTCGCGTTCTCGACCCTGGCGGTCGCCGCGCCGTACTCATCGGGCACGGCCATCGTCGCCGGTAACTGGCAATACCTCGCGGGCGACCCGCTGACGTTTCGTGAAATCGAGCTCACCCATCCGAGCCATAGCGACGGCTTCGCCGACTACGGTGACCCGGTTCTCATCGGCGATGAGGGCATGGTCGGCGTCGTACGCAGTCGGACGGCTGACATCACGGCGGCCGATAGCCTTGTGGTTATACAGGGGCACGGTGTGGCCAACCTCTCGATCACGGCCGCGTCCGCCATGACGATGGGCGACGCCGTCTATATCAACAAGACGACGGCGGCGTTGACGGATAGCCCGGCCAACAGTGTGAAGTTCGGCCACGTCATGGCACCCCTCTATACTCTCGCCACAGCCACGGTTATGCCTATCCTCGTGACTGGCAACACGCATGAACTCTCCGTCCTTGCCGGCTTCACCGGCACGGGCGCCGCCGTGTTCCAAAGCACAGTTGAAATCGAGGGGGCCACGTCAGCGGGCGTTGTCAGGGCAAGCGGCGGTATTCATGGCGCGGGCGGACTTGTCATCGAGGGCGCTTCGCAATTCGACGGCATCCTGAGCGCAACGACCGCCACGGCATCAATGGGCCGCGTGGATAGCTCAAAGGGCGTAGTTATTACCGCCGGCGGGTTGCAAGTCGATACGACATCGACCCTGACCGGAGTGGTAACAGCCAGCGCTCAAGTCAATGCCAACGGCGATCTCCGCGTCGGTTCCGGCGGGACCGTCCTGGACACCGTGGTTGAAACCTCAACGACCATTGCGGGCGGGGCAACGTCCTGCACCGTCACGGTGACCAGCGCGCGGGCCGACAACTCATACGTGCAGTTCACGTTGGGCAACGCGGCCGGGTTCTACGGCTACACATCTCACGGCTATGCCAAGATCGAAACGGGCGGCGTGATCGACATCGCGGGATTTACCAGCACGACCGCCGTGGCCGTGCCCGTGTACATCCGCGTCATGCGCAAATACTGATCCGGCCCTTTCGGGCCTAATGCAGGAATGGAAAACACTCAGGCCAAGGAGGGCCACGCAAATGTTTCAGGCAATGGAGATGACGGAACTGATGCCGCACGAAGACCCGGAGTTGCAGGGGTACGTGCACATCAATCGGTTTTCTCGAAAGGCTCGACGCGATCCGGGCTATGCCCGGTTTCTCGCCGACCTCGACGACGTTCATCGCGGTGAGTTTTCAGGACATATCAATGGTCGGTCGCTCGATCCCGACAATCCCGAAGATCGCCGGACGTATGTCAAGTTCTTCCTGATGCACAACTATCGGGAGGTCTTCAAACGATTCGCTGCCACGGCCGGCAACGAGTGGTCGTTGGTCAATTCCGACCTCCTGAACCGCGAGCTCGAGGCCATGCTGCCGCATTATCAGGAGCCGGTGTGGATGCCCTTCTGTTCAAAGGCGACGTTCTCCGATCTGCGCAAACACCGTCCTGGCCGCGTCGAGGGCATTGCCCAGATCATGCAGGAAATCCCGATGGGCGGCCAGTATCCTCAAGGCTCCTGGAAGGAATGGTTCTGGGAGTACCAGAACAAAAAGTACGGCGAGCGGATCGACTGGTTCCTGGAGCAGCGCATCAATGACGATCTCGGCTTCTTCTCGAATCTCGCCACCGAACTCGCCCAGTCCTATTTCTACACCTGGGCGCACCTGATGTCCTCGCAACTCATGGCCGCGACCGGCTGGAACGCCGCGCTATTCGAGCAGACCACCATCAAGACGTTCAGCGGCACGAATGTCGGCCAGGGCACGATTGGCACGGATGCATTCACGCTTGCCAATCTCTCAACCTATATTCAGGACCTCGCGGGCGCGCATGCCGGATTCCGTTCCGTGCGCGACATCCCGTTCCCGAATCGCGCGACGCACGTCATCGTGGGCAGCGCTCTAGAGGGCGAGGCGTGGCGTATCATGCGTTCACCTGAACTCCGCTCAACGGAAGCGAAATACCCGACGCTGAATTACGTTCGCTCGCTCAATCTGGAGATCGTCGTCGATCCGATGATCGACGTGATCTGCACTACGAACGGCGCAAGCGGCGAACCGTTCCGCAAAACCATGTGGTGCGTGTGCAACGCGACGTCGGTGGTCAAGTGCTGTGAAACGTCGGACCTCGCCGGATTCATCGGGCCGCAGCTATTTCAACTCGACCCGCTCAGCGGCGTGGCGTTCGGCAATGACAGCGAGGCCATGAAGGTGCGAATGTTCAAGGGCGCGACCCCGAAAGACCCGCGCGTCGGCAAGGTCAGCAACGGCCAGGCGGCGTAATCACCCGTTCCCTCCGATGCGCGTTCGTGGCGCTGGCGCGCATCTTTCCTCCCGGCGAGGCGGGAGTTGTGATCTTTCCGGCTCCCGCCTCGTTTTGAAACGAGGTACGATATGGCGGCGACATACGATCTGGCGACCAGCGTAGGCAAGGTCCGGCTTAAAATCGGCGACCGGGCCGTGGCGGCCGCGCATTTCACGGACGAGGAAATCACGGCGGCGCTGAGCGAGCGCGGCGGGAATATCAATTTCGCCGCCGCCGATCTGCTCGACACATGGGCCAGCGAGACAACCGCCGTAGCGCAAAGCTATTCCGTGCCGGGCCTGAGCGTCTCGACCTCCAGCCAGGGGCGCGACATGGCCGCGCGCGCGCAGGCGTTGCGCGAGCAGGAATACAACAAGCCCGCCTACGGCACGGCGGAACTCAATCTCAGCCCGGAATCGGCGGCGCAGATCGTGATCAATCGAGCATTGCGAAGGGGCGTCTGAGATGCCAACCTACGTCATGGACCCCTACGCGCGCGGCGCCTGCAATGCGACGGTCACGATCCGCGCGAAAACGCGATTGTCCGATGGCGCGGGCGGCGCGACGGTAACGGCTCGGCCTGATGAAATGACGGGGCTGCCGGCGCTTTGGACGACGCCTGACGCGAAGACCCTCGAACTGCACGGCCTGACGCTCAATGAAGTTCAGCATTCGGTCCTGCTGCCTGTGTCGGTTGACGGCGTTGCCGTGCCGGTATCGTTGGATCGCGTGATCGTCATCGAGACGCCGGCGGCCAGCGTGGGCAAGGCGCTCTATCCGATCCGTGCCATGCCGCCGCAGATCGGCTTGGCGAGCAGCGCGGGCCGCTTCGTTTGGTATCTGTGCGCGGAGAACGCCTAATGGCGCGGCGAACGGGATTGCGAATGCAGGCGATGGCGCAATGGCGCGCGGCTTGGAAACGGGCGCTCGCCAAGCTCGGCGCGGCCGGCGTCAAGGAGGAACGGCGACTGATCGGCACGCCCTACCCGCCGCCCTCGCTGCCGGGAAATCCCCCGCACCGCAGGACCGGCCAGACGCGCGGCGCTATCGCACACTGGGCGGCAACGAGCGACGCGGGCGGCTACCGTGAGCGGATCGGCGTCAGGCCGGGCCATCCGCGCGGACCGATCCTAGCGTTCCTGGAACGCGGCACGGAACGGATGGCGGCGCGGCCATCGCTCCGGGTGATGTTGAAAAATCTGGTGACGAAAATCGTACCCGCCATGCGGGCGGAGGCTAAACGCCGATGATGTTCGCAACCTGGCAAGCGCTGAGTGAGACGTTCGGCCAGTGGCTCGCGCGGTCCCTGACCCGCAAGGTCCGGCTTGATCCGGACCTTTCCGCATGGCTCGGCAAGGACTCGGAAAACGACGTGCGGTTTTACATCGGCGCGCCGAAGCCGCATGAGATCGTGGCGGGCAAGGACGCGGTGGGCAACGTCCGCGAATTCTATCGCGGCCTCGTCTGTGAAATCACGGAGTCGCGCGCGCCGCAATGGACGGCCGGCGAATTAAACGTCACGAAGCATGCCGCGCTCCGGTTCATTTTCTTTGATCGCTCGAACGAATCCGACGAAACGCTGCGCGACGGCGAGCGCTATTGGAACGCGCTCTTCGAACCGCCTGGCGTGGCGACGCTCGACAACGACGAGCATCCGGACTGGCGCACGAGTCTCTGCCGGCTCGCTGGCACCCTGAGCGCGTGGGAGCGGCACAGCGGCGAGATCAGCGCCGAAATGACCGGCCTCGTAGCGGCGGTGAGTAAAAACTCTTGAGCATGGAGGCTCACGACAATGGCACGAACGCATGGAGAGCGGATGGAATTCACGGCGCTGAACGGCGCAACGCCCGTGGTCGATAACTGCCACAACTGGCGCGCCCGGGAATCGCGTCGTACGTTCCCCAACAACATTTCCGGCGTGGTCACGACCGGCAATCAGCACATTCGAGGCAGTCGCGTTGTAACTACGATTACGGCGGATTACTATGGCGATTTCTCTGTGATCCGAACTCTCGTCGATGCCGACATTACGATCACGCTGAAGCCCGATTCGACCTCCAACGTCAGCGGCACGTGCACCACCTCGCTTGTCAACAAGGAATTTGGCGCTGACAAAGAGGGCGGCGAGTGCGGCGGCTCGGTTGAATTCGAGGTTAATGGCATCATTACCTGGTCGTCATAATCAAGGGGGAAGAACGATGGAGCACGAACCGCCGATTGAGCTGCCGTGCGAAATGTCGGTCGGCAGCCGTACGATCCGAGGGCTGAAGCTCAAACGCTTCTCGCCATACGAGTCGGCCGCATTGCGGCAAGCCGCGATTGATCGAAAAATCGCGCGGGGCGAAGCGACGTTTCGCCGACTCAAGAAAAGCGATGATGACGTAATCTCGCTGGCGGCCGAGTTGCTGAGCAAGCCCCTATCGGGGACCGACCTCAATGAGGCGGCCTCCGACCCGGAGGTTCAGCTCGACTGCATGTTCGAGGCCGCCGCGCCGTACAACGACGGCATGAATCGGGGCGGCCTAAAGGCATGGCTCGGAGGCGGCGCAGAGAAAATCGGTTATTGGTTTTGGCTATGGTTCAAGCTAAGCCGCAACGAGCCGGATGGGGAGAAAAAACCGGAGGGCGGCGCGGTCGCCGGCGGCGAGCAATCATCGGACCCTACCGATCCCTCTGGAGCGATCTCCTGACATACGGAGCGCAACTCGCCTCAGAGGTTTCGTTTCTATCGGGCGAACCGTTCTGGGATTGCATGCGATGCAGCTACTATTGGTTGCGGATTCGTTTGGCCGAACTGAGGGACCTACAAGGCGAGTATCACGGCAACCCCTACGGCGGGGCCTGCGAGAGCAAGATAAGCCGAAAGATCGCGCGACGGCGTGACGCGCGTTGGGAGCGGTTCAATGGCCGGCATATCAGGAAAAGTGATTGACGAAGGGTATGTCGAAATCGGGTTCTCCGATGACAAGCTTTCCAAAGGCTTGGCGGCCGCCGAGCAAAAGCGCCGCGCCTTTGAATCGGGCTTCAAATCGACGGGCCGATCCCTCGACGCATCGTTCAAAATGATTGCAATGGGCGCGGGACTTGCCACGGGCGGTGTGGCGCTGCTCTACAAAGCCAGTCAAAATTTCATTCGCGAAGCCGTGAAAGAGGCTGCGGCGGTGCGGATTTTTTCCGTCGCAATGGGTGAGGCTAGCGGCAAGGCACGCGCGTTTGCCGGTTCACTGCAAAAACTGACCGGCGCGGACCTTGAGGATATTTTCCAGCAAATGGGCCAGGCGGCGCTCGCTATCCAGAACATGGGCATGGGCGAGCAGGCCGCCGAGGCTATGGCTGAGACGGCAACGAAGATCGGCTATGCGATTGCCAACATGCGCGGGATGGAGGACGCCGGGCCGATCATTGATAGCGTGACGCGTGCGATGATGGGCATGACGCGCGGGCTTCAGCCCTATGGCATTAAAATCTCCGAAGCGGCGGTCAAACAAAAGGGCATGGAGATGGGGCTTGCCGATATGCACGGCAACCTCTCAGAGACGGGCACGGCGCTCGCCGCATATGCCAAAATCGTGGAACAGGCCGCGATATATCAGACGGACTTCAATAGCGAGAATGAGAAAACGATCAAGAACATACGCGCCGAAGCGTCTGCCTGGGATGATCTTAAAGCGGCGTTGGGCCGAGCAATGTCCGGCAAGGCCGGCGCGGGCAAGGCAATTGCCGAAACATTGAATCCTGAATCGGAGAACTTCATGGGCGCTGGCCGCCTAGCGAGTTTCATGGAGGGCGGCCCGGACCCGGAAAAATTCCAACGTCAACAAATGATGGAACGTCTCAGCCCCGTCTCGCGCGAGCGATTGGCTGGCATCGAAGCGAAGTGGGCGAAACAAGAGGACGCCGACAAGAAAGAGCGACAGGAGACAGAAAAGGCCGCAACGAAAGCGCTTATGGACGAAGAGCTTTTCCGGGAGAAAAACGCGCAGGCCATGAAGGACATGCTGGAGAAGGAAAAGAAATATCAGGAGACGCTGGATAAGGAAACGGAACAGCGGGAGAAGTACGTGCGCGAAGCGAAGAAGCAATTGCCCGACGCCCAGCGCGGCGTGCGCGACGCCCAACGTTCGATCCGCGACCGCAACCTCGAAACCATAGGCGGCGGCTTATCGTCGGGGAAGGGGCTGCGGGCATTCGACGAGGCGCAGCGCGAGCGTTGGCGCGGCGAGATAGAAGAGGCCAAAACAAAATGGATACCTGGCAGCAATAACCGCATAGGGATGTTGCGAAACCGTCTCAAGAACCAAAGCCCTTCAACCGGCGTCGGCCCGAAAGAACGGTTCGATGCCTTCATGGAGGCGCGCAAATCGTTTCAGGATGTATCGGCCCTGGAACGCACGACCGGCGGCCTTGGGCCGGAGATGGCGAAACTCAAGGGCAAGTCGTACGAACGCATGAGTGCGCTCGGCGGCGAGTTCTTCGGCGCGGGCTGGCAGGAACTTGCCAAGCCGGAGCAAACCGCAGAGGAACGCCAGTTGACGGATGCGAACGAAACGCTCCGCGAAATTCTCGAGGTCCTGCGAACCGAGGGCCGATCCAAACTCGAACCGGCGACGACGTGGGGATAACCGACGATGGCGATTGCGATCTCCAATCCCCTGAATGATGAGAGTCTCGGCGGCCTGATCCTGGATTGGACTGAGACCGAGATCAATACGGATATCGTAGTCCGCATCACGCTGACCGGTAGCGACGCAGCGGCGGGCAACACGCTACTCGCGCGCGCGAATGCGGCCGCCGCGCTGGGGGCCTACTACCCGATGGGACCGGCCGGCGCGCTGACCGTAAACCCGCGCTGTCAGGTCGTGCGCTATCAGGTGCAGAAAATCGACGAGTGTGATCGCGACGTGGGCGCGACCGGCGCGATCAATTATAGCGAATTCTGGGGCCGTGTTTTCTATTCGACGAATTGCGTCTACCGCACGAAATGGCGCTGGGCGGGCGGGCTCCAGGCAATCACGTCGCCCTTCGATTATGATGGCAATACGATTGCGCCGGCAGGCACAACGGTCCCGCTGCCGGCAACGACGCTGCAATTCCAATACAGTCGCGTCGAGGCGTCATGGCACTGGCGCGTGGAGGGCAGCGGCGAGCCGTCGAGCGATCCGGCGCAACCCTTGCTGCGGCGCGTCGGCTACTGCATGAATCGCGTCAATCAGGTTGCGTTCCTGGGTTTCAGCTCAGACGTTTTCAAAATGGAACCGATCCAGCAAGATGATCTTCCGAGCGGAGAGAAAGTGACAACGTACCTGTTCACCTATCTGGACTATCGGTATGGCGACGGAAAATATGAACGGCCCGGCCTTTATCGTTTGTCGAATGGAACGCAGGTTGCAATCGCGGGGAGGGCGGCGTTCTCGTCGATTCTGCAACTGGAGTGGCCGACCGTGGATGGAGGCGGTCCGCTATGAGCCGATCTATTTTCGATCCCAAACCCGTACGGAAAGGCGAGGTCGCTACGGCGGGATGGTTCAACCGGAGTGTGATCGCGCCCCTTCGCGCGCTCGTCAACATGACGGGCGCGGGCGGAGCGAGAGTTGAAATCAGTCAGATGGGCGTTGTTATTCACGCTGGGTCGGGAACCACAGGCGGCGGCGGCGGAACGTTCGTCTATCAGATCGAAATGGAAGAGCACGGGCACACTAGTATTTATGATGGCGGCCATTCCGACCAGGGAGTCATGGCCGGAGCCGACTAAGAAAACCAAAAGCCAAGGAGGGCTTTCACAATGTCACGTTATCGCAAGGCAATCTCGGTTCTGCTGATCGAAGTTCTGGCGCTGGGGATTTTTCTCGCGCCCATCTCCGCGCCCGCGACGGTTGTCGAGATGCCGGGGTCCGAGCGGGTTGTCATCAATCTTGACGGCGACAACCGGAATACGACCGTCATTATTACGCCGCATACGCGATGTCGGTTCTACGTGCACATGCGTGACGGCAACACGTCAATGACGCTGGGGGCGTATGGCGGCTTCAGCAATTCGTATTATCAGGCGATCTTCCGCGATGGAAACTACGCGAAACTGACATCAATCACGCTAACCGCGACCGGCGCCGCCGCAGATGGCTGCGTACTCGGAACGTTCGGGGCGAACACCATCACAAGCCTCACGCGCTATTGTGCGATTTCGATGACGAGTGGAACCGTGACGTTTGTGACCGACTATTTCAAAATTCTACCGTCAGTCAGCATCGGCTCGAACTGACAGGAGGCTCAACAATGCGCAACGCGCGTACAATCATCGTCGCCTGGCTCGTCTGGGCGCTCGCGCTCATGCCGGTCATCGCGGATACGCTCGGCCTAGTCACGGCGACGATTCCCATTGACGCCGATCCGGCAAACGTGACGATGCGATTCGTTCCCGGCGAGGCCAGGCGATTTGAAATTGCACTCACGAACAATGGCGCGGCATTCAATCTCAGCACGGCGACAGTGCGACTCATAACCTATCGGAATAACGGCTATCTGATTTCGAGCATGACTCTCGCAATCAAATCGCCCGCAACGTCCGCGATTGTGTCGGGTATGACGGCAGCGACGTTTATCACGTCGGCCACCTACTATGGCGCGGTCAAGATCACGTCCGGGACGCAAAATGCCATAGCCGGGGTCTTTCTCATTTTACCGCCGCCGGTGAATACGACTTACTGAGGTCGCGCAATGATAATCTACCATCCCACGGCCGGATATTCGGGCTGGTTCGCCGTTCCGACGAATCGGCATTTCGATTCGCGCGACGGCATGGGGTGGATAATCGACGGCGCGGCAGAGGGCACGATCATTCCGCGACTTGATGCTAACTGTGAAGACTGTCCGCAGGCGTATGACGCTGGGTCACGGCCAGGCGGACACGTTGCGGCGCGGCAGATTCGCAGGCAAGCGGCGTCGCCGGGAAGCGCGCGGTTCAAGCGTGACGAGATTCGCAAACTCCGAACGCTGCTGCATCGTCTGTCCTATTCGGCCTATGGTGAGCTGCCAGGCCAAAACAATGGATTGTCGATGCCGTGGGGCACTGTCACGAAATGGGACTCCGCCCTCAATAGCGTGCTCGCCGCTCCGAATGATGATTGGATTCAGTGTACGCTCCCCGATGGGCGCGACGCGCGGAGCATTCCCATTCACCCGGAAATGGTCTGTTATTTCGACGGCGGAACGGCGTTCGATCACGTGATTCGTCCGCGCGTTTTGCAGGTGAATTACCTGGGTGGCGGCCCGTCGTTTCAGGTCAAAATCAATTGGAACATCGGCAACCGCGTCTTCTACGGCATGGTCGATGCGGGCACGGCCCGGCTGGTCTTCTGCGATTTCAGCCTCCCGCAATCCGAGACGATGTTCGCGCATGAGCAACTCTCAGTGAAACGCCACACTGTGACGTTCGGTCCGGGGGACCTCGACGGCAATGGCGCTTTCGTTTTGCCCAATCACAGCGGCCTTTTCGCGGGCTGGCGTCCGGCGGCTCCCGTGCGTGCGGAAGATTGCGTTTTTGGCGCGGGAACGTTCCGGCTGCGTTTCCTCATCGGCGGCGCTTGGGTCGACTGGACCGATTCGATTTACGATGGGGGCTGGGCGCGCCTGCAAATTACACATTCAGCATATGCCGATTTTCAAACACGCGTATATTTGCGCGGCCTTGTCCCGGCCGCTGATGGCTCGCTCATTGTATCATCGGACCTCCTTGCGATTGCAGGCGCGAGTCAAATTGAGTTGCGCTATTATGCAGAGTATCCGGTCGGGTTTCCTGGACAAAAGCGCCTAACGTCCCCGTTGTGCGGCAACTGTCGGCGCGACTATAGCAACCTCATCGGCAACTCGAACAGCGGCGCAACGGGGGTCGGGGTCGGCGCGGATGGTCGGCATTGGTTTTGTCACCAGCGCGGGCCGTTACGCTTGACGGTTCCAGGGCGTGCGGCGCTCGCCCGTTTCGTTCCGGGCCGTTGCTCGCAAGCGCGCTCCTGTCCGCTGTTCTACTACGGTAAGGCGCAACCCCACACGGATCGGCTGCTGGCCGAACTCGACACGGGCATCTGGCTCGTTCAATCTCAGACGGGAACAGCACCCTGGTTTCCTGAAACGATCTACTACTGGTTCTGCGGTAATGGAATCCAAACGTTGCTCGGCGACTACTGCAACGTGCCCGGCGGATTCTTTCCGCAACGCGGAGCCGAGATGAACGGGATTCTCGGCTGGTATCTCGAAGGCTCAATCGAGGACAATGATATTCGGGCATGGTGCGGCGGGCGCTATCTCGTCAAAAAAATCGACTGGACCGAATCATCCGATCCGCAATGGATCACGGCTGCGAATATCAATGATCGCAAGCCCGGCCTGTTACCTCAGAATAATATCACCGGCCCGACGGCGACGATCAAGCCCGGCCAGCAAGCTCTTGTCGCGCCGGAGAATGATAGTAGCGATCCGTGGAAAGACGTGCGCGACGATTTCATTCGCGTGACGCCGGGGCGGACGTTGTATCCGACATCGGAGAATCAGTGGAACGGATCGGCGCGCGACGCCGACAATGGGCTTGAGGGCGAAACCCGTTGTATGCGGCCCACGCCCAGCACGTTGACGCGCACCTATTTCCCGGCGTTTAGCATCGTTGGCGCGCTGAGCCATGAGGGGCCGCACGGCGCGGTGACGCCCGGCGCGTGGACATTCGGCGGGACCGTGTACGGTCTGCGTATCCAGCGGGCGACGCTCGGTCCTGCCCTGAGCTACAAAATCCTTCAGGGCGCAACCGGCCCCACTACCTGGGGCACGGTCAAGACGGTTAGCGTCAGTATGTCTGCTATCGTTTCGCTTGACATTGCGCCCGGTCTTTATAGCGTGGGTCACAGCATCGGCGGCGGCGACGAGGTTATTGAATTTCTCGGCAGCGGAAATGCTGTTCGGATTCCTGATTATGCTCGGATTCGGAACTACTATGACGGGCCGTACAGCCAGGTCGCGCATGGCGCGTTTGAGCGCGCGCGCGCGGGCGACGTGATTGAATTCAACGCGACAGACTGCCCGTCGCTCGCGGGCCGGAGATACTGGCTCGCTACGGCGAAAGCATGCGGCGGGAGTGCAACCGGAGAATGGATGCCCGTTGGTATGGGAATTTCGTTTGGCGTTGGAGACATAAGTCATTTGGGATTTTGCGATCGGCTTGACGTGGTGGATGAAAACGACGACCTTCTGGAGGCGATTGCAGCGAATGAATTGATTGAGGGGGCACGCTTCAGAATCTCGTCGGGCTTGGGCGGCTACTCCTGGACGGGCGAATTCGAGGTAGGGCTTGGCGAACGCGGGACTGTGTTGCCCGCGATTCCGGCGTTGCACGTGCGGGCCGAGCGCGCATCGGGGCGCGCCTACGTCACGGCAGCGTGGCTTACTGGTTTTGACAACGCCGAGTTACATTGCGCCTGGATGCGCGGGCAACTAACGGGGAGACTCGTATGAGGCTTACTGAGAACATCATTCGGCAGCGGCTGGCGGCGCTCGACTTGCTGACGACCGGACCGGTGCAGCTTCTTACCGGCCCGCCCGCGACGTGGGCAAGAGCGATATACGCTAATAGCATAACGGGGACCGACAATCCAACAGATCTGGTTCGTGCATATTGGAACACGGACTGGACGACACTGAATTCCGCGACGGGGTACGAATTTACGGACACGAACGCATGGTACAAACTTGTTGCGCCGGACTATGGCCTATACAAACCGACCGGAGCCGGAGCGCGGCGCGGCATGACCAATTTTGCACTCGCCTATTTTTATGATCATCCCGACAGCAATAAAACTCTTCTGTTTGGATCAGGCGATCCGGGTCCGGCCCTTGATGGCATGATCGACGGCATGCGATTCGCCTACGGAAACATCGTGAATCTCGCTCCCAACCAAACCGAACTTGGTGATTTCGTGATTGAGGACACGTCGGGCGACGTGATCGGCTCGCGCGTCGGCGCGGACATTGTCACTACCGCCGGAAATCCTTGGCCCATCGATCTGGACAAATTGCCGAACATAAATCCTGATACATCACAAATCATAGTCGGCTGTATTTCCATTGACGCGATTCAAAGTTTCATGCCGAACTTTCGTACGTGGGATCAGAGCGATTCCGTATTGTGCGCCTACGCGCGGATCAAGCTAACGGGTCTGACGATTCGCACATCGCATGTCGATTTCAGCGGCGCGCCGCGCAAGGTTACAAGCACGCCGATGGGACAAATCAGTTGGTACTATGAGACCCCTCCATATATACGATGGACCGGCATTTCATGGTACAAAAGCGAAACGAGCGGCAACGTCGGGTGGGCTTTGATCGGACGCGACAAATCAAGCGGCGCGTTCAAGGTGTTCAGCCAGACTTTGGGCACGGGAGTGATTGCCGACGGCGAGTGGCATTGGATAGATATAGGGGGGCCGGTAAGCATTTACCATCAATTGATGAGAGGCGATCCTGTGTCCGGGGCGGTATACGATTTCTATCTCGTTCCAACTGATCCGGGCGGCCTGTTCATTGGCACACTGACAGACGCTCAGGCCGGACCGGAGGGACTGCTGCGCCTGTGGCCCGCCGTATCCGCGAGTGGAAGCGCCGACGCGGACGGGACGCCGAGCGCAATGTCATATTCCTGTGAAACAAAACGAATCGATTTCGGCAGTATTGCAATAAGCAATTTGATTGTCGGACGCGCGAAAGCACAATCGTGTTTGATTCCTCGGCTACCTGAAAATCCGTGGCCGAACATGATGGCGTGAGGGCGAAATGATGGACCGGTATAAAGCAATTATTCTCCTTGTTGTAATGTTTCTGCTCCCGGCATCGCTGACGCAGGCGGCAACCGCCCTAACCGGCTCCGGTCAGGGCCGCCTGCCCCGCAGCACGACGGCGACCGTCACGACCCTTCTGCCCGCGCCGCCGCGCATGTTCGATTCCGCCGGCAACGGCGCGACCACGTTCACCGCGGCCGACCGCACAAACCGCTGGATGATCCTTGCGGGCGCCGGTATTTCCGTTGCGGCCACAACCGACTCGGCCGGCATCACGTTTACCATCGCCAACACGATCACGGACTACGTTTCGACCGGTAGCCTCGGTGGGCAGGATTGGCACTTGGCGTTGGGGAACGGCGTGACGACACAGACCGGGCTTGTGTCGATTCGCGCGGCCACGTCCGGGACACTCGCGCAGATCGGGATCGGGAGCGATGCAACAAGCCGGGCTGTGTTGACGATGGGTGTTTCGAGCGCCGTCGCCACGGATGCCGAAGTAGCCACGCTCAGATCGAACACTGAAACGAGCCTTGCCTTGAAGCTGAATATCTCGACCGCCCTAACCTCATGGGGCTTGACGGCGACCGATGCAGAATTGCTCACGCTACGAAACGATACGAATACCAGCCTCGCCCTGAAACTCAATGCCGCAACGGCTTTGACTTCCTGGGGGCTGACGGCAACGACCGCCTGGGTCAACGCGACGTTCGCCACCATCGCGCAGTGGGGGCTGCTCAAGAGCACGGCGGAAACCTCGATTGCTTTGAAGCAGGACGCTGCTACGGCAGCAACCGATGCGGAACTCGCGGCCCATGAGCGTATTCGGCGCATCGGCAACGGAACGTCGAGCGGCACAATCGGAACGAACAATGATCAACTGACGGTTCGCGGGGGAACGAACGCGACGGTCGATTATTCAAGCAGCAGCGGGCACAATGTTTTCACGGTCAACTCGACAGGCGGCGGTGGCGGCGAAGCGCTGCCGGACTACTGGACGCAAACCGAAGGCGCTCTCGAAACTTCGCCGCCGGCGCAAGTGCTGCGACTTGAAGGTAGACTGCATCTTGCCGGGTCTAGCAGCACGATCAATTTGACAACGGGCCACCAGAAAATCCTCGGATCGCTTTCTGGCATGACGAAGGTAGCGATAGGCGCGGCGTCCACGAATCCGTATGCGTTGGGGACGTTTGTTGAGGCTGGCCAAACAACGGAAGCCGTGATGCGGACGGGCAATGTAGGCCGCATGCTGGCGGGCTTTGGAACCGGCGCGTTCGTTTTCACGGCGCGCGATGTGACAAACAACGTCGAGGCGGAATATGGCACGATCCTTTCGGCGGCCCGTTTTGGCGCAACCTCGAATCATCCGGTCGTCTGTGAAGTCAATACTTCGGCGAAGTGGTACACGGGCACGGACGGGCACATGCACTTGTTCAATAACCTGGCCGAAGTGGACAACATCTATACTACGGGCACGTACACGAAGGTTCTGCTTGTCGATCCGACGGCGAGTTCGTCAACGGCGTGGATGGATACGAATCTGGACGTAGAGGGTGGCGGTGCTTTTGGCAACGGTCTGTCGGTTACCAATACCACGAATCTCTATGGTGGGGCGGTAGCCTGGGCCGGGCTTACCGTGGACAGCAACGACTTGATGATCTCCGGCAGCAATCCCCGGTTGCGCGTAATAGCGTCCGTGACGCATATACTCGGTTGGCCCGCCGCGAATTTCACGAAGGCTGATTTCAATTGCGTGGCCTCTTATGCATCAATCAATATTAACAATACGACAACGAGCCTCTGGCTTGCGCCTCAATTGACAAGCGGGACTATTGTTTCCGCAATCCGCGCGCGGGTGTACACCTACAAAGATACCGGTGCAGGCCATCACGCGACGGCGGCGCTTTCTGTGTGGACGATTGATCCTGCAACGGGCGGGCAAACGGAAATCGGGTATGACATTGATCGAAACCTGAACGCGGAAAGCACGGTTATATGTTCCGGCCTAGGTCGAACGATTGACGACAATGATTATTTGATTTGTGAAGTCCGGCTCTTTCGACTGACGGGTACGGATGTTGCGGAATTTCATACTCTGGAGATTCAAACGTCAGAAGTCGTATATGGAGATACCGCCCCATGATCACGGGAGCGATGATCGTTTATCTTGCCGCCATTGGCCTGGCGCTTTTCGGCGCAGGCGTGTTCGTTGGCGTCGCTATCGCCAAAACCTGGAGGGATTGAGCATGAAACTGTTCTGCAAAATCGTGCTGTGCGTTTTGGGATTCGCCGCGTTCTGTATCTATTGCGGCGAAATCTGCTGGCCCGAAGAGGCGTTCGTTCGCCCGACGACGATCTGGCGGCCGGACCAGAATACGACGTGGACGAAGACCGTCTGGCCGAATTACGGCGAAGTGCCGGCGTCGCCGCCGAGTTCGCTCTTCATGGAGTTTCCCGGCCCCGTGTGGATCAGCCCTCCGCTGATCCTCATGGGCGCTCCGGTTGTCGTCTCGACCAGCGGGACCGTGATCGCCAATCGCGTGATCGACGCGCGAGGAGCGAAGAACGGAATCTCGATTCTCGCCGGGGTTGACAATACGATTATTCGGGGATGCAAGGTATCGGGGGCGAGTGAAGCGGGAATTCGAGCCGCGCTCGGTTCGCTTGGGTTGACAATCGAAGATTGCGAGGTTACATCGAATGGCGCTTCGGGAATCGCCTCCCATGCGCGGACGGTTCGGATTGTCAACAACCGCGTGCATCATAACGGCAAGATAAGATATGGTGCGCTGTGGGGTTTCGATTGCGCCGGGATTGCCGTGAGTACCGGAACGGTCGCGGCATGGATCGAGGGCAACGAATGTTGGGAGAACGGCGAGTGGCGTTGGAAAGCCGACCCTGAAATCTCGGTGATCCGCGCTACCGGTCCTGTGATTGTGCGGGGGAACGATATTCACGAAGCCGTGCATGGCGGCATTCTATTGTTGGATGTCGAGCGCGGCGGGCTGATTGAGTACAATACGGTGTCGGGCGCCGGGACTGTGATCACGACGATGACGGCGCGGTCGGGCTGCTACTCTAGTATTAATGTCGATGCGATCAATTTGATGTCGAAGGGAATCGTCATCAAGGACAACATCATTGTGCGACAAAGCCGACCGGTGGGGGCGTCGGCTGCGGCCCTTTCGTGCTATAGTGCTTTTGTCATGGACCTATGGGTGTTCCCCAACATGTTCGCGCAAAACGCCCGAGACGTGGAATGGGGAACGGCAACGCGACGCACTACATGGCGAATCGAGGAGTGAACGGGGGCCATGAAAACCGATTGCATCATCATCTCATTTTCATTTACCAAACTATGGGCGCTGGTGGAAGCGGTCAGGAACGTGACGAGATACAATCTCAGGGCGTTGAAACCGTTTGAGGCGCAAGCGTTTTACCGATGCCGTCGGAAAATAATAGAAACGGCGCGCGTGGCGACGGAAGTAACGATCAATCGAGCAGCGCCGCCGTTTGTGCCGATGACGATACGGAAATCAGACTGTCGAGCAGGAGCGGAACATGGCGAGCCAGGATGAAGAAATCCAACGCTTGATGGACCGAATGGCCGACGTGGTGCGGAGGGCCGATGATACGATTGATCGCGTTGCAGAACTTACCGGGCTGATTGCTCGGGAGGCGGCGGCACGAACGATAGCCGATGCGAACATCATCACGAAGACGATTCCCCTTGCGGTAGAGGGTCATCGGTCTTCGTGTCTATCTATTCGCCGCCGGGACCTGGCAATCGCATTGCTATTGGCCGGGGGAATTGGGGGCGGAGCGTCTACGGGAATCGAAGCGGTCGTGAAAGTTCTCTTGGGAGGCTGATCATGCTCATTGAACCCATCGTCTACGTTACCGGTGTGCCGATTACGATTCCTGGTTATGGCCGCGTGTCGTGGTTTGGGGGACCGGATGACAACACAATGGGGCGTTTTGAGACCCTGGCCCTCTATCCGACCACGCGCCGCTGGGACCTTGATCCGAACGATTTCTACTGTGCCCTGCCCGTACAGTGGCGGCAAGGCCCGTTTGCGATTCGGCAGCGCCGCGAGGGCTACTGGCCCTGGCGTGATGTTCGTGACTGGTGGCGGGCGCAACGGATCGTCTGGGTCCGCCCGGACTTTCAGCGGGCCGTTGTTACGCGGGTTGTCGACCTGGGGCCGAATTGGAAAATGATGCGGGTCGGCGACCTGTCTCCGGGGGCAATGACGGCGCTGGGCGTCAAAACCGACGATCCGGTCTATTCGGGTTTTGGCGATCCGGCGTTGCCGCTTGGCCCGATTGATCCGGTGAAGTTAGGAATCCGTCCCAAGTGAGTCTGGGTAGCGGCCCGGCAACAGGGACGCCGGGCCGCAAGGAGGATTTCGAATGCTGCCGCCGATGGATAAGGTGATCCCATCTGACGCAACGGAAGAGGAGGAGTTGGCGATCATCAACGAAAACTGGAAGCGGCTTCTGGAGTGGGAGAAGCGCGAGAATTTTAACCGGGGCATCGTTTATGTTCTTGTGTCTATTTGCGTGGTTGCCCTGGTTGTTATGCTGGTAATGGCGGGGTAGAGCAGCTGGTAGCTTGGGAGACTCATAATCTCCAGGTCGCTGGTTCAAGTCCAGCCCCCGCCCCCAAAAACGTATTACAGCCCCCGTGGCGGGCTGCGGAAAACCAAAGGAGGAAAGAGACGTGGGACGAGAAATGAGGAATCGTGGGGCAGCAGGCGCAGTCCTGCTGGGGATTCTGGCGCTTGGACTGGTTGCCTGCTCCCACCTGGAGATCACACGCGAGTATGATGCGACTGGGATCACCTACGAGCACGCGAGCGTCACCGGCCTCTACGACGAAGCGGTGGCGAAGTTCTCCATGAACCGCCGCGACCAGACCTCGGCGACGGAGTTCATTGAGGAAAGCGCGGGCGCTGAGAGCCAGTGGACACACGAATCCGGGCGGGACGTGACTATTGAGACCCTGAACACTTTAGTGAAACTGCTTGAGATTTACGGGACGATGAGGGCGCCCGTTCCTGTTCCGACCGTGCCGATTGTGCCGCCGGCGGAGAGGGGCGCGAACCCATGACAGGCAAGCCGCGAAAAGCGCGCTCTGCTCGAAAAGGGAAAAAACCCAAGCGGTCTGGCAAGACGCGCAGGCCGAGAAAGGTGAAGGATCATGGACGCGATTTTGACGGTTCTTGATGCGCTGCGGGGATGGAAAACCTACATCACGGTTGCGGCCGGCATTGTGTGGTCGGGCTTGTGGACTCAGGGCCTGATCCCCGATGACGTGTACAAGGCGGGCTTGACGATTGCCGGGTTCCTGGCGATTGCATTCCTACGCGCGGGCGTAGCGAAGAACGATCGCCGATAGATTCTGACCTCGGCGTCACTCCCCGTCGGCGACTTCCCCCGCCGACACACTCCAATGACGCCACGCGCGGCCCTGGAAGGCGCTCCGGGGCCGCGCACCTATTTTACCATCGCATGTGTATTCGCAGGCCATGATCATTTCTCCTTTTCAGCGCATAGAGATTTCGCCAGAACCTCGGCGAAGAATTCATTTATCGCGCGGCGTTTGGCGTCCCGATGTTCTTTTCTCTCGGCGCACTCTGCGCGGAATAAGACGCGTTGGTAAAGCAGTACGCTGCGCGGATTGTAAAAAGTTCGGCTGCGCCCCGCCGTGGTGACAATATCCGTCCGTCCGTAGGGGCCGATCCTAATTGAACGGAACGGAACATAGGGGGCCGATTGAATATATCCACAGGAATCTTCATCGGAACGGTAGCCGTCCCAGTGAAGCACGCCCTTTGCGTCGAGTTGCCGAATTAGCCGCACCACGTCGTTCTCGCGGGATGGGTAGCAATCAAGCGGCCACGCAAGGAATGCAAGAATACCGAGGAACACCAGACCGCAACCCAACAGAGGCCATATGTTACATCGTTCCTCTTTGGGCTGTTGTTGTGGTTGCTCATTGATTTCTTCTATCATCATCGTTCCTCCTTCGGCCAGAAAGCGCCGATCAGGATTGCGCCAATAATGACGAGGCCGAACTTGAGGAGAGTGCTGCCTTCGGTTTGCGGTATCGTCATAATGCCGTTGGCATAGTCGATTAGTCCCGCGATAAAGAAGAGTCTGCGACCTAGTTCTCGTTTCATGGCTTGCTCCGCCTGCTTTCGGTTAGTTTATTCATCGTCAATATCCTCAACGTTCAGATTGTCGTCCAGCACACACGCGAAGTCAGGCTCATCAGGCACATATGTTGCGGCGATTGCAACTAGGTCCATGCGCAGGTCTTTCATTGCGCGGCGGAATGAATTTGAACAATCATCGGGCAGGGACCGAACGGCGTCGTTGTAATTCGCAATCGCAGACCGCCTGACGTTGTTGAAGTCGATCTTCATGGCTTGCTCCCTTCGTCTTTCTTGCTCTCGTAGTTGCTGACCAATTCTGACTTGATTCCCAACAACTGAGATACCCGCATCAATACGTAGCGCGCTTCATTGTCTGTGCAGCAACCACGCACTTTGAATTGGGTTGTGCTTTTTTCCCCTGATCGGTCGAATACATCGTTGCGGACGCGACGGACGGAATCGATCCACAGGCCCTGGAGATGAATCTGGTCTCGCGCCCGCGCGACGCGGCATTCCCGTTCGATTTCATCAATCATCGGCACAGGAACGACAAGCGTGAGGTGAGGTTCCTTGCCGCGATGAAAGAGCCTGACCTGTAATCCGTCCTCTGTGACGACGATTAAAGACCTCATGATCATTCGCCTTTCTTGCTCTCGACCGCCGCCGCGCAAAGCGTCAGCGCGAGGGTCAGGAAAGGACCGATTGTATCACTTTGAGTCAGGCCGACTATCGAGAACCAAAACGCATCACCATCGCGCGAGAACTGATAATACGCTGGCAGTTTCGGCCAGACGAGCCGCACGGCCACGGCGTCGTCGGTCGAGACTTCTGGCCACTTGTAATGCTTCACAAAGTCGTCTTTCGTCAAGAATTCTCTCTTACAGTGGCTACAATAATTCGTTTCAAACTTGGTCCACATCAACGTGATCAGTCCACATAATGGCTCAATGCGCAGCAACTCGCAGATCGCCCGGTCAAGCGCCGGGCCGGGGTTCGTGAGATCGATGTCACTCATTTGCTCTTCCTTTCTTCAAATCGCTCCGGCTCGTACTTCTTGCGGAGCTTCGTGATCACGCCGGCCAACGCCGCGCGCTGGCGATGCAGGACCACAATGTGCGACAACTTGTCTTTAAGGTAAACGCTCTTGCGTTCAAGATCGTCCTGCGCGCCTTTCAGTCGTTCACGCAAAACGTCGTTGTCTGTTGGGCCGATGAAATGTTGCGCATGGCCTTGCGGACAATGAAACGTGTCGCCGTCCTGTTTCATCTTTTCATGGAACTTACCCTCCATCGCAAAAAACTGACCGCAGACACAACAACGGTCTTCAACCATCGGGACTGTACAGAGCAGATTGGGCATTACGTTCTCCCTTCGGCTTTGGCGATGGCAGCGCGTATCTTAATCAATTCGTCGTCATAGTCGGGCATGCCTTCAAAATACTCCTCAAACAAATTTGTCATCAATTTTGCGGCCTCCAACAGTTCCGGCGCGGCGACGATCAGGGCAACGTTGGCAACCGATTGCTCGCTGGGAAGATTGTAGGTTACAACATTGGCGAGAATGCGGTTCTCGGCATCATAGACATCCCAGAACGGCTGTACTCCCGCGAATAGGCCGGCGCTTGCGTGCCACGGCGCTGGCGTGTGTGTCGGTTCGCTCACTTCACCCTCCCTTCTTTCGACAGCCGCTGACCCATTTCCTCGGCGGCGGCCTTGGCCTCGGTCAGTTTCCAGTCAAGACGGAACTCCGTCAACCGGTGGCTGATCGTTCCTGGCCTACTGCCGAGAAGACTTGCGGTCGCTTCGTAGCCCCTTTGGGACGTTGGCTCGACCAGCAAAGATAGACGGCCCAGAGTGGCTTCGTGTCTACTCCAGTGTCTGGATCTGATCCATAAAACAGGCTTCATGGCTTCGTCTCCTTCATCTCGTCGAGAATCTCCAGCGCCATTTCCTCGGCCCGGAGTTTGGCGGCGCGGATCGTCCACGTTTGGCGCAATTCGGACAGGACAATTTTCTCGTCCAATTCCGCGGCCGCCTCAATACCCCATTCGCCGCGACAGACCGTCATGCGCACCGGCCCCGTTCGACGCTCTGCGATCTTGAATTCATCGGGCTTTGTCCACTCCGCCTTCCGCTTTGCCATCATCGGCCTCCTGTTCGTTTATATCTGGTAGTCCGGTTCTTCATCAATCCACACACCGCATTCCGGATCGCGGCGATTCCAGCAACCCTTCCAAAGAATACACTTAGCGTATTTCAACATAAGCAACTCCGGCACGATTTGTAGAATCGGTTTTTTTGTTTCCTTTAGCCCGCCACCTGAAACTTCCAACAGGCCCCAGAAGTCGGGAACCTCCTGTTGCTGAATCATGCCGCACGGCGTCACGATCCAGTGTAAATTAGCCATTGGTTCGCGGCGATTCGCGTGCTTGTCGCTATGATTGAACGTTGACCAGAAATCGGCGCGGGAAATTTTGCTCTCAAACAGATAGCACCAGTCGCGATCGATTTCATCGGCGACGTTGTAATCCTTTGGAGCGATCCACGGTAGATCACCGGGGGATGGATGCCTAATTGGTCGGAACCGTTTTTTATGCAACTCTGATCTGTCCAGGTAATCCCGATACCAATGATATTGTAGCCAGCCGATAGCACAGGCGTCGGCCACGTAGCCGTTGGCAATCTGGATTTCGCGGGCGCCGCGGATACCGGTATGCGTCGCCCGGTTGGCGAGCCAGATCAGGGCCTTGTCGGCCAGAACGTCATGTTCACGGCTTGGCACGTTTTTCCCTCTCGCGCGGGTTGGGTGGGCCTAGCGCTTCGATCTTCTTGTCAAGGCACCGATTGCAGAGCGCCCGGCTTTGGATGAAACGTCTTCCAGCGCTCAGGATGTCCGATTGAATTGAATAGTCTGTCGGCAACATCATTCCAGGCGTCAGGATACCAGGTCCAGGGCATCAGGGTTTCTCCTTGGCAGCCTCGATGTCGCGTGTTGGGTGTCTCCAGACACCCTTGCGAAACCATGAGCGCTTCGTTGGCTTCTCAATTCTCACTGCACCACAGCGCGGACACCAGTCAACTACGCCAACCGTAGCATCGATGAAAAAAACAGGATATGTATGCGTGCATTTCATGATCATGATTCTCACCTCACCTCCGCCGTGGCCGCGAGCGCCTGGACGCGCGGGCCGTTGTGCCAGGCCCACCATCGTTCGAGTTCACGGACCACGTCTTCATAAATCCTCTCCATCCCCGGCGGCTCCGGGGGAGTTGCCAACAGCGCCGTCCTGAGCAGCGCCACCTGCGCTTTCAGTGTCTCAATTTGACTCTTCTGTGCATCGACGTTATGAACGAAAGAGTCGAGCATTCCTGTCAGTTCCCAATCGTCATATCCCATTATCCGCCTATGCACATTTTTTGCCATTGCGATTGCGGCTTGTATCTCCATGCTCATGTCAGTCTCCCTTCGGATTGGGATGCTTTGAGAAAACACACAGCCTCAGCCAGAGCCACAGCGCCCGCAGAGTCACCGAGCAGCAGTAGCGATCATCGAGACCGTAGTCGCAACTGATCTTGCGCGAGTCGCCGCCGAACGCCGCGATCCGATCAAGCAGATTTTCGTTCACAGCCTGAAACCAGATTCCCTCCATCGCCCACATCGTCGCTACGATCTCCGCAATTCCCTGCGTTCGACATGTGTTCAGAATCAGTCGATATCCGCGCCTCTGAATTCGGCGCAGACACCACAGCACGATCCGCTTTGGCTTCCCGATGGCCGGATAGTAATCGCGCCAGAGCGTCCCATCAGCGTCTACGGCAATAATCATTTCGTGGCCTCTCGTAGGGCCGTGTGTGCAATGGCAAGTTGTCGTTTTGTCTCGGCATGCTGTTCGATTTCTTGCAGCAGGATTTGCCATAGAATCGATTTTGAAACGGCGAGTTGTCGCTCCAGTTCCTCGATCCGCTTCTGCGGGCCGTGCCGAAGCTCCTCAATAGCCGCATCGAATCCATCCCAATCCGCCGGTGTAATCGCTCCCTCATCGCAGAATTGTCGAAACCGTGCACAATCAAATGGCTTGGCCTGTTCCCAAAGACCACCAGATGCGTCCGCGATTTGCCGCTCAGTGATTGGGTGGACCGGTTCCAGTTCCAGCCTCGGTGCGAGCTTTGCTTCCAGTTCCGCAATTCGCGCTTGAAGCTGCCGCGTACTCTCATTCTGCGCATCGTCAAACATCGGCATCTTCATCTCCTTGTTATTCATCTTCGTCTCCTTTGCGTGTAATTGCCCCGCCGCCGGAAGATCATCCTTCGCTTATATGCACGAGCGCCACGGCCCCATAGACTTCGCCGCAGCGGAAGTACAGGGTTGTGTCGCGACCTGTGATAGAGGCGAACAGCGGCTCGAACTCAGCGATCATGCGAAGGTATTTTGCGGCCACGTGCCTGCCTAAAAATTCAGCCGATACGATCCCCTCGCCTTCACACGCATCGCACTTGACGAGGCCCAGACCGTCGCATTTTCCGCAAGGATGATCGCGTTCGCATCGCTTGCAATGATGGGCGCCCGTCCCCTTGCAACTTGCACAGTTCACTTTGCCTTCCGTCCCGCAGTTCTTACACGTGAACGGCGTCAAATCGAGTTTGGGAGCTGGATGGTAGGCTTCATCCGGTTGGAAAAGATTCAGGAATTCGACGTTTGGCGCTGCGTCGCTTCCCTCCGTGTCTGGTAGCGTGGTTTTGCGCGCGACTAGGATGTGGCCGTTGGTCGCGTACTCGATGCCGTTGCGACAGAAAGGCGCGTGCAGGACTAGGCGCGGGTCGGTGCTCTTGGCGCAGAACCGTTTGAAGTCAATCTGTGTCGTGGTTTGCATTGATGTCCTCCTGTAGTTCCAGGTTGTCGAGCCGTGATTCGCAGTCGGCAAGTCGGCACTTAATCCGGTCGGACTTCGGATTGGCTTGGTGGCTGGGTTGTAAAGCCTTGATGTGAGTCTTCAGGTCGGTAACTCTAGCGACTTGTTGTTCCCACCGAGCAATCCAAGAGTCGCGGCTTATCATGCTTGCGCTAAGGTTGCGCTGAAGCGCCTCGATTTCCTTTTCGCGCTCAGCCCGCACCGCCGCTATTACGCGATCTATCACCAACTGCTCGGCGGCAGTCGCGGCGTTACGTGCGCATTGTCCCCATTCAGAATCATCAAAAGCACGCCATTTGTTCCAACAGTTATGGCGGTTGCCGCGTTCATTCGCCGCGAGTTCTGCCATCTCCTCGGCGCTGATCGGCGAATGCGTAAGCTCGGCGATCCGCTGTTCAAGTTCCGTGATCCGTGCCTGCAGCAATCCGTTGATTTCGGCGCTTGCTTGCTCTTTGTGTTGAAGCGCCTCGATCTCGGCCAGGGCGCGCGACTCGACCGCCGCGCGGACGGCAGTTACGCCAGGCCAAATATGATCGGGCCTAACATACGGCGGTGTATTAGATTCAGGCCACACCGCCTGCCAGTATAATACTGCAAGCGCCTCATCGTCTGGCCTCGGTGCAAGACGAGCCTCGAGTTCAGCGATCCTGCAGATGAGTTCCACATTCTCCCCAGAGGATTTCTCCCAAGCGGATTTTACCTCCGCGAGAAGCGCTTCGAGTTCGACAACGCGCATTCTGTTAAGATCGGCTTGCGTTTGCATTGTCATCTCCTCTCGTTTTTAATCTAGCGGCGGTGCACCAGACGTTTGGTGGGAGCGCGGCCCCCGTACGACCGCGCCCCCCTTGCCCAATCATCAACTGCAATTTACTCCCGGGACACCTCCTTGTATTTGGAATAGTATAGTGTCTTTGCATCAAGGCGTAATCCACTTATTCGGAAAGGGTAGCGAAGGCATTCCAGCCTTGATATAGCATGACGTGCAGAGAAAGTGGCCGTTCTCCGCATTATAGGTGCCCTCTTCCGTGCGAGCGTATTCATCTGGCGTTATCTCTTCGTCGGCGGCGCCCTCTACATACTCATCGATTTCTGACGGGTGTTTATGGCATCCAACACAGATGGGTATTACCATGATTTTCTCCTTTCTGTAAACTGGCGCGGGCCGGATTCGACACCGGCTGCCGGGATACCTGGCACGTTTCGCCAGATCGTTTTACCTATAGCGGCCATAAAGGCAGAAATAAGAAGGCTACATTCTTGCACCGGCGGTAGCCTAATCAAGCGTGTCCGTCCACGCCGCCGCGCCAGAGTCATTTTTTGATCTAGTCTTCGACGTAGTCCGACAACTCCTGAAGCGCCGCGACGCCTTCGGCGATGTTCGGCGACGCGTGGGTCACAGGATGGAGTGCGCAAAAAGCCGCAACCGCCTCATCGATGGCTGGGCAGTATCCCGATCCGTGCTCGCCGTCCCAAATCCACCACATTGCGGTCTGAAAACCTTCTGGGGGCCGCGCCCAGAACGAGAACTCGAACTTCAGCGGACCCGGCCACCGCGCCTTGCAAATCTCAACCGCCTCCTGAATCGTCATCGTTCGCCTCCTTGATCCGATCCTTCAGCGCTTCAATCTCATTCTCCAGGTCTACGATTATCCGTTGCGAAACATCCAAGACTTTTTGGCATTCGCATACCGGGCACACAACTCCCGTGAAACAAAGTTGACTGTGATTCTTCTCGCACAGTTCCATGATCAGCCCTCCTGAGTTTAGTTCGGCGCGTCGCTCCTAGGAGCGAACTGCTCGGCGTAGGCGCGCCGTGTATGGCCTGCGGGAAACGAAATTAAAACGGCAGATCATCAACCGGCGCGGATTTTGGTGCATCCTCCGCGCTCTCGTCTTGCGCTGGTACTGATGCTGGTACGGCCTTAGCGCCGCGAGAGGGTTGCGGGGCAGTTGCCGCGCCCTTCGATTGCTGGGCAAAAAACGTGGCGACTTGTTTCTCCGGACGGCCCGTTGAAGGGCGACCAATCCATGCACACTTGAGCCTGGTTTCATTGTTGAACGTTTCATCCTTCATCGAGAACGCGACGGGGACGCCGACAATCGCTGCCGGTAATTCATACTGAATGTAGTTCTCATTCTCCAACCGGGACATATCCGCGCCGATGGTTTGAAAATATCTAGCCGCGTTTTCCCGATTCCTCTCCGTTAGCCAGATCACAAAGTCCGTGTCCCCGTCCTCGCAGCGCAGCATGACCTGGAATCCCGGAGTTCCACGTTGGGATTCAAAAGCGTTGCTGCCTTCGCGGATCGTGCCGATGTATTTGAATCCAGCCCTGAATCCCATCATTCCGCTCCTAGCAATCGACCCTTACAGGCATCTTTGACTGCGCCGAGTTGTTGGTAAAGATCGGAACCGAGTCGACCCTTCTTGCCCTTTGTCAAATCCCACGCCGTTGCCAGCGCTGGGAGGTTCTGTGCCGCGTTCAAGGCCGACTCGATTTGTGCGTAGAGCGTCCTGCGATCCCGGTCCTCTCGCTCGTCGGCATTGACGCGCCCCTCGATATCTCGCTCGGTTGCGTTTTCCGGCTTACCGAGTTGGCCCTGAGTGCCGCCCGTCAGATACGCAACCAGCGGCTCAATGGTCGTGTATTTCGGCCATTGGATCGTATGGCCCATGAGAATGCCGGAGCGGTCTTTTTCAAATGCAACCTGGATAATGTAGCCGTTGGTTTCCCGATCACGGTCCGGGGCCATGCGGCCGAGTACGTGCGGCTCGTGGGGCGTCTCGCCTTCGGCCTTCATTTTCGTGCCGATAACCTCTAACTCCCCGGCCTCATCCTTGTCGAGGACGACCCCTTCGCGGCCGCAGATGATCGCATGCCAGTTGCCGTCGAGGAACAGACTCATCAAACGCTTGTACGGGGCCTTGATAGCGCCCCAGCCGTGAATCGGAATACCGCCGCTCGCCATGCGCTTGCCGGTATAGCTGTTCATGGCAGCTTCCCACAGGTGCGTGATCGAATCGAGTACGAGAACGCCATGCTCATGCGGATCGAGTGACTCTACGGCGTCGATGGTTTCCATCAAGCTGCGCGTGATCAGGCGGTCGAAGTCGAACGCCGCCGGATGGACCGCGCGTTCAGGGATCGTCATGGCATAGAATTCCGTGCCGCGCTCCGTGTCGATGTATGCGATCCGTTTCTTTTCGCGCGCCGCCAGACCCTCGGCCCAGAGAAGCGAAGTCAATGTCTTGCCGCTGCCGGTTTTCCCGTACAGGCCAAGTTTCAAAAACGCCTGCTCGGATTGTGCCTTCTTGAATGCTCCCATGATTCTTCCCCTTCACAACATAGTGTTCGAGAGCGTTAGCCGGCTCTCGGTTTCGCGCTGTTGCTGAATCTTCTGTGCCTCTTTGGCATCCCTGAAAAGCACGCAGTCCTCGCCCCAAGATGCTCCGGTTGTGCCGTGCTGTGCCAAGCAATGTCCTCGCGGTTCACTGGCTGGCCAAATCGGAGTTGGGGGCCGCCGCGTCCAATGGCGGCAAGTTGCGCAAGAGGTCGTAGTCATGTGTTCGGGCTGCGGAACCACGGTCAGTCCTCCTTCACGACCTCGCGCGCCTCGGCGCAGCACTCAAGCGCAAGGGCGACGTTGCCAATCGCTTGCGCCAGAAGGTTATTCGCCTGTGGCTCATTCGTGACGCGCGGCTGGTACTCTGCGAGTGCATCGCGCAAGCACTCAATATCGTCCTCGCCTTCGTATTCGTCGAGCATGTCGGCCAACGCGACGAGGCAACGAAACCCTGCTGTCGGCGTAGTGTGACATTTCAGCGCCGCCTCAAGATTATACGTCGCTGCTCGAATCGCCTCCCGCGCCTCTTCGCGGAGTTTCGATTGCGCTTCAAGGCGTTCGACGCCAGTCATTGGCGGGCGCTCGTCAGGGCGAAATTTCATTGTACGATCTCCTGTCATTGAAGCAGTCCTCCTATCTCGACCCATCCGAATAGCCACGCAATGAGCAGGATCGCCGCGACCATGCCGAGTCCGAGTGTCAGGGCCATCGCGCAGCCGATCAGTTCCTCGGCAATCCGGTGCGTCAAGTGGCGCTCGATAGGATCGCCTTGGCGCTCGTAGCGGCGCGTGGTTAGGGCGTCCGGGTCGATGCTGCGCATGTCAATGGGCGAGCGCCTGTCGTTTCTCATCGCTGGTAGCCTCCCTCTGGATTCGCCTTGCGGAGCGAAGGTAAATGCTACGACCGGTTCTCAGGTTCACGACATCGAACCCGCCGTACCCGCGTCGGCGCAGACCGTAGACTTCAACAACGGTCATTTTGCCGGACACTCGCATCACATACGCGCCGCCGAATTTGATCTCTTCACGATACATTTTTGCTCCCTCGTTTCGTTCCGGCCCGTGGTCGGGCGGAGGGTCAAACGTTGCCGCGATTGAGGCGCGCGAGGAACTGCATCAGCGCGCGCCACGCCTCGCCGGGGGTTGCGAATTCCTCAGTTCCGGCCAGCGTCGCTATCTGCAGTTCGTGAATCTCCTCGACCTCGCCCCACCAAATATCGGCGCCGTTCGGAGCGAGCCGATATTTGATCGATTGCTGGATGCCCAACACATCGTCGGTGTCGGTAGGGTTCCTGTGCTGCGTCATTTTCGTTTTCCTCGTTTCGTTCCCGGCCCCGCCGCCGGTTGAATGTGAAAATGCCCCCGCCGGACGGTTGCGAGAGGCCAAGCGGCGAGGAGAACCGCTGCCCACCGCCGGCGGGAGCAAGGGGTTTTGGGTTCTGGGGGTCGGTGTGGATGTTTGATTTCGTAGCACTTTGGCCTGACCTCTCGCGTCAAACTGGTTGGAAGCGTAGCGCAGGAGCTTAGTGGCTGTCAACAGTTATTTTTGAGAAAAGTAAAAAAAATCGCATACCTCGCATTTTTGTTCTTGCAATCGTTTTGCGGCTGTGCTGTAATCTGGGCGTTGTCAGATCAATGGAAGCGAGGCGTGAGATGAAAAACGGTAAGCGGAGGTTCCGCGATCCACGACGGATTACGGTGCTGCTTGAGCTCGAAGAGTATATGGAAATCGTGCGAAAAGCGAATCGCGTTCCGCTGAGTACGATTGGCCGCGATGCGCTCCTGGAGTGGGCCAAGAGGCAAGGGACGAAACGATGAAACCTAAACGCCACTGGGGCACCGATCCACACATGCGACACCTAATGGGGCGCACGTGGCGCAAGCTACGCGTGGAAATCATTGAGCGCGATGGCGGCGTTTGCCAGGAATGCGGTGCGCCTGGCAAAGAAGTGCATCACAGACGGATGGACGCGCCGAATATTGACGCGCTTGAAAATCTTGTTACGTTGTGCCCAAAGTGTCACCGTAAATACCATCCAATCCCACAGGGCACGCCGAACCGCTATAATGGATTGATTGGGGATCAGAGACCCGGTGCGTTGCTGAAACAAAAGCGGATTGCATCCGGGCTGACGCTAGCTGATTTGGCTAAGACGTTGGGGTATTCTGCCAGCGCTCTTTCAAGCATGGAGAATGGACGTGAGCTGCTATCGTCAAACGTAAAACGCTGGTGCAAGGATGGCGTTGCGGAACAACGAGTGCGTGGGAAATGTAAGTTGCGAGAAGCGAGAGGAGTGTATGTCACGATGGAGACAGAGGACTATCTGGCGCTTCGTGAAATAGCCGACGGCAGATCGGTTAGTTCGATAGTGCGGCAAGCCGTGATGGAATGGCTTGAAAAACAAGGGAAAGGAGCGACGAAATGAAGTACACGTTTACAGCGATTGAGGTACTCAATCCAGGAGTGGAACTGTCATCGGATGCGGCGGCGCGCGATGTAGCCCTTGCGCTTGCGCGGGCGACGGGGCGCAGCGTATTGATCGAGAATGATTCGCTGCTGGTCGACACGATTGATCCGACGCCGAAGGTCGGCCGGCCGCGCGGGTCGGGCAAGAAGGACGCGGCGACCGATGGCGCGAAACCGGAGGGTTGAGCGATGAGCGTCAAAATCACGTGTCCGGACTGCGCGGGCGAGTGTGAGGATGACTGTCTGGGACATTTCATGCCAATCGCGCATAGGGGTTTTTCTGTTGACAGCGGGGTCGGGGCCGAGTAGGGCTGGCTCGTTTTCCAGTAGTACTTGAGGCTGTTCATTTCCAAACGGACCTTGCGGCGCTTGGGCCAGGGCGAACGTGAGGCGGCGTTATCAAGGACGATGCAATGCTCTATCGGATACAGACAAGCTATCTTCGGCGACTCGACGCTTTTGCATCGTCCCGTCGCGGTCGCCTTATCGCCCCTCGGACTGGCCCACAGTTCCGGGGGGCGAACTTTTTTTGAGGGAGAATCAAACAATGGGCGACTTCACGCCTTTCGGTTTTGATATGCTTGGGGACGCGATTCAACAGATGACGAATTCGCCCGTGGCGGAGCGCTTTCTTGTCGCGCCCTTTTCCGTTTTGAACACACGCAGCGGGGAGTGGCAGGAGCGTAAGAGGGCATGGCTAAATATGGGGATTCAAGGAGAAATTGGAAGACAATGTGGAAATGGTTCTGGATCGCATTGCTTGAATAACCCAAACAATGTCGCTATGAGCCTTGATAGTCCAACAGTAAGGCGAATGATAAGTATAGCGGATGGAGCAAGTCCATTCGATCCCGTCCTTTGCGAACTCGTCTACCGCTGGTTTTCTGGCCCCGGCGCGCAAGTCGTTGACCCTTTTGCGGGCGGCTCGGTGCGTGGCATCGTTGCCTCCTGTCTTGGCCGACGCTACTGGGGCTGCGATCTCCGGCCCGAACAGATTGACGCGAACCGCGAACAGGCCGCGCGTCTTTGCCCGGACGCCGGGCGCGTTCCGATTTCGGTTTCCGGCGCAATGCTGAGGCAGTTGTTCCATCCCTGCCAATCCGAATTCATAACCGGAACGTGCCGGGGCCAGTGCTGTCAGGGAACAAACGGAATCATGGTCACAATCCACGAAAGTGAGCGCGTGGCAATCGAGGCTCAAGGCGCAACCGTGAAGGACGGGTACATTGTTGCCGACAAGAGAGGTCTTTGCCCATTCAAATCCGATGACGGATTTTGCCGAATTCATGGGCGCGGAAAACCGTTCGGCTGCCAAGCCAGCCCCTTTACGCTAAACGGAAATGGAACCCTGATTGTCCGCAACCGTTACCGCGTCTTGAAGTGTTATGCTTGCGCCGAGTCGATGCCCGCCCATCAGGCGCACGCTTGGAGTTTAGATGCGGTTCTCGGCTCGTCCGAAGCGGCTCGCGTTTCGGCGCTAGCCGCGAATGGCGCAGACAAAATCGCCGCCACGATTGGAGCGCGCGAGTACGCCATGATGGTCGACAACGATGACGCCAAGCACGGCACGGCAACGGAAAAGATTCGTCCGGCTATTGAATACGTCTGTGGCGACGCGATAGAAGTTCTCGATGCCGCGCCCGCCGCCGATTTGATTTTCTCTTGCCCGCCCTACGGTGATCTTGAGGTCTACTCCGATGACCCACGCGACCTCTCAAACATGGAGTGGCATACGTTCGTGGCCGCATACAAGCGCGTCGTTTTGAAAGCCTGCAAGCGCCTGCGGCCCGATCGTTTCGCTTGTTTCGTAGTCGGTGATTTCCGCGATCTGCGCGGCTACTATCGGAACTTCGCCGGCGAAACGATTAACGCCTTCCGCGAGTGCGGCCTTGAACTCTACAACGAGGCAATCCTAGTTACGTCCGTCGGATCGGCCTCAATGCGTGTGACTCGCCAATTTAACGGCGGGCGTAAACTTTGCAAGACGCACCAAAACGTTCTTGTGTTTTGCAAAGGCGACTGGCGGCGTGCCGCCGCCGTTGCAAAACAATGAGGGTCGGGCACTCTTGAGTGAACTTTTTTTGGGGGCTTAAATGGATTACCATGTAGTTAGATTACCGAGACGAATGTGGGCTGTGATCAGCCGCATAGCGGCGGCGGCCGGGATAGACCCGTCCGATTACGTCAAAGGGATTGTAGCTCAAGAGCTACTCACCAGTAGCTCTCCAGTAGCTCAAGCCGCTTTGGCCGCGAGTGATGCTGAATTGGATGAGCTACTCGTTTGTAGCTCTCCAGTAGCTCAAGAGCTACAAAATGGAAGCGAAGAAAATGCGAAGTTTCCCGTGGGGGGGGGGGGGGGGGGGGGGGGGGGGGGGGGGGGGGGGGGGGGGGGGG
>ERZ1292632.477-Hain-H43-01um-R2-477-length-43022-cov-18_pt1 | contig 43022 bp, 54 predicted proteins | sample MGYA00564407_ERZ1292632 | MGnify/ENA primary metagenome ERZ1292632 (study PRJEB36523, sample SAMEA6512637) | groundwater metagenome | collected 2019-01-08 | study: AquaDiva: Metagenomics assemblies of 32 groundwater samples | reverse complement strand
GGAACGAAGATGAACTGGCTGAATAGGCTGTGGTGCAGGGCATTCGGGCACAAGCACGGCAGGCGGCTCGGCATGGCGGTTATGCTGGCCGACGGCAAGCGTGCCCAAATATATCAATGTTCGAGGTGCCTGACGACGTGGGTGCGAAAGGTCAAGCTAAAGGGATCACGCGCTGAATGGGATGCACCGACCGACGCAAATGCAAAGTGAAGGAGCCGAACGCATCATGACCCACGACGAAAAGTTAATCACGATTCGCGCGATGGACGCCTACGGCGGCAGCTTCGTGAAAGCATTGGCGCGAGCGTGGTTGCTCGCCGATGAAAACAACGAGCTTCGCCTCGAAAAAGCATTCCCGGAATACATGGAAAAATACGGACCAGGCGGCGAGCTATTTGCCGCTATGGAGAAGGTGCTCGCATGAATCCGGGCAGCCACCTGTTCGACAAGATGGCGAGGATAGAGGCGTGAAGATTGTTATCCTGCCGAATTACATACGCGACGCGATCAACGCAAAGTTGGACGCCGCATATATTGAATTTCCAGAGGCGGCGATTGACCGAGAATACCATTACCATCTGTTGCTAGAGCACTTTGACCAGCACGGCGAGATCGCTGACCTTAAACTGACGCGAAAGGTGTCTGCATGAACATCATTGACGAAGTGCACCTCACGTGCAAGGCGTTTATTGCGGAGGCGGAGAAAAGCGGCGGTCGGCAAATGACCGAGGATGAGCGCAAACTGTTCCATCTCGGGTTCATAGCGGGCGTGCAGCACGGCCTCGCGCTCGCCAAGAAGTCGCTGGAGGAATTGAAGGAGTTGACGTGAGTTTTGATCTCCCCGTGCGTTTCTCGCACTTGGTCGCTTACGGGCGCTCCGGCGCCGATGGTTACTTGGCGCGGACGAAGGAAGCGGATCAGACTACAGCGATGCAGCGAGGAACCGCAGTTCACGCACTGGTATTCGGCACCCGAAAGGTGATGGCATGGACACTGACCAAGAATCGCAGCGGCAAGGAATACGATGCGTTTGTTGCCGCTAATCCCGACGTTGAAATACTAACCGTTATCGAATACAACAAGGCAAATCGCATGGCAGATGCGGTGCGTGCATCAAAAGTCGCTGCGCCCTACCTGCAAGGCAAAGTTGAGGAAACAATTTTCTTCGATTGGTATGGCAAGAAGTGCAGGGCGACGCCGGACGTGCGAGGCGACGGGCATGTTACGGAGCTTAAGACTGCGGCTACCAGCGACCCAAGCCGATTCGTATGGCACGCCCTGCGCCGTCACTATAACGCACAATTGCGGATGCAGCAAATCGCGTGTGGCGACGATGGAAGCGATGCATATATCGTGTGCGTCGAATCAACCGGCGCTTTTAACGTGACGGTATTCCACCTTGAGCCGCGGGCGCTTGAATTTGGAGAAAAGAACCTGTGCCTGTGGATGGAGCGGCTAAAGACCTGCGAAGCGAGTGACCGTTATCCGCCTTACGTTGAATGCGTGGTTCCGTTAGATGCGCCGGATGATATTGAACTTGATTTCGGCGACGATGCCAGTGATGGTGCCGATTCAATGCAGGAAAAATACGGATTACAACCATGACCGACTACCGCAGCCTCTATGACCGCGACTATATTGGGTACTTCGATTTGCCGGGCGGCAAGGATTTGACGCTGACTATCCGCAAAGTGGTCGGCGGCGAACTCACCGCTATCGGCGGACGCAAATCGAAGAAGCCCATCATTCACTTCAAGCAGAACGTGAAGCCAATGATCTGCAACAAGACAAACGCAAAAACGATTGCAACCATGTATGGCAACACGGTAGAAGCGTGGGCGGCAAAAAACATCACCCTATTCGTGTCCATGACACGCGACCCATCCGGGGGCGGCGAAGTTGAGTGCATACGCATCCGGCCCGGAACTCCTACTCGTCCGGCAGACGAGGACGTTGTAATCCTGCCGGGTGAGGGCTCAGAATCCGCATCGGCGCGGGTTTCCTCCCCGGCGACCTCGGCTCCTCCCCCGACCGCCGGACCCGACGCCGATGCGACCCGATACATCACTGACGCGCAGGAGTCGGCGCTGCTCGACCACTTGGAGGCGGCGGGCGTGAGCATCAAGGCGTTTTGCGCGAAGGCTGAGATTGCGACCGTGCGCGAACTGCTCGCTTCACGCTTTCAAGGCAGCGTGAAATGGATTCAGGCGCAGAAGAAGTGACGATTCTAGTGATTGACGGCGCGGTGACGTGGATCAAGGGGAGCAAATGACCAAGCGGAGGACACGATGATCGTTACGGTTGAACTAACGCAGATCCTATGCGGCAGTTGCGGCGGGACTTACGCGATCAGCGAACGGTATCGCAAAAATCAGCAGGAACACGCGGGGGAATGGCACTGTCCGTACTGTAAAATCGGATGGGGATACCTCAAGTCAGCCGTGACGATTGAACGTGAGCACCACCAGAAAACTCTCGACCGACTAAATGAAGCGACGGCAGAAAAAGAACGCTTGGAACGCAAACTCAAGCGCGTTGATCGCGGCATGTGTCCACAATGCAATCGCCCCTTCCAGCAACTAGCTCGTCACATGGCGTGTAAACACGCACCCAAGGACCGCCATGACCGTTGACCTTGACGAGCTGGAGCGGCTGCACGCAGAATTGCGTTATATCTTCCCCGCGCTAGTCGCGGAGATCAGGGCGCTGCGGGAGTTGAACGCCGCGCTCTGTCAATGCGAGTCCACGCGGGGACGCTATTCATGCAGTCCGCAGCACGATTCCCGGTGCGCTAAAGATCGTGGTATTGGGCCAGAGTGCAATTGCGGCGCAGACAGACTAGATGCCGCTGTGTTCGCAGTTGACGGGGCCCTGCGCCGCGGTGAGCGAGGAACAAGTTAAAGAATGGCGCGAGATGCTGATTGACCCTACGCCATGGAGAGACCAATGACCGCCGACGAGACCATCGACAAACTCAAACACAATCTCGCCGTCGCCGCCGACCGTATCGCGGAGCTTGAGAAAGATCGTGGTTCATTATTGGCGACGGAGAAAGGCCTGACACCCGCAGGTGAGCGTATTGCACGACTTGAGGCTGCGCTGGAGCAGGCGAACGCGGCGCTGCGTGACGCTCAATCATTCGTCAACATTGAGCAGCATAGGGCCGCCCTTCGAGGCGCCGCGAAAGAAGCCGACGTGACAGACGCGAAAGTCCCGATACAAGATGATACTCCCGCACCTGCGAGCGCGGCACCAGGCGCGGGGGTGAGCGAGAAATCGCAGGCAGGCAGCCTCACAATTGGGATTCACTACGGACTGTCTACCTACGCACTCCGTGCTCAGGAGAAGGTGAGCGAGGAAGAAAAACGCAGAAACGCTATTGCTCTGCTCACGGGTTGGCTTACCGAGGAACCCGATGCCGCTGAAACTGAATCACTGCGTCAGCTTTGCCAATCCCTCTGCGCTCAGGAGGGGTGGGTGAGCGTGCCGAAGATAGCAACGCAGGAAATGAGAGTTAACACTGTCAATGCTTACCTTCCACTAGCGAGCGAGGGACTAATGCCAACAACGACAACTGAAAGAATGCGGCAGATTGCTGACGATTTACGTGCGCAAGGCGCATATACATCAGCGAACTCAGTAGACGAAACAACAAGTCAGCGCGATGATTTGCTGTTATTAGCCTATCCCTTCTGCCAAATTACCGAAACCGCGAATGCGAGCTTGGGACAAGTAACTCCCCAGCAAGTCAACGCATTGCGCGATGCTGTTAATCGAATAGCTTTTGAGGCCGATAGACTGAAGTGTTTGTGAGTGCAGTCAATGATGCCTACGCCCTCCGCCAAGCCCTTTCCTCGCGCGGCGAGCGGGAGGTCATGAAAGGAAAGCGATGAGCGATGAACAAACGCTAGGGTTGTTGGTTTTGGTAGTTCTAGTGAGCATAGGCTTAAAACTTGGATGCGAATTACTTGATTACTTGGACCGCCGGGAAAATCCATGGAGAAAGCCATGACCAAGCCGAGCGAGCCGCCGAGGTTTACCATCAAGCCACCTTACGTGGGATATTGGCAGATTGGCGGCACAAGAGGACTGTGTATATCTCTAATAAATCGCCCGCGATGGCTTACTCAGTTAATGACAAAATGGTTACTGGAATGGGAATGGGTAGACAAATGACCAAGCCGAGCGAGACGCCGAGGATGCCTCAAAACAAGTTGCGAGACAAAATTCTTGCGGAGCGGAAGAAGGGGAATGTCGTCGTTTGGGGCTTGCCGGGACAGCTACAGAGCGCAAATCTCGATGACTTCGTGAAGCAGCCCGCCGATGGCATCCTCTACGACCTGAATCGGCTTGAGGAAGTCTGCATGACATTCCTGGATGATCCGAAGTGGGTAAACGATTTTGCGGTTGCGCTGACAATACGGAAACTCAAGGACATGCTCGCCGCCGCCACCACTCGCATAGCAGAGTTAAAGAGTGAAGTCCAAACGGGCGACTACTGGGGAAAGCGCATGACAGAACTGCGTAGCGCTGGCGCAGATCATGTCAAATGGCGGGGAAATAAATGAATCATTGCGCTCAATTCCTAGCCGAAACTGCCAAAATAGCGGCGCACATTGACCCGCTGCAAATTGAGGAATTGGTGAAAGAACTCGTTGCTTTACGGGAACGCAAAGGCCGCTTGTTTTTGTTGGGGTTAGGCGGTTCAGCGGCTAATTGCTCTCACGCGGTAAATGATTTCAGAAAACTCTGCGACGTAGATGCTTTTACGCCGAGTGATAACGTCGCGGAACTGACGGCGAGAGCGAACGACGAAGGATGGGAAAACACCTTTCGGGACTGGCTGGAGGCAAGCCATATCAACGATAAAGACGCGTTGTTTGTCTTATCGGTTGGAGGCGGCCATGCTGAGGTAAGTCTCCCGATCACCAATGCTCTGATGTCGGTTTATCGAAAAAGAATTGACGCTCCAAAAACCCGGATTTTCGGCATTGTTGGGAAAACGGGAGGGATGACCAAAATTTATGGGGATTGCGTGATTGTGATTCCAACCGTTAATGGATCTAGAGTGACTCCCCATACTGAAGGCTGGCAGTCGGTTATTCTTCATTGCTTGGTTTCCCATCCTAATTTACAGGTTAACAAGACAAAATGGTGATATACCTTGATGGCGCTGATTGGGAAACGATGCGTCGCTTACATCATGTAGTCCAGGGATTTACTACGAATCCTTCACTGATGCGATCGGCAGGAATTGCAAACTACCGGGATTTTGCCGAAGGAATCCTGTCATTCACTTCCAAACCCATCTCTTTTGAAGTATTCGCTGACGACATGGACGGCATGGAACGCCAAGCCCGTGAGATTGCCTCATGGGGCGAAAATGTTTATGTGAAGATTCCCGTCACCAACACGAAAGGCGAATCAACCGGATTGCTCACGCGCAAACTCGGCAGGGACGGCATCAAGCTGAATGTGACAGCGATATTCACCTTCGAGCAGATTGAGACAGTGTCGCGCAATCTCATCTATGCCCCAGCTATTCTCTCCATCTTCTGCGGACGCATCGCGGATACCGGACGCGACCCAGTACCATTCATCGAGAAGGCACTGCGCGTGAAATCCTCGCACACCCAAGTGCTATGGGCCTCCACCCGCGAGGTCTACAACGTAGTGCAGGCGCGTCAAGCGGGCGCGAACATCATTACTATGTCGCCCGACTTGATACGCAAGATAGACTTGATAGGCAAGGACTTGGCCCAATACTCGTTAGAGACTGTGACGCAGTTCTACCAGGACGCACGGGGGTTAACGCTGTGAACGTATTAGTAGTGGGCGGTAAAGGCTACATTGGCTCGGTGCTGGTGCCGCAACTTATATCCGATGGTCACGCAGTCAGCGTATTCGATGACATGACGGGCCGCACCGGGCCGCAGCATTGCGAGGGAGTGGACGCGCTGATCTATCTCGCCGGGTTGACGAATAATGACGACTGCGAACGGTTCAAAATCTTGAATTATGCGATTAACCATCAGGCGCTTGAATGGGCCGTGCAAATGGCGGACTTCTGCAAAGTCAAGCACTTTATTTATGCTTCTTCAGCAGCAGTCTATGGTTCTTCCGACCGAAAAGCGAAAGAAGATGGAAGCTTAGGCGGCACGACTGCTTATGCTTCAGGAAAGCGATATTGCGAGTCGATAATTACTCGGATACGAGGAATGGCGTGGACTATTACTCGCGCCGCCTCCGTCTGCGGCTTGTCTCCGGTCATGCGCTATCACCTGACCCTCACCAAAATGGTGCGCGATGCCAAACAAACTGGCGTGATTACGGTCAATGGCGGCGCACAGATGCGCAGCCACATTCACATTCAGGATATTTGCCGCTTCTACCGCCTATTGCTGACTGCGCTGCGAGAAAAGACTGTCAACCAAACCTTCAACGTAGTATGCGAGAATCAGTCCATCATTGACACAGCACGGCTCGTCGCCAAAATTACCGGTGCATCCATCGTCGAGCAGCCCTATACCGACAACCGCTCCTATTCCATATCCGGCGAGAAGACTAAGCGCATCCTCGGCTTCGAGTGCCAGCATACGCTGAAAGAAGCCGTGAGAGAGATGTATGAAAAGCTATAAAGTCGTTCTGGCTAACGGCTGTTTTGATCTACTGCATTACGGCCATTTGCTCCATCTGGAGGAGGCCGCGAGAATGGGCGCTTTGTTGGTGGTTTCGATTACCGATGATGCTCACGTCAAGAAAGGCGCGGGACGACCCGTTTATACCGACCAGCATCGCGCTGCGTTGGTAAGCGCGTTACGTTGTGTGGACGATGTGATAATCGTTTCCAGCCTTATCGAAGCGCTTGAAGTCGTGGAGCCGGATATATTGGTCAAGGGCATAGACTACAAAAACGGCCTAGATGCACGGCACTTCCGCTACTGCAAACGCCACGGCATCCAGATACGCTTTACTGATACTCCAAAATTGTCAGCGGGAAAGTTCATAAATGAATCTCGAAATCGTTAAGGATTATCGCGTGCTGGTGGTGGGCGATGCCATCATGGATCGATACCGCTTCTGCGTACCGCTTGGGCGCGGCATGAAGGATTCCATCATCTCCGTCAAATTCGAGCGCGAGGAATCTTATCTCGGCGGTGTATGGGCCGCTGCTACACACATCAAAGAACTCGTCTCGCAAGTGGACATTTGGCACGGCTCAACCGTAATGGTCAATACCAAATATGTCAGCGGCCCTTACGCATCCAAACTATTCAGCACCCACGCTGAAACTTGGCAGGCCGCGCAGGAACCGACGCTGCCGATCGCGCAATACGATTTAGTCGTCGTATTCGATTATGGGCATGGTTTCCTTACCCAAGGATTACGCGAACGGATCATGAAGGATGCGCGCTGGCTGGCGGTCAATGCGCAGTCCAATTCCCTCAACTACGGGTTTAATCGGGTGGACGAGAAATGGCCATCTGCCCATCTGTGCGTGTGTGACGAGCTGGAGGCGCGGCTGGCGGCGCATGAGCCGGATGCCGCAGTGGAGGACGTCATTCTGAAACTGCCTTACCCGTCCATCATTGTGACGCAGGGCGCAAACGGGGCCACTGGCTACGCCAACCGAGAGTTCTACCGCGAAGGTGCATTGACCGACCGCCCGGTTGACTTGATCGGTGCAGGAGACGCGGTGTTGGCAGTAGTTGCCCCTTACGCGCGTGCTGGCTTCTCGATCAAGGATTTGGTGCATTTGGGCAACGTAGCGGGCGCAATCAAGGTCGGGATCGTCGGGCACCGCGGGCATGTGACAAAGACCGAACTGGAGAAATATCTGTGAAAATTTGCATCTTAGGGGCGGGCGGCGTATTTGGGAACAATCTTGCGGCCTTCCTGCTCTCGCAAAACCACGAAGTAATGGGCATAGGCCGAAGCCCGCGCAAGCCCAAGTGCTTTTCGCTCGGCGTGGATTATCCCTACTACGCCTATCACCTCACTTATGAGCAAGAGTACGCAGTGCCGTTGATCTGGCGCTTCCGGCCTGATGCGATCGTCAACTTCGCGGCACAAGGGGAAGGCGCCGCCTCCTTCGGCAAGGACAACTGGCGATTCTTCGACACTAACTGCACTGCACTGGTTAGGCTGGTATCACAGTTGGAGGGATTGCGCTTCATCCAGATCGGCTCAAGTGAAGTGTATGGAAGCGTTCACTCCGCAGTTAGTGAGGACTCACCAACTTACCCGACGACGCCCTATTCTGCCTCCAAGCTCGCTTTTGACCACTATCTTGCTGCGATGCACAAGTTCACAGGGATGACCATGAACATAGTAAGGCCGTCGAATTGTGTCGCAGAAGGACAACAGTTGCACCGAATCGTGCCCAAGGCGCTCCTATGCGGACTCACAGGACGCCGCGTGCCCCTGCATGGGGGTGGGGTAGCCAAGAAGTCTTATCTTCATGCCACCGATCTCTCCCGCGCCATCCTGACCATCATCGAGCGCGGTACGGTAGGCGAGATATACAATGTCGGCCCGGATGGGCCTACGGAAATCCGTGAAGTTGTGCGGCTGTGCGCTCACGCCCTGAACATGCAACTGGAGGATCTGGCTGAAATTGCGCCAGAGCGAACGGGACAAGACTCTACTTATTGGATCGATTCGAGCAAGATTAAGGCGCTTAGCTGGGAGCAGCGGATACCGCTTTCAGATGCCATCACTCGCGTTCTAGGCTGGCTTCACACCTATCCCGAATTGCTGACGATGCCGACTGATTTTCAGATGAGGGCGTGATGAAACTTTGCGTCATCGGCTCAACCTTCGCTCCTCGGATTTTCAGGAAAGCATGGCCTCAATTCGGCTTTGAGATCGTGCCCAAGCCTCAAGATGCGGAACTGGTATTTATCTCGATGGATACCAAGATTGAAGCCGATGGCACCCGCAAGCAAGAGGGTTTGCGGGGGGCCATTAACGATATTTTTATGCGGGTGACAGTCCCCATGATCTTGACTTCCCAGGTCGCCCCCGGATTCACGCGCTCGCTGGGGATGCCCATCTGGCACATGGCCGAAACGCTGCGCATCAAGGACGCGATGGAACGGGCGCTCAATCCTGATTACCTCGTAATCGGCTGTCCCGATGGCAAGACAATCCCCGTCGAGATCATGCGTTTTGTCCATCCGTTTGCGGCAAAAGGCGTTAGCTTAATTCGTTGCACATGGGAAGAAGCGGAATTCTCCAAGATCGCGGTTAATATGACGTTGGCCGCGCAAGTGGAGAACACCAACCGCCTCGCCGCTGCAGCTAAACAGATCGGAGCAGAATGGGGGCGCATCAAGGAAATCCTGTCGCACGATAAGCGCATCGGCCCGCATAGCTATTTGGAGCCGGGAGACTGGAAGCAAAGCTCTCATTTATTGAGAGACTATGTGACTTTGAGAGAGATTGAGAATGGATGAGTTCAGGATTGATTCTCACAAACTCGCCTACCATCCACAGCGGGTAGCGCAGTGGCTTGAAGCCGATACCTGGGAAAAAGCAAAAAAAGTAATGCCTCTGTACTGGGAGATAACGACAAGTGCGGCATGTTCGCATCGCTGCACCTTTTGCAGTGTGGACGCGATTGGGTATCCTGCGATATTGATGGATGAGGATATTCTCACGGATCGCATGGACGAAGCCAAAGCGTTGGGAATCAAATCGGTAATGTTCGCAGGAACCGGAGAACCACTGCTCCATAAGAAGATCAACAATATCGTATGCGCTGCTCATGATGCAGGATTGGATCAAGCTTTTACGACTAATGGAGTTCTACTCGACAGACTCATCTATCCAGAATTTTGTTCATGGATCAAAGTGAGCCTCAATGCAGGCACAAAGGAATCCTATGCCAAAATACACCGAACGGACGAGAAAGACTGGGATAAAGTCTGGGATAATATCAATGCACTTAATAAGCGCAAGGGAAGCTGCACAGTTGGCGTGCAGTGTGTGGTTCTCCCAGAAAATTACATGGAGATGGTATATCTGGCGCAACTCTCAAGGGACAATGGAGCGGATTATCTTGTGCTCAAGCCCTATTCCCAAGGCACCTTCTCAATCGTCCAGAGGCGAATAGACTACAAGGAGATGGAGCGATTTTTGCGGGGAATAGCACAAGATTTCCATCATGTTATCTACCGCGAAAACGCCATGAAGCAGGAATCCGAAGCCCATCATTACGACAAATGCAGGGCCACGCCTAACTTCTGGGTCTATTCAATGGCGAATGGCGATGTATTTTCCTGCTCGGCTCACTTGCTGGATGAGCGATTCAAGATCGGCAACCTCAATACTCAATCCTTCCAGGAGATTTGGGAGGGGGAGGGTAGAAGAAAGAACTGGGAACTGATGAAGAACTTCGACATCAAGCAGTGCAGGCTAAATTGCAGAATGAACGGTCCCAATAAATACCTGCATGAACTAGCGGTGGGTATTCCCCATCAGTCATTTATCTAATGACCGTCTGCGATTACATCATCGAATACCTTGAGAATATCGGGGTGGAGCATGTTTTTACCGTCTCAGGAGGCGGCTCGATTTTCCTTTGCGATGCGTTGGCGCGGGCGAAGAAGATGAAGTATGTGAAGTATGTGTGCTGTCACCATGAGCAGGCGGCGGGGTATGCCGGTGAAGCCTACGCCAGATTGCGAGGATTAGGGGTGACGTTGGTAACATCAGGACCAGGCGGGACGAATGCGGTTTCCGCTGTCGCGGCTTCATGGCTCGATTCCGTTCCGCATATCTTCATCTCCGGTCAAGCGTTCCTCAACCAAACGATACGCTACCACAAGGGGCTGAGACAGTTAGGCGTCCAGGAAATCAACATCGTTGACATCGTGCGCCCGATTACCAAGTATGCCGTGATGTGCGATACGGCAAGCGACGTGCCGGGGCAACTGAAAGAAGCGGTCAAATACGCAATTACGCCGCGCTGTGGCCCGGTGTGGCTGGACATCCCCGGTGACATTCAAAACGCAAGTATCTGAAGTCGCTGATCTGCTGCGGCGGTCCGAGCGCCCGTTGCTCCATGTCGGGCAGGGCGTGAGACCTGTGATAGATGACTTCATGCACTTTGTCCAAGCCCACGGCATCGTGTTCGTGACCGCTCGCAATGCCAACGATATATGCGATTGGGACCATCCCCAATATATCGGGCGTCCTGGCACTTTCGCACAACGCGGGGCCAACTTCGCGGTGCAGTGCTGTGATCTCTATATCGCCATCGGCACCAGCCTCTCGCTCACGCAGACAGGCTATAACACTCAGGACTACGCCCGTAACGCCAAGATCGTGCAAGTTGATATAGATCAAGCCGTGCTTGATAAAGGCACGATAAGACACCACTTGAAGATATGCGCGGATGCCGGAGAATTTATCAGGGAACTGGACAAGGCCGACGGCATCCAGATGCTGCGCCCGTGGTTCGCCTGGTTCAAACGCTGCCGGGAGTGGAAGTGCAAGTATCCAGTGTGCTTGCCCGAATACCGCCAGCAGACCGGGAGCGTGAATTCCTATTATTTCATCGACGTATTATCCGGCCTGGCCGCGCCCGATGATGTGATAGTCACCGACATGGGCTTTGCCTTTCAGAACACCCACCAGGCATGGAAAACCAAGAAAGGTCAACGCTTGATGACGAACTGCGGCTTGGCTCCGATGGGATGGGGCTTGCCTGCTGCCATAGGAGCTTCATTCGCCACCGGACGGCGCGTCATCCTGATTACCGGCGAAGGCGGCTTGATGATGAACATTCAAGAACTCGCCACCGTGATGCATCATCAGTTGAACATCAAGATATTCGTGCTGATGAACGGCGGCTATCTCACCATCAAGCAGACGCAGCAGTTGGGATTCGAGGGGCGCCTGATGGGCGTGAATGAGGATACGGGGCTGTCGTTCCCTAACTTCATGACAATTTCAGCGGCACACAAGATTCCTTATTGCGTTATTCCAAATCACCATTATCTAAAATCAATCACTGAAAAGTCTTTTGAACAAAATGACCCCAATGTGATTGAGATAAGGATGTCTCCCGATCAGCCCCAGGCCCCACGTTCGCTCAATCGCAGAAATCCCGACGGCACGATGAATCCGACGAAGCTGGAGGATGCCTATCCTTTTCTGCCACCAGAAGTCATTGAACAGGAGATGAAGATTTGAAGGCCATCATCATCACGGGCAAGAAGGCGACAGACTCGGAGTACGTTTACGCTTACTACCGCTTGCAAGAAGCGGGATATGAGGTAGACGTAGCGGTGCGCGGCAAGGAAACGGTGCTGGGGGAGATCGGTGTCAAGATCGTGCCGACGATGGACATCCCGCTGTCGGTCTATCGCGGCTACAAGTTGCTGGTGCTGCCGGGTGGCGCAAAGGCGATGGAATATCTACGGCAGGATATGCAGATCATCAACTACATCCGCCAATTTCACGAACTCGGCAAGCCGATTGCCTCGATCTGCCACGGGGCGCAACTGCTCATTTCAGCGGGTTTGGTGAAAGGCCGTCGCATTTCAGGCTACTATTCGATCAAGGACGACATCAACAACGCAGGAGGGACTTACGTTGACGCGCCTTTTGTGACGGACGGCAACATTGTCACTAGTCCACACTACAAGCATCTCGGCGCGTGGATGAAGGAAGTCTTGCGCGTATGTCAAAAGGCTCGCGGCGCGGGAGAAGGGGATGTAGGTGTTCAATAACCACTTCAAAAAGCCGTGGGAAGCTCTTGAAAGCCTGTATCCGAGACCGACCCGCTGCCGGATGCTACGGTATCAGAGCTATCATCGTTTCAAGGAGTTGATTCTAAAGCCCGATCCTGAATTCGTGTGGGGAACTCTGGTATCGTTGTATATGGGCGATGTCTATCTCCTGACCGATGCTTTTGATCCGCAGTGGATGAAAGAGATCAAGGACAAGACAATGAGCTATTTCCGCTCCCGTCCCTCTGAATTTTACAGGATGTTTGAAGGTTGTCCTGACTTTCATCGCGCCATTGACATTGAAACTAGCAAGAAATATTCCTTCAATGTCTGCAAACACTCTGCCTTTTTCTATCCATGGAACGATGATCCGCTTGATTTGTTTGCTACCGTATATGAGCGTTGGCGCGTGATTAAAATCCTGATGGGATTGCAGCCCGATCAATACGAAAAGAATACCCCGAAAGATGGCGTAATCGACCGCATTCAAGTGGCGCAATATCCGCCCAAGATCGGCTTCCTAGAGCCGCATCAAGACCCCTATCTTCATCAGCGGCTATTTTTCTCCGGCTACATGACTAAGCGCGGAATGGACTATCAAGATGGGGGATTCTATGTAGTAGATAGAAAAAATCAGATTATTGAACTGGAAAAAGACATCAATGTGGGCGACATCGGTATCGGCTATGCCACGATCTATCATGGTGTTGCGCCGTGCGACCGCAATGTTGAACCTGATTGGAATAGTCCGGCTGGACGCTGGTTCCTGTCGATGTACTCAAACGACTCCGACGAAGTGAAATACCGGCATACCGGGCATCCGGTCAAGCTGGAACTGCCCGGAATATTGCCGTGATCATTGTGCGTTGCACCGAAGCCGACCGCAAGGCATTGTCCGGCATCGAGATCGACCCTGAAACCATGCGCGATGATGGAACCAACTACCAATCCCTGACCATCAAGAAGCCGTGGGGCGTGGAAAAGGAACGCTACCGCGACCAGCATTGCTCAATCTGGTGGCTCCATATAGACGCAGGCAAAGAGACTTCCATGCACTGTCACCCCAACAAGACGACGACTCTCTTGATGCGTGGCGGGGAAGCCACCCTTACCACGCTACATTCAAAGCATGAATTGACCCCTGGCGTTGTCATGGTGATAGCGGCGGGCGCATTTCACAAAACCAGTAGCAATGGCGGGCCGGTAATTCTATACGAAATAGAATATCCACCCAATAAGCGTGATCTAGTCAGGCTTTACGATTCCTACCAACGAGGCCAAGGTTATGAGAGAGTGGAACTCACTGAAGGATTATCCCCAGCCTCCGCATCGGATCGTTAGAAATCCCACCATCGAGCATCGCATCGTTGCGAGTCGTCGCGGGCGCGAATTCTTCGATGGAGATCGCGCCTATGGCTATGGCGGATATCAGGATGATGGGCGGTGGGAACCCGTAGCCGAGTGCATGAGGAATGAATACGCGCTCACCGAAGGTTCCAGCATCCTGCAAATCAATTGCGAGAAGGGTTTTCTGCTCAATGAATTTCTTAAGAAGGGGATGGAAGTAAGAGGCATTGAATCGTCTGCCTACGCTCGCCGCCGTTGTCCATTGGGAATAACGGTCAACAATAAATGGGACTTCAAGGAACCATTCGATCTGGTTATTGCTGTTGGTGCAGTCTATGTCGAAAATCTTCCCCAAGCCGTCAATCTCCTGATCGAAATCGAGCGCATCAGCTTCAGTTCCTTCATCACGCTTGCATCCTACGATAGCGAGGACGATCTGAAGTTGTTCAAGCAATGGTCGCTGCTCGCCACGACGATACTCAAGAAGGACGAGTGGCGCGAAGTCATGCGCTACGCTGGCTACACGGGTGATTACTGGTTCGTGAATGCAGAAACCTTGAGACTCCGTGAATGAATCCCTTCACGAGCTGATACGCCCCTACCGCAGCGGCTTACTCGTTCTTATTCATTCCCCGACGTTCAACTTCGAGGGATTTGATAGGGATGTGCTGCTGAATCGCGGCTACTATGCCTATCCGCCGCGTGCCCTTCAATGCTTGAAATCGACAATCAATGATCTTATCGAATGCGATATTCTCGATCTTAATTTCCTGCTTCTGAAACGGCTGCGCAAGGAGATAGCGGAACCGTATGCGCTTTTGCTCTCTATCCTGGAGGATTATCTGCAAGCGCATCCCACAACGACTCTGTATGGGGTCTCTACAGGGGTAATCGTTCCTAATTTCTTTGAGGCTCCGAAACATCCATTTCTCGAAATCTTGAACTACTTGATGAAGCGCGGCGGTCTCGTCATGGCGGGCGGTGCTGCCGCCACGATCGAGGCGCGCAACCTGATTGAAGGCCACTGGGCGCATATCGTTTTCAAGGGAGAGGCCGAGGCGCGGCTACGCTATAGCCTGAATCCCCAAGCCCCTGCAATGTCGGGTATCTGCTACCGGGAAGATGGGCGCTACCGGGAATCAGAAGGGTCCGCAGAGATGGTCAATTTCCAAGCCAGCCTCATTGACACCTACCGCACTATCCCGATAGAGCAATATCACCAAGTCGGATGTCTCAGTCCATTTCAGCGCATGGCAGGTCAAGATGGGCCATTCTGCACGATCCAGTTAATACGCGGATGCCGGATGAAATGCACTTTCTGCGGACTCTCCCAATACCGGGGAAGCAACCAAGTATGCGAATATTCCAAGGACACGCTGTTTGATGAAATCCGCTATCTGGCTGAGGAACGGGGTATCCGGCACTTTTCATGGCTGGATGAAGATTTGCTGGCAGGTAAGGAGGAAGTCAAGGACATTCTCAGACAGATCATCGACCACCAGCTCAATATCACATGGTCAGCACCGACCGGACTCATTACCGCCTATATTGATGAAGAATTGCTTGACTTGGCCGTTCAATCCGGTTGTGTAGGATTCAGAATAGGCATTGAATCTGGCAATGCCGAGATATTGAAGCGCATTAGGAAGCCTGGAACATTGGGCAAGTTCCGCAAGATTTCCAAGATGCTCCAGAAGTATCCCACACTCTTTGTATGCGGGCTTTATATGATTGGCTTCGAGAACGAGACCTATGGACAGATATTCGATACCTTGAATTTCGCTATTGAAATGAATCTCTCATGGTCGCATTTCAGCGTCTATCAGGAAATTGGCGAGACGGATATTAAAAACAAGACTTTGCAATCCTACCGCGATTGGTTGCCTTCTCCGCATAAAGTAAGCGGAAGTCATAGAAGCGAAATGCCTTCTGTCATGCTAACGCCGAAAGAAATCTTCAATCTGCCCAAAGACCAAATCCACGATCCGCTATTACGGCAGGAGCTTTGGTTTGCGTTCAACTTGTATGCCAATTACCTTCTGAACCCGAAACGCAACAGGCGTTGGCTTTCAGGATTGCAAGCGGTTTATCCCGCGCATCCGGTTATCAGTCTTTTCTTGAATCAACCTGAAAAAGTCGCCTCGATTCTTGAAACTTCTCCCTATTGGAGAAAGCGTTTCGAGGATTATCATCTGGAGCTTGAATCGGAATATGCCTCGTAAAATCATCATCACCGGCGCTTCTCGCGGCTTGGGACTGATTGCAGCGGATGCCTTTGAGCAGGAGGGATGGGAAGTCCTGCGGTTTGATTCAAAGCGGATGGACTTCCTCAACATTGATCCTAATTGGATGGCGGGAATACCGGAAGATTTGGAAGCCCTCATCCACTGCGCTGGCGGCGGCCTGGGCTTACGCGGCCCTTACTTGCCAGCTTCGGAGTTCTACAAGCTATTCATGGTCAACTTGGGCGGGGCAGCGGAAATCAACCGAATAGTGGCTGCCAACATGCAAACCAACCGCAAGGGCTACATCGTCCATATCTGTTCGATCGCTTCCGGGGAGGCGGTAGGATCAGTCGGTTACAACACCGTCAAAACGGCCCTGGCAGGCTATGTTCGGTCTTTTGGGCGTGTGCTAGCCCCATTTGGGGTGGTGGTGACAGGGATTTCACCAGGGGGCTTTATAGCGCCCGGAAACGCGATGGAACGCCTTGAAGCCAATAACCCTGGAGCCTATCAGGAATTCATCGAAAATCGGCTTCCGAGAAGGTTTATGGGAAAGGCCGAGGAACTAATACCGCTGCTCAAATTCCTGTGTTCTCCGGCAGCTTCGATGATGGCAGGTTCAGTTGTTCCGATAGACGCAGGCGAAGCACACTATTACTCCACTCCTTAGCGGTATTCAGGTTCACTCGGTAATGGTCGCCTTCTGCAACGAGTTGACTAGCTCCTTCCACAAAAGCTGATAACGCTCGCTCAGTGAGGGTCCGATCGAGGGTGATTCGACCAGGACTTTTGGCAGCGGCGGGAGCTGGGGGCAGGATACTGGTACGGGTACGCTCGTCGCGCAACCGCTGGTTGTCAGCGCGAAGGCGATTGAGAGCAGTTTGGTTCTGAGCATCAGCTTTCTCCTTTGCCAGTTTGTCCTTTTTTTCCTTTGCTTGGTTGTCCTTCTTCTGCTGTTCCGCCTGCGCTTCGAGCCGCGCAATAAACTGCGCCCGGTCCTTTTTTACGTACTCGCAGTGATAGACGTAACCGGCGATGGCGGTGCCAATGATGACGTAGAGAACGAGCTGGGGAGAGATCATGCCCAAGTCACCGGGAAGGAAGGGTCTTTGGCGGGAGCAGAGGAAGGAATATAGACGAGTTTGCCGCTTTTTGGGGGCGCTGTTTGCAGGTGCAACCAAGTCGGCGTCCAGCGCGGATCCTCCATCCACAAGCCTATTTCCTTGAGTACATCTAGATTATCCACGCACCAAGTAGCCAAAGTGCGATCAGCATCAGGCAGATCACAAGCCTGGGCGGTAAGGTGTCGAGACGACTTGCCAGCATTAGCAGTAGTTTCGTTGACACTAGACGGACGCCATCCGCTATTGACCTCGTGAATGTCGGAACGTCCTGCGCGAGCAAGTAGCTCGTTGACTTTAGCCACAGTGATTTCAGCGTTTGCACGAATCTCATCGGTCAGTTCCTCGGAGTAGAGTATGTCGCGCCCTTTGTAATAATCTTTGACGCTAATCATGTAGCCCCGTTCTTTTTGGCTTTCAACTCAACGTAGAACTTGAACATAGCGGACTGAGCCAAGCCCCACGGCCCTAAGACTGCCGCAATGATACCGGCTCGCTCGGCACCACTCGTTCCCGGCACGTTCGCGTAGGCGTATTCGAGCGCCCAATCTATCACCTTGATGCTCAAAAACAGCGTCACCGTGAGCACTGTGAGCGCATCCAAGTGATGTTGATCGAACCACTGCCAGAACGTGCGGCTGGTCGCTCTAGCGGCGCTTGCCGCTTTCGCCATCGCGGTTTGATCTGCTTCGCGGCGTGTCGGTTCTTCGCTCATTTGTAGAACGCATTTTCCAGTCTCTCAATCCGCGAATCCTGATTCTTGATCTCCGTGCAGAGTTTAGCCAGGGTAATCTTGATATCGCTGATTACCATGAGCAACGGGATCAATAGCAGATTGAGGGTGAAATTCGCTATGGGTATCCACGATGGGTCAATCATGTATCTCCCTTCTTAATCGGCGTCACATTGTCTTTCGGCAGCTTGTCCGTGAGCGCCTTATTTGCTTCCTGCAATTCCCTGATCTGCTGTGCCAGGATCGAGTTCTGGCCGGAAAGAATCATGCATCGCTTGGTGAGATCAGCGGCGATGTTGGCCCCTTCTTGCAGCAGCGTATTAATGTTGACTTGCAGATTTTCAGGTTCCATTATGTCCTCAGTTCTGGAAAGCGGTTGATTGCCCGCTCGCGGAAGGCTAGGAGGGACGAGAGGGTTTCGTCGTGTTCTTGCCAGCCCTTGACGATGATACCGTTCAGAAATTCATAACGGGCTTGCCACGGCAATCCTGTATCGCCCTGAGTGTTGACCGCGTAAGGCGCAACGGCGCGAATGTCCTGCGAGGTAAAACCAACATATTTCCCATCGTAGCCGCCCATCGGGGCGTCGCTGAGGTAGCGATCCCACTCTTTTACGGGCAGGCTTCGCAGCAGGGCTGAAGCGTTGCCTTCCCACAAACGCAGACCAGCCTTCACCCTCTCATCGGAAGTGACGTTGATTGAAGCATTGCCGATGTAGAGCGTCGCGCTTCCCGCGCCGGTCGAGGCATCATCCAGCAGGTTGTTGGTGGAGTCCGCGCCGATACGAGCGCCATCAGTCAGGCGTAATGTTCCGGCGGCTGAGCCGAGAATTTGATTGCCAGCGAGGGTGAGGATGCCACCCTCATCAAGGATAAATAGATCAATATTGTTTTGCCGTTCGTAGAACCGGAGTGAGCCGTCTACGTTATCCGATGCGTAGATTTCCCACTCGCCCCTTCCTGCTGTCGTGTGCTTCAGGAGGATGCCGGGGATGCCGCCGTTCGATATAATCAAGCCGCCCGTAATTTTTTCCGCCGTTACCGCCGCCCCTAACGTCACAAGTCCTGTTTGGCTCGTTACTGAAACGGTCGCACCGCTCACCGTGAGGGTGCCATTCACCACGGTTGAAGCATTGGCAATCGTGGCCGTGCCGGTGGCTGCGCCGAGATTCAGCGTAGTAGCTGCGCCGCCGATGTTGAGCGTTGTTGCAACTGTGTTGAACAGCGCACTGGAGGCCGCTCCCGTAACCAACGAACCACCTGTGACCGTCAGCGCCCCGGTGGAGATGGTGAGGGTGTGGGCGGTGAGGGTGGTGCCGTCGAAGGTGAGGTTGGCGGAACTGGTGAAGATGCCCGCAGTGGCGCTCGCATACGGAATCCGATTCGCAGCAATCGCGGTATTCGTGGACGCGAGCAGCAGACGCTCGTTACCGTTGTCGTCTATGTAATACCAGAGATCGTCGGATTTAGGATAAAGCGAACTCTGCCCCGCTGACGGAGTAGACGGCGTTGCGTTATGGGCTTGAGTATAGATTCCCATCAGAGCACCAGCATTACTCCTGAATTAACAATAGTCCCTTCGTTTACAAAAGGTGAAGCCGTGACATAAGCCCTGCTCGATACAATGGTCAATGTCTCGCCCGACAGCACGGAATTGCGCGTCGTCGGCCACGGCGTATATTCATTGGCTGTGCCCGCTTCATTCGTTCTGAGCAGCGAATAGACTTCGCCAACCGCCGTAAGTCCGGTCCCCCCCCGTGCTACAGGAAGGGTGCCCGATACATCCGCAGCCAATAAGACAGGACCAAAATAGGGGCGCGAACTGTGACCATGCAAAACCTGAGTCGAAGCCGCTGCCGCAATGGTTGACAGCAGCGACGGGCCAGAAGCATAGAGCAAGTCCGCTTCCGCATAACTGGTAAGCTGCGTGCCGCCGCTTCCCACCGCAAGGGTGCTGGAAACGTGCGTGGTAAGACCTATCTTCCCGTAAACAGGAACTAGCCCGGCCCCACCACTGATGACGGCATTCCCGGTTGCAACATCGGCAAACCGCGACAACGAAGTCGTCGTATCGGCATAGAGTAAATCGCCTACAACGTAAGACGAGAAGCCGGTGCCGCCGCCCGTGACACTAATCACGCCGACTATGCTGGAAGCGGCAATGCTCGAAATCGAATAACTGGAAATGGAACTGCTGACCGACCTTCTCAGGTCGTCCAGATAACGCTTCCAGATCGAGTCCTGCTGCGGGTCATCACGCAGCGGAGTCTGAGGAATGGGCTGGACGGTGGGCATTTATTGAGATTCAGGCATGGAACCAGACACAACGCCGCCCATGACGGGACCGTGACCTCTCAAAATCTCAGCAATTACAGCAGGTCTTTCTGATTTGGGAACGAAACTCAGGAGCATATTCGCGCTTTGCCCCGTTCTCATGGCCTTTTCAACCTTTGCCATTGTGAACTTGTTTACTCTATTTTCTATCTCCGAGAGGGCACGGTTGGTTACGGCGATCTTCGCGTTAATCCAATTGGGTAGTTTGAACTTCGTGAGGTTTTCTTCAATGATTCTTTCCAACCCCCCCTTCCCTCTTGCCGCTCCCTCAAGAATCTCGCGCTCCCTTGATAAATAAGCAGCAGCACGGTCAATCGGTTCAACTTTCTTACCCATGACCTTTCTCAAGTCATAATCCGACTTGAATATCTTCTCTACCATCTTGGGTTCATTGCCAGCGGCAAGAGACTCCAAAGTATTTGGCTGTTTGTTAAACAGGTCTAAGGCTTTGGCACCCATCTTTTGCTGATCTATCAGGCGCGAGCCTGCCTCAAAAGTCTTGAGATAATTTCTCCAGCCCGTCCCACCAGCTTTTTCAATAGCGTCATCAATTAGCGGTTTGATATGATTTAAAAGACCAGCGGCCATCTTTGACTTTGATTTCGGATCGACTGTCCCCATCAGTTGTTCAACCGACTCATTGACCGCGCTTTTACGAATACCGTAGAGCGCGTGGGGCTCAATAACGCCGTCTGAATTCGTCCACTGGATAATCTTGTCCCTTACCCTTTCCAATACTTTGGTATTAAGGTCTGACGTTCCAATAGAAGGGTCCGCCAATTTCCGGTTAAGATCGGAAATAATTCCTCCAGGCTTCAACGGTCTTAAGCCATGCTGCTCCAGACTGGCTAATTGCATCTGCTTAAATCGTGAGCCCTCTCCTAGAATCAGGGAATCATCTGCCGACTTTTGAGAGAGCCTTTCAGCTAGATTAGCTAGTTCATCCCCATAGGAATATCTTCCTGAAAGGCGAGGCATAAAATCAGGCTGCGCCGAGTCAGCGCCGAGCCTGCCCCTTCCGGATTGGGCCACCCGTTCTGCGGCTTGTTTTGCGGATTCCAGCCTTCTTACGTCCGCCACCTTCCCAGAGGCAGCTTCACCCAATGCCTCTGCCTCACCTTGAAGGCGAGGGCCGAGTCTCCCGGCGATATCCGCAGCACCAAGTTCGGTCTCCCGCATGGGAGTGGTAATCGCATTTAACTCTTTCTTTAATTCACTGGATACCTGTCTCGCTCCAGTCTGATTGGCAGCTCCACTAATCGTTCTCAAGGCTGCAATGACTTCGGCTTTCTGAGTATCGGCAAGTCTGCTGAAATAGTTTTCCTTGTCCACGCGCTTTGCCAGATCATCCAAAGCGTTCCACGTATCCTGTTTTATGCCAGCGGCAGCTTGTGCGGCAGTTGTTCCGGGCGGTGCGTTTTTCATTGCCGCTTGAATAGCGGGTAACTCGCTTCCCGCCGCAGATTTGAGAATAGATGAAGCCATCGCAGTCGTTAGCTTTCCGCTCAAAGCATCGGCCAGCCATCCGACAGCTCTAGCTCCAGCAATGAGAACAGGAGGTAGAACTACGTTTAGACCCGCGCCTAGTGCAGCCCCCCCCTCCACCGAGCCTTCTTCCGAAAGACCTCCAATAGCACCGCCAGCAACCGCTCCACCAGCGACGTTTTTAGCCAAAGCTTTGACGCCCTCGGTAATGCCTTTACCCAGAACGGGCGCATAGGGCAAAACCTTTCCTACCCCGCCTCCTATAGCCAACGCCAGAGGGTCGGCAAATGCTCCAACTGTTTTTCCGAAGCTGCCTTCTGAACCAGGAGCTTTTGGAGCCAGCCAATCTCCCAATCCTTCAGAAACCAGATTCCCGCCTCCGCGCAGGATGCCAGTCGCGCCAGTAGCGAAATCAAGCATGGGTTTTGGCGCTGATGGCCAGTTAACCAGAATCTTATCTAGCGTGCTGAGTTCTTCAGGCTTCCGAAGATTAGCTGGTCGTTCTGGCAATGGAGTTGGTTTTTCCTTGGCGTGAGTCCAATTTGCCCACTTCCAAGCTGTTCTTTCATCGGGGGCATCTACCTCGTAGGTAGCGCCACCTACATCAACGTCGAAGGTAGCCATTAGTTCTTTCTGCGAACCGTGCCAGGTGGCGGTTCATCTCCAGTTCTGCGTTCGGGGCCAGCATAAGGAGCTACCGCACCAGTAGTATCGCTAACCGATTGTGCCCCTATACGTTTTAGTCTCTCCAATTCATTTTTATAATCTCGGAGAGACTGAACAAACTGCTTGGTGCCTTGCGTTTTTTGAAGTGTGGCTTTCATGGACTCAAGTCTAGGCCATTCCCTCTCCGTGAGGGAACCGATTGATCCCGTGGTTCCACGAATGGTATTCAATGAGGATATGGAAGCCTTGGATTGCAGACTTTCCAACAAGGCTTCCGCGTTTGCGGTATCAGTCAGCAGTGTTGGAAATAATACATCTACGGGTCCAACCATCGCCCGTAACCCCGGATGTAAGCCGTCTTTTTTGCCGGGCACGTTAATGAGTTGATCTATGTTTCTTATTTCCGCGTCCACAGTAGAATCAAGCGTAGCCTTGTTTTTCAAATCCTTTTCTTTAACCGCCCTCATTTTTAGGTCCGTTGGGCTTCCGGGTATGAGAACGTGTTCCGTCATATCTTCGTTCCATTTGAAATCCTTTGGGGGCTTGGGTTTATCTCCCTTCGGTTTCAACGGCACTCCACCTGGCCCTTTTAATGGGACAAGCCCTTGAGCAGTCCTCTCATAAATAGCATCGTCAGTCTGAATTATTGGGTTTTGTGGCTGCGGCCTCAATCGCGCTTTCTCCCTTTCCAGCATGAACTGTCTCTGCAACTGAGTAAGATTGGGGTTAGCCAGTTGTCTGGCTTCCTGTTCTCTCTGCATAAGGGCTTGGCCTTGGGGAGAGGCTTGAAAGTCAGCAAGACGCTTTCTTTTTGCTTGTTCTTGACCAATCGCTATTTGACGATTGGTTTCGTATTCACTCTCCATCCTTCTGCGGATAGCTTCCAACTGGTCTGGAGCCAGTTGAGCAAGTTGAAAGGGTTCTTGATAATCTTCGAGAGCCATATCAAACTCCCATATCAAGATAAGGATCAAGCGGTGGAGCGAATTGACCCCCGGCTCCGGTGTCTTCATTCAACCAATAACCCGTTCCTGCTCCGGCAGTAGGCCCATATCCAGCAAGCGGGCCTGAAGGCCCCATTCCTGATCCATAGGGATTTTCCCACCCCCCGGAAGGCAAGCCAGTAGCACTTGCCAGAGTCCCGCCCGGCGAGCCGCCACCGGATCCAGCCATGCTCGCTAAAGACTGCCGGGGCGCTCGCTGCCCTCTACCCCCTCCTCCGATAAATTGGGGGTTGAGATACTTGTAGGCTTCAAAGAAAGCATTAGCGCCCGCTCCCGGCCTTCCCAGGGCGTTTAGATAGGGAAACATATAGTCGGCAGAGGCTTTCTGTCCGGCTTCTCCCAGCGCCATCAGGCCGCGTCCTGAATTCTGGAATCCACCAGCCCGGTTCTTGCCCTGAGTGGCGTTGAGATACTTCTCCTGCATGAACTTGAAGAAGGGGCTGTTGTTTAAGGCTCCCGAAGGGTCTCGAATGACTTGATCGCGTTCCTTGGCATAGGGGTCAGCCATTGAAGCAAGGTTTTGGGGAAGTGCAGTCGCCTGTCGTCTTGCCTCCTGAGCCTCTAGGTAAGCGGGGTTTTGCAGGGCCTCGCGCTGAAGCTGGGCACGGTTGTCATTCCAAATCCACGGGCTTTGATAAGCGGGCATAACTATTTTCCCTGTTTCGCGTCCTGCTCCAAAGACTCCACCCTGAAAGCAGTGTTTTCAGTGTGTCTCACCTCATATACTCTACGCCGCGTTGAACCTAGACGCGAGAGTTGAGCCGACTCGTTACTCATGTCCAGCGGCCGGTAGGCACTATAAGTGCTTGAGTCATTATCAGAATAGCGGATATAACTGCTGCTCGCAACCCGGTCCCCGATGGCGCGAAGCCGCGAGATCATCTTGTGCTCGTTGTTGCCGCCATCCCAAGGTGCCAGACGGATATGCATATTGATCGGAACCCCTTGGTCCTGATAGGTGGAAGGCTCAAGGGAATAAATGACGCCGTTCGTCTCATGCAGCACCAAATCCAGATTGTTGAACGAGGCGTAAGCCACTGCCGGGAAGTAAGATTCCGTATAGCCTGCCACGCTCATCACGGTGGCGCTGCTGGTGGCGGTGGTGACAGCCGGATAGCCTGATACCTGATAGTTGAAGCTATTAGCATCCACGCGGGAGATGTTGAATATCCCGTTGTAGATCGCTTGGCTGACCGATGACACTAACACCGGGTCGCCGTCATTGAAGCCGTGAGCGCTCAAGCTGACGGTGGCAGTGGTGCCGTCCGCCGTCAAGTTCCCCGCTGCGATCTGCGTAGAGGTTGCCGCCGTGAGAAAACTCCATTCATACCAGAAACCGTTGTTGAAATCGTAAACGATGGTGGTGGAAACATCGCGCAGGGTGAGCGTATAGAGTTGATGTCCTGCCGCTGACAGGTAGCAGCAGTAGGTGGTGGTCAGGTTGGAGCCGTTCAAGATGCGCTCGGCTTCCGGGCTGCTGATCTTCTTGGGCGTCAAGCCGTTGAGAACGTGGACTTCGCGTGAGCGTTGCAACTGGTCGCGCTTGGACATGAAGATCACGCCGCCGTCGAACTCCACTACCGAATCCGCCGCCGCGCAGCCCAATTTGATGTAGGCGCTGTCCACTGGGGAAAGCGGAGAAGCGGGTTCTGCGGTCGAGGCATCGTAGAAGAATTCCGTGTCCCATTCCTTGAAGGAGATGACATAGTTGAGTGACTTCGCAAGCGCAACCGGGTTGGAGGGCTCGCGCTCCGGCGTGATAAACCCAAGCGCATTCCAGCTTGTCACATCGCCCTCAGCCGAACTTTGTATCGGCCCATTGATATCCTGCACATACATCACATCATTCAGATAAACCACTCCGGGGACTGTCGTTTTTCCGCCCCTGGCAAAGATGTTGGTGGTGATGGTTGCCGGAGTGGCCGGAGAACTCGTAATCGTGTAGGTGAACGTCGAGAGGTTGGGAACGGTGGATACGACGGTGGTGACGTTGTAGGCCGCTTGAGCCGCCCCCCAGATGACGATGGGTTCGTTCACTGACAGGCTATGCCCGACGGTGCTCGCGGTGATGGAAAACGTCGCGCTGGAGGTTGCCGGAGAATGAGTGAGCGTCGAGCAGGAATACGTATGCCTGCTCGGATAGTCAATGTCGGTGATCTCTGAAAAGCTGCTCGCGGTCAGTTGATACGCCACCACCGCGTTCTTGACGAATACAGCACCCCCTTGCGCGGTTTGGCGCATCTGGAATCGAAGATTGGCTACGGCGCTGCTGATGTTATAGGTAGGCACAGAAGTATCAAGCTTTTATCAATCAAAATAGACGGAGAAGGTTCCTTCCGATGGAATTATTGCAGGCAAAGAGGTCCATTCCCAATCAGTAAAAGAGAAAGTATAAGTAGCGTCAGCGGATAGCAACGTTTTTGACCCAATCCTAACGGAATTAAACCAATTCTGTGGTAGCTCACTCGCTATTCTTAGCCACGTGTAACCATTAGATTGTGTGCAACGGAATAATACGCAAAGGGCTCCATTAACTGTGTTGGGAGTGAGATTATTGAAGGGCACCGGGACTGAGTTGTCATATCCAAGGACGCCGCCACCAAAGTCCGCCGCAACCAACGTATGTGTTGGATTAGCATAAGCACTTGGCGTTACCGTTACTATCGTTCCCGTAATTGCAACCAACTCCGGGGTCGCGGGAACGCCAGGAGTGCCGGGCGTGTTTCTCACGAAAAGACCTAATCCATTACCAGCAGTCACAGGCCCATACGTCGCAACCAGCGAAGGCCGTTTCTGCACCCTGTTTTTAGTGTCCACCACGGCGTTCAGCAGCCGCGCATCCTTGTCGGTATTCTTGGTGCGGTTTCTCAGAGTGGTTGCTAACGGTAGTCTCATAGAGGTATCGTGACCACATCCCCTCTGATGCCAATCAGGGTGTTTGAAGCCGGGACTCCCGACGCACCCGGAAGATTCATCACCATCAACCCCTGTCCCTGAGTCGCACCACCTTGACCTGCTGTCAGGGAATAAGAGGAAACCAGAGCAGGACGTTTAGTAACCTGGGCTTTATCTTCCTTCCTTCTACCGCCTTGGGATTCACAGACACAATTAAGAAGCAGCTCGTCCTTGTCGGTGGTCGAGTCCCGATTGCCCAGCGTATTGGCGAGCCGGAGCCTCATTGGGCGGGGGCAATCTCGTAGTAGACGGAATTGGCGGGAAGCCGAAAGGCATCATCGCTATCCTCGAACAGAGAATCTGGAAAATTGCATTGCACGACATCCCACAAGCTCATCCCATACATCGCAAACTTGCCACGCCAGTAGGCGGACTCATTGAGCCGCGTCTCCAGCGCATCCACCAGCGTATCCTCAATCGTCCCATTCACGCGCCATTGCAGATAGGCATAGAAATAGAGGATCAACGCATTGTCCGGCGCGGTCTTGGCCGAGACATAGCGCAGCCAAGTCAACTGCTGGCGCAGCTTGTCAACCCGAATCTCGTTGAACAGGCGCTCGAAATTAAGCCGCACGTTCATGTAAAACCAGATGTCGTCCAGTTCCGGGGCACTCGGAACGCGCTTCAGGTCGGAGAAATCAACGCTTCCCTCGACTGAAGCGATACGGCCCTGCTCGACCGCCCGCTGGCGCGAATACGGACCCAATTGGTAGGGCGAGACATCGCCTTTCAATTTCCCTTCCTCGCCCAACAACCCCTGATCTACCATCTCGTCGTAGATCGGCGTGTTCTTCCACGGTTGCAGGATGGCGATGTTGTGCCAGTCGAGGTTCATTTCCTCGCACAGCTTGATGGTGTCCAGTATCTGAGAGAAAGTCTCGCCGGGAAAGCCGATTATCAGCAAGGCGCGGACGTTGATTCCGGGATAGCCTCTAAGCACTTCGGCGGCTCGGCGGAAATGGCGGGGGGTTCCGGGCTTCTTGATTCGTCTGAGGATGTCGGCGTTACCTGACTCAATCCCCAGAGCCAGCCCTATGCACCCCGATTCTGCGGCTGCATGAACGACTTCTTCTTTTAACGATGCCGCAATGACCCCATTGGTTGCATCCCAGGTCATGTTGAGGTTGCGGCGCACCATGCCGTCGAACAGGGCTATGGCGCGTTCTTCTCGCATAAGGAGATCGTCGTCCAGCCAGATAATGTGTCCCACACCACGCTCCCGCAGTATGGAGAGTTCATCCAGAACGGAGTCGATGGAGCGTTGCCGCACTCCCACACCGTTGAATGAACGAACATTGCAGAAGGAACAATGTGCCCGACATCCACGGTTGGACAATACGGTGGCGATGCGCGTGTCCTTGTATCGAAATCCATACCAACTCCCTATCGTTCCGTAAATCGAATGGTTCTCCACATCCATGAGATCGAAGGCGGGAATGACGTTCAATTCCTCGGCGCTCGGAATCATCTTGGCGGGGTAATTCTCGCCGTTTTGGGTCACCGCTTGGGCCAGCTCGCCCGTTTTAAGGTAGCCGATGAAAGCCTTCTCCGATTCGTTGAGAAAGGCAATGTCCGCCCCGGTTTCCTTGAGGATCGCCTGCACGTCATGGGTGACGTGAACGCCCCCGATAACCAGCGGCCTCGCCGTGATCTGGCGGATGCTCCGACAGAGGTTAACCAGCGATTTGCCGCTGACCGAAAAAAGGCAAGTCACCCCGATCAAATCGGGGTCGAAATCCTCGATCTCGTCAAAGAGCGCCGTCTGCCAGGTCTGGTCGTACTCGATTGGCTGGTCAGCTGCATGGATGATTTTCAGAATCTCGTGATTGAGGTTGAAAATGCGCGGCTCGAAGCCGTTGCGACGCAAATGCGTGGCGAGTACGCCCAGCCCGTAGGCGGGGTAGTTGTTCGCCCGTCCTCGCTTGGCGGTCGCCCAGTCAAAGAGCGAGCTGTCCACATCAGGCGGGTTGATGAGCAGGATGCGCTTCACGTCTCCTCACCATGTTCAACTGCGCTATTTTGTGGTGTTCCGGCTCGATATCCCGGTTATCGAACGCCTTGCAGATGTGTCTCAGCAACACCCGTCCGTAGTCGGTGATTTTGATGCTAATGTGCTCGGGTAGTTTATGCTCGATCTGAACGAGTTCCGGCCAGTTGCCTAGTTGCTCAAGCTCATAGCGGTATCCGCCTTCCCCCACGTCGGTTTTCTGGTGGCAGAGCAGATTGAAAATATGATAGCGGCGCGAAACATCGTCCTGCGTCAGTCGATAGCCTCGCAGGATCGGAAATTCGCCCCGCTTGACCGCCGCGTAATACTCATTCAGATCGTAGTGGGCTTGGGCATAAACCCGTTCAAACGCGCTGGTCGATGTCGGCCCCAGCCCGATCATCGCGGTGGTGCCGGAGGAGAAGCCATTGAAGGTACGCCCGATTCTATGGCAGAGCGAGTCGCTCGGCAGCGCGAAGTGATCGAGGCCGATCCACAGGTAGCCCGCATCCATCAGCCGTTGGGCGGCATCGACGAACATGATTCCAAGTTCTTCGGGCTTCGGCAGCTCCGAGGCGTTGATGAGTTTCATGTGGCGGCGCACTTCCGGGGCGTGGCAGTACTTGAGCAGAGTGATGCGCTCCGGACGCATCTGAATCGTGCGTTCCACGGTCAGGCGCAGCGTTTCATGGGTCTGATGGGGAAGTCCATAGAGAAGATCAAAGTTGACGCCCTTGAAGTGATGCCGCACTTCCAGAAGATGCTCGATCATCTGCGGGGGCTGCACCCGGTTGATCGCTTCCTGCACTCTTAGGTCAAAATCCTGTACCCCGAAGGAAATGCGCGAGACGCCATGCACCGCGTAATGGCGAAGATCGTCTTGGGTCACCGTGCGCGGATCAATCTCCATCGCAAATTCATTGAGGTAACTCAAATCAACGAGCTTTTCCAAGCGTAGGCAGAGCGCCTGGAACTGCGCCCAGTCGAGATGCGAGGGGGTGCCGCCGCCTAGATGAATGTCCTGAATCCGGGGAGCATACGGCGCGAGATTGTCGATCTCGCGGAGCAAATGATCGAGAAAATGCTGAATCTTGGCGCGATCATTGGTAACGACGATATTGCAGATGCAGTAGTGGCATAGCTTCTTGCAGAAAGGAATGTGGACGTAGAGGTGCAGCGGTCCCTTGAATCTAGACAGAGCCTCGGCATAGTCGGGATGCCGGAAATCCTCCTTCCAGTGGTTGAGGCTCGGGTAGCTCGAATACCAGTGTCCGGCTTCATTGAAGCGGGACAGCAGCCCCGTTTCCTTGATTCCGCTGATATTCATTATGGCCCCGTGAGGATATTGGAGCGGATATTTCCCGCCACTCCGTAATCCAAGCGCGAAATCGGCGCGGGAGCGTTGGTCGCCTTGATCGCCCGTTTCGTCTCAACCGCCATAGCGCGCAATTCGGGCGTGACGCCGATGAAGCCGGGAGAGGCGCGCACTGCGAAATTATGCTCGATGGCGTCCTGATAACCGGGCGGCAGCAGCAAATTTTGCGATACCGTCGAGAAATTGGTAAGAGGTTGAAGCGTGTTGATAAAGCTGGAAAGCCCCGCCGCCGGTTCCGGCCAGAAATAGAGCGTTCCGGTCGATGTTCCCGAAAACCCGTAATCGTAGGCAATCAGCGATGGATACGCGCCATCGGAGGTCTTGAGCGAGATATTGCCGTAGGCTTGCATGTCGATGATTTCGAGTGCGCTGTCGAAACCATCGGCATCACGGATGAAGCACGGATCAACCAGTCGCGTTGGGCGCGTCATGTTGAAATTAGCGCCGTTGCCGATGCTGTAAGAGCCTTGCGAGGCAGTCAGCGCGAAACTCGTCTGCGAGAGCGTAAAAATCATCATGCGCTCGTTGGTCCACGAGTCGATCATGGAATTCAGGCGCGACAGAAAGTAACGCTGCTCGTCGGTATCAAGCGTGGCCCCCAAGACCTTCTCGCCGGTCATGGTGAGCGCGTTCAGGATCATGGTCGAAATGGCAGGCATCAGAGTGCGCTCGATGCGTTGGCTTGCTGGAGCGCTTTTTCCTTGTCGCGCAAGTAAGAATTAAAATTGCCCGTCCAGCCCTGTATTCCGTAATGGCTGATGGTTGCATTGGGCCAGATGAAAAGCTCGATGCCCATGTTGCGCAGCCGGTTGGAGAAGCAGTAATCTTCGCCCACGAATTCCCGCACTTCCTTGAGCGCGTCGAATTGGGGCTTCAAGTCCGCGAGGTCAACGCTTGCGTGATCCGACTTCTCCATGCGCCCAGCGATCTCCCGCAATAGCGCAATCTCCAGCTCACGATTCACCCCACACGAGAAGAATTCCACCTGCTCGGTGCGCATCTCCGGGACCGGGTGCGAATCCGAATAGCGGTGCGTCGGATAAAACTCCATGAATTTTTCCAGCACCGAGCGCTTAATCCTCAAAAAGCCCCCCGCCAGTTGATGCGCCTTGATGAGCGCGGAGCCGTCCGGCAGCGGATGCCCGACAAAATGCGGGTCGGTCTGCGGATCCACTACCACCGGCTTTGAAGTCCACAATTCCCACTTGTTCTTCACCGGATAAGTGCCGCCGATGATCGGTTCCGGGCGGCGGATGATGTTGATGAAGGATTCCGCGTCCCACGACATATCCGAATCAATAAAAAAAATGTCGGTCGCGTAGGGGTCATCGAGAAACGCCCGGCACATCGAATTACGCGCCCGGTGAACATAAGAGTCTCCGGCAAGCTCCATGAAGCTCCAGTCGATCCCACTCAGCGTCAGGTGCTTGCACACTTCCAGCAGCGACTTGATGTAGGGCGAGAAGCCCTTCAGTTCGTAGAACGGCGTGGCGATGATGACCCGAGGCCGGGGCTGGTAGAAGGACTTCTGCGCGTCGTAATAGCGCTGTCTGAGTTTGCGTCCTTCCTCATGGGTCAACAGGCTTTGGTTCGCGCCGTGAATACGGGTGTGGGTCAGCGGTTCCTCGATGATCTTGAAGTTGTAGCGCGGCAAGAGCTTCAGATACATGTGGTAATCGGAGATCACCCCATGTTGCGGCTCCCACCCGCCCACCTCGCGCAGCGCCCCGGTGCGGTACATGCCGATGCCGAAATAGACATTGCCTTGGCGCAGCAACTCCCACCACTCGTGTTGCGCGTGGTTCGCCGCCTTGAGGATGCTCTTGAACGGATGCTCAGTAGTGTGCGGGGTGCCGTCCTCGTTCATGAAGTCATTTTGGGAGGCAACGTACTCCAGGAACGGGTCTTGCCTGAAGGCGCTCCGGCACTTCTCCAGAAAATTCGGACTCATGGTATCGTCCGCCGAGAACGACACGAAGAACTCACCCTTGGCCTTCCCCAGCATCTTGTTGACGGTCGCCATGTGGCCTTCATTCTTTTCCGACCTGACAAAGCTAATGCGCGGGTCGGAAAATTGCGCAACCACCGAGGCGGGGTCGTCACTCGAGCCATCGTCAGTGACCAGCACCTCGAAGTTCTGGTCGGTCTGCGCGAAAAGGCTGTCCAGTGATGCCTTCAGATAGCGCGCGTGGTTATACACCGGGAGGGCAACCGTAACCAGCCCTTCGGTCGGGGGCAGCACTAGCGGATGCTTGCCGCGCACGTATTGGTATTCGGCATCGAGCTTGGCGGCGTTCTTCTCGGTGCGGGTGCAGATCGACTTGTGACCTGGAACTTCATTCATCCAGCGAAAAGGAAGGATCACCCCCTTGTGCTTCTCGAATAACCGCACGAACCATTCGTGATCGGAGAACGCCGTCAGTTTGTCGTCGAAATAGCCGATTGAATCAAATAGCGAGCGCCGCCACAGGGCGGACGCTCCCCCAATCGGCACATTCTCCAGCAACAAGAAGGTTTTCAGCCAGTGCTCACGCGAGCGGTTGTGCGCGAGGCGCAAAATCTGCTCCCACTCGTAGACCGGCCCCATCTGGCCGTTGCCGGGAACTCCCCATACACAACTGATTTCGGGATGATCATCCAGAAAGTCCACTTGGTCATAGAATTTGTCCTTGTAGATGACTTCATCGCAGCCCAACGCCTGAATGTAGTCTCCGCGTGCTCGCTTGTAGGCCCAATTCGCGCCATGCGGGATGCCGCGATTCTGCTCAAAGCGGTGAAAGATGAAACGCGGGTCGTTGAAGGCGTCCACCACCGGCTTGATCGCCACGTTGGAGCCATCATCGACGACGATGCACTCCCAATCAGCGAAACTCTGATTGAAAATGCTGGTAAGGGTATCGTGCAGCAACTCCGGCTGGTTCAAGCAGGAGACGCAAGCGGTGACTCTAGGCATAAGTCCCTTTCAGATCATGAAGGGAATCCCCAGGGGGATCGCCCCTGGGGTTATTCGGTTACACCCACAGTCCGAGACGCCTTCCCGCGGCCGTGATGGTCGAAAGTTGGAGAATCGCTGAAGTGAAAGCCGCATTAGTGGAGAAACCGTAAGTCGTCCCTCCCGCCGATGAAGCAACAGCACTGTCATAGGTCGAAGCGGCACCCACCGCCGTATATTGCGTGACGGGCGTGACTCCATAGAAACCCAAGGCGTCTGTTGAGGCACCCCCCCACTGCGAACCATCCGGCGAACCGTAGTCTAGCCGTTCATATGTTGCGCCCATTAAGCGCTCCTTATACGCCCGACCCGATCAGACGGCAGGCCCATTGCGACCTGATCGCTGATTGTCCCCACAGGATGTCAATCCGGGTCAGTCTCTCGTCGTTTCTGATGTCGGACGCTTCCCAGACCCTAAGCGAGATGCCGTCGTAGGTCTTAACGACGCAGCGGATGGCGTCGTCCATGAGGGGAAGCGCACAAGTGGCGAAGGTGAAGGCGTCGCGGTGATACATCAACGGCTGCGCGTAGGTCGTCGAAGGACCGCCCTCGAATCGAACCAGCGCACTGGAGAGGCTCGATACCGTCAGATCCGCTCCGGTCGAATCACAGACGTTCTTGCGAGCGCCGGTCAATCGAATTACGGGTTGGAAAGTGAAAGTGCTCGAATCCCCGGTGCCCCCCACCGACTGAATCACGAACTGCTGAAGGTGGGAATAAGCCTGCTTCGTTTCCGGATGGCAGGCATAAACCGCCCCGTAGCGCCCGTTCGAGGTATGGCCGATGGTAAAGGTCATGCCGGCAATCGGGGCGGCAGTGAGGCTTGACACCGTGATGTCCGCGTCGCCGTCCACGATGGTATAGCTTGAAACCCAGGTGGAAGTATCAGCGGTATTTGCCATCCGCCACACGCGCTCGTTTTCGTAGAAGTCCGCCATCGCGGTTCGCGCGATGAAGCCTTCGCGGTAGCGCTCGGAAACGTCCTTCTGAGGCGCGAAATAAGCAGCCTGGTTGGGGATGATTTCCGACATCGTTACCGAGTCGATCACGATGTTGCGGTTGTCCTTCGGTGCGAGATACTGATTCAGCCGCGCCCGCGCCAGGCCGGTAAAGGTAAGCGAGGAGATGGGCGTGCCCGCAGTTCCCACTGAGTTAAAGGTCGAGATGGTGCAGTTTTGCAGCACTTGGCCGTCGATGTAGCTTGCGAGTTGCGCCATCGCCGGTTCAAGATGCAGTTTCTGGAAGTTCACCAGGTCTTGCGCGAACTCTTGCGAGTTGTAGCGCATCGCCACATGGTTCTGCGTGGCGACGATGATGTTGGTGGACTGCTCGACGCCGTCCTGCACGTCGATCACCCGCCCCGTGGTTTGGGTGTATTGCGTCGGGATGCGAATGCGAATCGCGTTGCCCCGGCCCGGCACGAAGCTGTCGTCAAACTGCCGGTTGATGGTGCCGATGAACGCGGCTTTTTCGTGCGCCAGTCTCAGCGCCTCGTTGCCGATCCAATCGATCGTTAGATTCGTATTAGGCATTTTTGCGTTCTCCTGAAACGATCAGTTCTATCTCCCTCTAAACATCTTCGCCCCCACCTTCATGTACTGCTCGAAGGGCATCTGCTCATTGACGGCTGGTTCGGCGGTGTTGCCGCCACCGGCCACCGGAGCAATCGGAGGAGGAGCTTTGGAGGGTGCCTTTTTGGGTTCCGGAGTTTGCGCGAGTTTCACGGACAATTTTCCGATTTCTCGGATTTGCCCGTAAGGGTCAAGGTCAAAAATGCGCCTGGCGTCCCGTTCGTGGGTTCCGAGGTAGTGAGCGATGTCCGCGCCGTTATCCTCTTGCATCAGCGCGATGGCCCAGGGGGTGGTAGGCTTCAGCTCTCCCACTACTTCTTCAAAGTCGTCGTATTTCGAGATTCCCGCGCTGACTTTGGTATCCCATGAGTCGGTGAGCTTCTTCTGCTCACCCTTCACCCGTTCCTCGTTCTGGCGATTTTCGTATTCCTTGATGGCCTGCGATTTCTCGTAGGTGGCATAGGCTTTTGCGTATTCCTGAACGTCCGTGTAGTCCTCCATCTTGGGTGCCGAGGAGGGGGGTGCGGGCTTCTCAAGGCGCTCCTTGAGGCTCGCGTTTTCTTTTTCCAGAAGTTCTGCTCTAGCCTGTGCTTCCGCTCGTGCCCGGATGGCCCGGTCGATGCGTCGTTCAAAGCGGCGCGTGGTCGCTTTCGCCTGATCTTTCTCAGTGGTCTCCTGTCCCGGTTCCTTGGCTTCCTCTTGTACTTCCGCTTCCGGTGGGGTTTCGGGTGCCGATTCCGGTTTTGCCTCGGCTGCGGGGGCAGTGGGCGCGGCGGCTGATTCGGGCGCGGGCTGTGGCGCTTCCGGTTTTGACTCGTTCGATACCTCGGCGGGCATCTTCGGAACCAAAAAGCTCGGAATCGGGTAGGTCTGCGCGGCCTGCTCTTTGACGACGATTTCTGGCATGGGGGTCTCCTACGCCGCCGCCGGTTCCGCCAGCGTTTCGGGGATGAGGCACTCGGTAAGCGCGGTTTTCGCGTCATCCAACGGGAAAATCGCCTGTAATTTGTTGCTATTCAAGGTGCAGAACGAGCGCGGGGCAGCCACTGCCCTAGCAAATTCGTGAGGCTCGAACCACTCTTTCTTAAGTCCCATCATCTTGATAATCTCCCGGGTCCACAGCGGCACCGGATTCACCACGTTGTAGATTCCCGGTTCGGGAAGATTGAGCGCGAAGTGCGCTGCAACCCGCGCCACATCCTCGATGCGGGAGAGCGAATTACGGGCGTCGACGATACGCGGGTAGCGGGAGAGCTTGGTGAGGAGGTTCTTCGGGTGATTCTGACTCCCGAAGGGCATCCGGATTCGCAGCAGGTAGGATTTCCCCATCACCAGGCGCAACGCTTTTTGCCCGAGAACCTTGGTCATGGAGTAGAACGAATCCGAGAAATTCGGCTCGTCCTCCTCGCTCCAGCCCCCGGCCCTCTCTCCTTGGTAGACGCAGCCCGAGCCGATGTGGATGACCGGGTGGGAGCCCGCGATCTCCTCCAGGCGGATCGGCCAGAACACGTTGCCCTCCATCGTCTCGTCGTGGTGCTCCTCGCAGGCGTCCACGTTGGGCGTCCCGGTGTAGCCAGCGGCGTTGATGACCGGACCCGAGGGCGTGAAACGGGCACTATGGCGCTCCCAAGCGAAGGTGATATTGCGACGTCTTAACTCTCCCGCGATGTGAGAGCCGACGTAGCCATGCCCGATCAAGGTCAGCATGGGAAGTTAGTGTGCGCTCACTAACGAATTATTGCAACTAGGGCAAAGCATCAGGCGTTGCCAGCGGGCTGCATGGATGCCTTGACCATCGCTGCTTTAGCCTGTGCATCGGCCACTTTATCTTTAATATCTATTTCCTGTTCGGCAACCCATCTCTTTATTGCGACTTCCTGTTCAGCTTCCCATCGCTTCAAGTCAGCCTCCCTTTCCGCCTTCTTCCGGGCCAGATTAGCTTCACCTTCATCCGCAATGGCCTGTAAGTCCAATTCCTTCATCTTCGCATCATGCTGGGCGGCGATTTTGGACTGCTCAACCTGCGCGCCCGCCTTCAATTCCTGGTTTTCCTGAAGCAGTTCATTACCCGCCTGCTCCATCATCTGCATCTTCTGCGCGACTTCAGGAGGAATCTCCGGCTCGCCCTGCTTGGTGATGATGCCAGGGGGAAGCAGCTTCTCCAGCATCTCGGAATAACGCTCGTTATCGGGAAAGTCCGAATTCTTCACCGCGATGTAGCGCATCAGCGCAGCCGAGGCCGGGTCTTTCGAGGAATTCGCCAGATCGGTGAATAGCGTCGCAATCTCAAGGCGCTTGGTGGCGTAGGATGGCCCGACCGTCACCGTCACATCGTAGGTGCCGACGTTCAAATTGTAGATTTTGCGGATTTTGCCCTCGGCATCCTGAACCTCGCGACATGCCTCTGCCTGAGCGGGATTCAAGCGGCATTCGGCGACTTTCCCATCGTCGCCCAGAATCTGCATGACGCGCTCGGTATCGTAAATCTTCGGAATCAGGTCGATCAAGATGCGCCCGCCCCACTGAATAGAGAGCGAGAGATTGTCCGCGAAGTGGTAGGTGCCGGTATCGGACTCCCTGGTTAAAGCCAGGATGGCTTTACCGGATTGATTGGGCTGCTCCTTGCCGAGCGCCGCCTTGTAGATGCCGAGCGAGGCCTGCACGTCCTCGCGGAACGATTGCAGCAGATTCATCATCGCCACTTCCAGCGGAGCCGGAGGTTGGCGCTGCGGCGGGGGCACTGACAGCCCATCGATCGACTTCGGGTTATATTCGAGGTAGGAGTAATTGACGATATTCGCCTTCTGCCACTTGTCCTCGAAGCCCTCGAACTGTCCGACCGCGCCGACGTACGGCGTTTTCGGAGAGAGCGCCATTTTCTCGACCAGCGTGGAAATCCAGTAGTTGTACATCCGCAGCGCGTCCTTCGAGGGCCGCACCAGCCCCCATAGCACGCGCTCGGCGTTGACCCAAGACTCTTTCCCGGTGACTTTCACGATCGGGATATACTTGCCCGGCCAATCGCGCTTCTCCAGTATCTCGATGCCGGTCAGCTTGCGCCACTGAGTCGAGCGTATCAGCGTTTCGCGTTCCTCCACCAACTCCGCGTCGCCCTGATATTCGCCCTTGATGGCGGTCGCGCCGTCGGCATAGAAGCACAGCGTCTTTTTCTGGTAATCGAAGTAGAAATACTCCGCCACGCGCACCCGCTTGTCATCGCCCCAGTAAACCGCATCGCCTTGCAGTTCGCTGAAATCGGTGGATTGCCACTTCGCCTTCGGCCAACGGCGGCGAAATGACTCCAACGCTATGTCCTCGAACACAAATCCCCATTCGGCGTCCGAGCCATCCGGCATCAGGTGCGGTCCTAGATAGCAGCAGAACATATCGGGCACGCGGCGCACCCGGATCACCTGGTTAAAGGATCGCTCCGATTCGTATTCGGTCAGCAAGCGGTAGTAACCCTCGCCCAGCCGAACTTGGGAGTCCGCCGCCGTCATGTAGGCGACCTGCGCGCTGGATTGATCCTCGATCTGGCGGATGATGCCCTGGAAAACCTCGGCAGTCTCAACGTCGCCGATGTCATCCACCGGGCGCACCTTGACCGAGGGCTTGTTTTGCCGCATGTCGTTCACCACCTGCACGATGTACTGATTGATTTGGTCGATGGTGAGGCACGGGCGCGAGCCGTTGGGGTCGTTCTCGCGGTCTCTTCTTACTGCGGAGGGCCACTGGTCGAGCGTGGAAAACAGCAGGTCGTCCTGTTGATTGGTGCGATTTTTTGATTCGCGGTCGATCGCCGCCTTCAGTCTCACCCGTGCCTGCGCCAGCACGTCCTTGTCAGAAGTTACCGTTTTCCCCGCATCTTCGGCGGTCGAAGGATTGTATTCAGCCATTTTTCATCATCCCGCCATCCATCCGACGCTGGAGCGCCCGCTGTAGAGCCGTGGCGCGGGCTCCAGATTCACCTTCTCCTCTTTCGGCCACGTGAGCGTCAGCTCCGGTTCCGCGATGCGCGAGAGCATATCCAGAAAATCGTCATGTAATCCTACCGGGAACGGGCAATATTCTTCCTCGATGAACACCCGCACCAGGTCGAGCGCGACTTTCTGGTAATCGGTCACGAATAGATGCTGCGGCAACCAGAAATTACCCTGCTCGAAGATCGGAATCAAGCGCCCGATGCGGTCCTCCTTCTTCATCTGCCCGCCGACTTCCGTGATGTCGAAGCGGTAGTTCTGGCGTTCCTGCTCGGCCTTGAGGTGCTCGATGTCGGCCTGCATTCCGTACTTCTCGTAGCGCACCGGCAGGCGAATCTTCCACTTGCGGTGCAGATCAAAAAGCCGTGCAGCCCGCTCGGTCAGCGACAGCCGGTCGCGCACGCCATCCGCCAGATAATACTTGCCGTCCTGTCCCAGTGCAACCACCCCCATCGAAGTGTAGTCGGAACCCTTCTTCTTGCTGGAAGCGGGATCAACCAGCAGATAGCGGCTCATGCGCATGAATTGCGCGTGGCTGATCGATTGGTAGTGGCGCAGCCACTCGCGCTTGAAGCCCTGCAGCGCATCGGCGCGCGGGTTCAACAGAATCTGGCTGGCGTAGCTATAGGGGCCCATGTCGCGGCGTTTTTCGTGGTGGATTTTCTCCGGCCAGTAGACCGACTCGCCGTCCTCCTGCGCGTTCTTCCGGCCAGGGTGAAAACGTAGCATCGCGGTGCCGCGATCGATCAAGGTCCGGTAAGCGTCGTTGAAATGCCAACGGGTGCCGACAAAACGCCGCGCGCCCCCGACCCGCCCCAGGTTGTAACTCATCTCCAACTGCGTCATGGTCTTTTCCATCATCTCGGGATTCGTCACCGAATCGCGCACCACCACGTCATCATAGAGCAGCACCGCGAAGTGCTTGGAGGTGGGTTGCCCATCGACCACCCCCCACGCCTCCACGGTAGCCTCGTTGGGATTGGTGGCCCGCTTCAAAATGATGCCCTCGTCTTCCGACCACTTCGGCGCATCCTTGAGCTTTTCGCCCCACAGTATGTCTGGAAAGGCCCCCTGCAAGATGGAGTTATTCTCAAGTTCCCGCATGATCTGACGCAGGAACGCCTTGGCAATCGGACGGGTATGAGAAAAAATCCCAACGGTGATTTCCGGATCCACCAGGATGTTCTGAATGGTCAGCCCGTAAGTGATGATGGTGGACTTGTAATGCTCGCGCGCCCACAAGTCCAGATGCCCGTCCGGGCTCGCCTCCACCTCGCGCACTCGCTCATACAACCACGGATGCAGCAAGTCCTCACGCTTACACGCCCTCACCAACAGATAAAACAAATCGTTCTGGCACAGCTCGCGCACCACCCCCTCCAACTCACCGCCCTTACGACCACGCTTCTCGTAAACATCCCAAAAGGCAATCGTCTCGCCCAAACTAAACGCGCGTAACGCAGCAATCACCTCCGGCTTCACTTCTGCATCGCCTCCAACTTTCCTCGCCTGCGCCCGCGTCGCTTATCCGCCCGGTGAAACTCCTGCGCTACCGCCAACGGTACCGGCCTGCCCCCCTTCGGCACCCACCCATGAGCAACAGCAGACATCAAACGCGCCTGCTCAGGACTCTTAGAAGGCATAACTATTTAAAAAAAATTTGCAGCGCAACTCTCAGGAAAGGGTAGCTTCAACAGAGGGGGGAGTGGTCGAGCCAAACTGGTATGCCGTGGGTAGGGTAGGCTGAGAATTAGAGCGATTCTCATTATCATTATTGCTATCATTCTCTTTCATGACCATGTTGCAACGCACCATGCGTATAATGTACATTATGACAAATGAATGTGATTGTAAACTGTGAATTGAATCAATCACTTGCACTGACATCGCTTGGGATGGGCGGTATTTCGGGCTCAATCGCAGTGCAATATGTGTTATCCGCCACACCCCGGATGCGAGCGGCTAGTTCAATAGCATCATCAATCAGCGCTTGGCTCAATTTGATGCGATGCTCGACCTCCATCCTAACCTCTTGTTTCTGACCGTAATTCTCAGAGTCAAGCCGCTCTAGCTCCCACTGCCCGGATCGGAGCAATTCCCGCGCGCGGGCTAGGTCGAGTGCATCACGAGCTCCATATATGCCCTCATCGCCATCTTCTTTTCGCATATGCGCACGCACGATCTGAGCGGCTCGCCACTCATCGGGGATCGTATCGCGTAGCCAGCGGGTGAGGGTTGAGCGGCGGATGCCGAGGTGGTCGGCTACGCGTGAGGATGTATCGGCGTCGAGGTAGAGCTGCAGGACCTGGTGCGGGTCAAGGTCAGGTGGCACGGCTTGGAGTTTGCCGGTGATCTCGTCGCGGCGTTTGGGTGCGGGTTTGCGTGGGCGCCGGCCGCGTTTGATGCCTTCGTCTATGCGTTTATGGGCGGCGGTATTGGGCATGTTGTGGATTGTGCGGTAGGTTAGCAGATTTTGCAATCTAGCCGTTGCTGCCTGGTTCTTGGCTGATGTCCAGGTGTGCGAGGGCGTGCTGTGTTTCTGGTGGTGCGTCGTGCGGGGTGCGGTGGGCTTGGTGGGGTTTTGCGCGCGCGATTGCGTCGCGTTCGGTGTGGGTGAGGTGGCGGTAGTTGAGCGAGGCCGCGACGATCTGGGCTGCGATGCGTGGGCCGGCGCCGTCGGTGTGGGCGCGGTCGTGGGCGGTGCAGTACCAGTGTCCGGAGCCGTTGGTGTGGTTGCTGATGCTGCCCGGGTATCGGCAGCGGTTGTCGTCGGCTTGCCAGTCACACTGCTGGTAGCCGAGTGGGCGTTCGTCGTGCGGGGTGTAGTCGCGCGGGGTGAGTTTTTTCTTAGCCATTATCCTGAATCCTTCTGAACCAGCTATTGAGAAAGCGCTTGATGCCGCGTGCGGTTTTGAGTTTCGGTTCGTTGCTTAGGCACCATGCGCGGATTTCGCGGAGGGTTGCGGGTCCGTCCACGGCGGGGTAAGCGCGTTCGAGTTCGTTGAGATATTCGCGGTGAACGGCGTATTCTTTTTTTCCGAGTAGTGGGATTAGTTCAACAAAATCGCTTTCAGGTAGTGGGAGTATCTTAGATATAGAAGGATCTACGTTACTATCTTGTGCTTGTGGTATGTGGATGTGAGTATGCTTAGGCCGGGCTTTGCCGCCAATATGTCCGCCGCGCTTACCGGCTGCTGAAAGTTTATCGTGTATGGCCTGCTGTTTGGCGATTTCCTCATCCGCTCGTGAATTAACTAAATGCCCGTTTGAAAACGAGAAAAAGGCATTTATTGCATGATCTATAGCCGCTCTTTCCGATTCCGTCATGGCGCTGCATGTGCGGTAAAGGCTGGCTTTATCGTTCGTTAGGCCACCACTATTTTCGTAATAGGCCTCCAAGAGTCTGCGGTACGCTTCAGATTGCTCGAAAGTGAGGCCGGCGGTCTTGCGCCGGTAGTCGGCGGGATACCAGGCGATCCAGGGCTTGCTGCTCATGCGCCTCCTTACAGGCTGAAGAGACGGCGAGCTAGTCCGGGTAAGGCCGGACAGGGCGCGACCCCGTTCGCTCGCACCGCATCATGCGGATATTGTCACTCTGCGCCCTTCCGCCCGCGTTTGTCAAATCACGCCTTATTGCGAACGATTCTCAACTGGCTAGCCTATTAGCGGGCGCAGGCTGCGCTGCTGGCGAGGGGTTGGCAGGGTAGCCTATCCCTGTTTTCTTGCCCGGCGCCGGATTGAATCCTGCCCGGAGTTTGACTGTTACAAATTGTTACATGTGCCTGTAGTGCAATCAATGGGTTAGCTATTGCGCATAGCTTGCAATTTAACGTGCCCGGAGTATGATCGTGTCACTAGATCACCACCACGCCACCCGCCCGGCGCCGAGGGCGGAACTAGGAGGCGAAAATGAAAACATGGCAACAAGCTGGACACGATCAAGGGCCGTGCCACGAATGCGGCAACAGTGATCGGCACGGTTTGCGCGAAGATGGACGTTGCGACGACTGTCACGGGGGCGGGCCAGCGTTTCGGCGCAATCCGCGAGGGCGATACTGCGCCGCTATCGATGCGGTCGCGGCTGGTCACGATGTAGATATGAGGCGCTTCTAGCCTCCAGCCCGCCTCCTCTGGGGACGGGCGAGAGGACCGAGCCAGCCGGTTGCTGGCCACCACGCCACCGCCTGGCGTCGAGGGCGGATAACTAGGAGCAAATCATGGGCCGCATAGATTTTGACAATTTCCACGGCGAGCGCGACAACGAGGGATTCGTCACTGGCTTCGACTACCACGCGCAGATGTGGGTTGCAACCAATCCGACCACTCCCCGCGATGCGAGCGCACCACGCGGTAGCGCCAGCAATCCGCTAGCGCATCTGCGCGACTTGCCAAAGAGCCTCGCCGCAGCGCGCGGGGAATGACAATGGTCACTAAATCCGACTTACGCGCGGTGATGCGCTGGCTGTCGAAGCGCGGCGCCTCGAAGGGCGGTCACGCGCGGGCGCAAT
>ERZ1292632.476-Hain-H43-01um-R2-476-length-43038-cov-8_pt1 | contig 43038 bp, 55 predicted proteins | sample MGYA00564407_ERZ1292632 | MGnify/ENA primary metagenome ERZ1292632 (study PRJEB36523, sample SAMEA6512637) | groundwater metagenome | collected 2019-01-08 | study: AquaDiva: Metagenomics assemblies of 32 groundwater samples | reverse complement strand
ATGTTCATATCCCTTTAGTGTGCCTGATTATGGGGAATTACGCAACACGTCTATTCTCTCACTTACCTTCCTGTCCACTTCTGCTGCGACGCTTTGAAGGCGTTTTCCAGTACCCGCTACATTTAAATCTACTTGTCCGCTTTGAGACTTCACATTGTTCGCTGCATTATAAACCTTACGTGCCTCATCTCGTATAAGACTACCAACTGGCTCAGTCAACGCTTCAAGCGGTGTGTTGGAATCTGTACTTAAAGTATGCCCAGAAATAAACCCTTGTGTAACTTCTCTCTCCAACCCACCATCTCTGGCTTTATAGAAGATAAATTTCGATAATATTCTATCAAACAACGTACTAGCTTCTCCCATAGTATTAGTGTTGTAATAACACCTCAATCGCCTTGGCTAACTGCCCGTCGCTGGTGGCTGTAGCATCTGAGGATAAAGAAACGATTACATCTGGTGTCACACCTTTTTCACTTATACTATCTCCTAATGGTAACAGCCACTTTCCTGTGGTGATATGAACTCCAGCACCTTGCTTAAGTTCAAACGGTGTTTGCACACTGCCCTTACCAAACGATGTCTCGCCGACAATTGTCGCGCGTTTATAATCTTTCAGCGCTCCGGCTACGATTTCAGCGGCAGATGCACTGCCTTTATTGATCAAAACAACGATGGGAATGTTGAGAAGTTTTCCTTTTCGATCTACTGGATACTCTTGGCGTGTGCCATCGCTATTTACCTGCGAGACGACCACACCGTTTTTTATGAATTCACTTGCGATATAGACTGATCCCTCAAGATATCCTCCAGGATTATTGCGTAGATCAAGTATCAATCCTCTCAATGCTCCTGCCTTATTTGCCGCAATTTCAGAAACAGCCTTATCCCAATCTTCGTTGGTGTGATCACCAAACCTAGAAAGAGAAAGATATGCAATCATATCAGTATTGCCGCGAAAAGATGCGCTTTCAGTAGCACCTTGTATCTCGGTAATTTCTGGGATCGTCTTTATCCATGACGTGACCGATGGTACCACAATTGTGGCGCGCACAAGTGTAATATCTATAGGAGCTCCGTCATTTTCATGATAAACAGTAAGCGTCACGTTTGTGCCTCTTGGTCCACGAATTTTGGCTACTGCCTGCGGAACGGACCACCCAGTTGTGTCTTCTCCATTTACCCTTAAGATAAAATCATTTGGTTTGAGTCCCGCTTTCTCTGCAGGATTTCCTTTAAGCGGCGTCACGATAATCACCCTACCCTCTTTGATGCCTAGTTGTGCACCAATACCTTCAAACTGACCACCTAAATCTTCTTTAAATTCCTTATTTTCTTTGGGGGTAAAAAATGACGTGTACGGATCATCAACCGCATTGACCATGCCAGAAATTGCCCCAAATACCAATTTTTGGATATCGATCTTATCCGGATCAATGTAGTAGCGATTCAGCTTCGCCCATACATCCCAAAAAAGAGAAAAATCAACGTTTTCATTATTCGGGATTTCGGTATTTATGACTACTCGCTTGTCTTTTCCTATAGAAATGGAAGCTTTTCGTTCACCAAAATAGTACCCAGTACCGCCAACGAGTACTATAAACGCAATGACAAGAAGAAACGAACGGATTTTGGAAAATGGCAGGGTTTGCATCTTTATCTATGGTATTATGCGCGTACAACAAAAGGCAAGAGTGCAACTAAACGAGCTTTTTTGACTGCCAACTCTAATTTACGCTGGTGCTTGGCGCAAATGCCTGTCTTTGCTTTGCCCATAAATTTCCCGCGTTCCGTCGTAAATTTAACAAGAAGCTGGACATCTTTATAGTCAGGATTAGTCTTTCCTGTACAAAACATACAGTTGGTGGGAACTGGTTTTAACCGCTTGGTAAATCTATTGGATCTCTGCATAGAGTGTTATTATACCGTAAATGAATGGCAATTAAAATGGGATATCATCAGGATTCACGTTTTCCGTAGGTGTAACTGGCATACTTTGTTTTGGCGATTCTTCTTTTGCTATCGTTTGCGTTGGAGTTTCACTCTGTTCTGCAGGTGTTTCTTGAGGTGCTTCATGTACTTCTCCCACCTCACTGACCGGGCGTTTGGAATCTAAAATTATCATGTCTTCTATCACAATTTCAGTGCTTTGCCGTTGTGAACCATCTTGAGCACTCCATGTAGACGTGCGAAGCCTTCCCTCGACATAAATTTTACGGCCTTTGACAAGAAGTTGGCTGCAAAGCTCGGCCAACTTGTTCCATGCGACAACTCTGTGAAATTCCGTCTCCTCTTTTTTCTCACCACTGTCAGTAGTCCATGATCTGTTCGTCGCAAGTCCTATCGTACACACAGCCGCGCCAGTAGGGGTATATCGAAGCTCAGGGTCTCTTGTAAGATTTCCTATTAATGTGACTTTATTTAAACTTCTGGCGGACATATTTGTTCAATTTCCAATCACCAATATACAATATCCAATCTAAAATTATTCCTTAACTGTTAATAAGAATCTAAGCACTGCATCTTGCAACTTCGCTCTTTTATCTATGTCAGTAACTTTGATATGGCCTGAAAGTTCGGCTACCAGATACGTTGCTTCTTTTTGCTTTTTGATAATATATGCAAGTGATCGTTTCCCCATCGAGGAAATACTATTTATCTTTACATCAGCACCTACCAATTTTTGCACAAAATCTATTTGCTTTTTTTCGGTCTCTAGCTCGACAGAGCTATTGATTAGAACCATGAATTCGTAGAGTTTATTCATAAGGACTAATGATATCAGCTTCCGATCTTAAATTCAACGACATCCCCGTCTTGCATCACATATTCTTTGCCCTCACTTCGGGCTTTTCCTGCTTCTCGCGCTTTCTTCCATCCACCGAGGGAAATAAAATCATCAAAGGCTACCGTATCACACTTGATAAACTTTTTCTCAAAGTCTGTGTGGATCACTCCAGCTGCCTGAGGGGCGAGCATGCCTTTCTCTATCGTCCATGCTCTCGCTTCTATAATCCCGCATGTCAAAAATGAGATAAGGCCCAATGTTTCATATGCTTTCTTAATAAGGAGATCTAACCCTGAGGATGTCAAACCTAACGATGCGAGATATTCTTTTTGTTCTTGTTCTGGCATTGCTGACAACTGAGATTCTGTCTCTGCACAAATGGAGACAGCCTTCAAGGACTCTCCTTGTAGGCTTTGAGGTTGATCCTCAGAAACATTTGCCACAATCACTACAGGTTTCATCGTCAGAAGTTGTAATGGCTTGATGAGCTCTCTCTCATCTGGATCGGTGAGAACGTCGTGTGCATGCTTCCCACCATTCATCAGAGTTTTTAGCTTTTGCGCCAATTCGTACCGCGCACTATCTTCTTTGGTTGCATTCATTTTCGGCTCCGTTTGTTTATTCAGTGTTTGAAGGTCAGCCAATACTAACTCTGTCTCTACGATCTCTCGGTCTCGATTTGGATCTATCGTACCTTCGGTGTGAATGATGTTCGAGTCAGGAAAAAATCGCACCACATTACAAATGATGTTTACTTCCCGGATGTGCGCTAAAAATTTATTGCCCAACCCCTCCCCCTCTGACGCACCCTTGACCAATCCCGCGATGTCTACAAATTCTACCGTCGCAGGACGCAAGGGCGGCAATTTCTCTAGTTTATCCTCAACTTTAGTAATCTCTGCTAGTTTTGCCAAACGTTCATCTGGCACAGGAACGACACCGACGTTGGGCTCTATGGTTGCAAACGGATAGTTAGCAGCAAACGCCACCTGCTTTTTGAGCAATGCGTTGAAAAGTGTAGATTTTCCTGCATTTGGAAGTCCGACGATCCCTATTTTAAGATTCATACGTCTATCTATTTATTCTAACAATCTATTAATACTCGCCCAATCCCGATTAGCGAATCCATGATCAGCTGCTTTTTTATATTTTTTAAGGACGTCATCAAGTAAAGAAACATCTAACCTTTTCGCAAATTTTTTTGCATACATAAGATCTTTTATAATCCAATCTATAGAAAACGTTATGGGGTATGGGTCTTGAAAATATGTTCGCTCAGCCACAGCTGTAACCACGCCTCCAGGCTTTTCGACAAGAGCATTACTTACCTTTTTTATATTCATGTTATTCGCTTTGGCTATCTTCATAGCTTGGCCATATCCAATGATATGAACTGCCTGTAAAAAATTCAGAATCAGTTTATAACGCATTCCCTGACCCTGCGCGCCAAAGTAAACCGTTTTTTTCGCTATTACAGCTAACGTTGGCTCTAATGTTTTAAAGATTAATTTATTTCCTCCCACCAATAAAGTAAGCGTTCCTGTTTCCGCACCGATTCTTCCCCCTGTCATGGCCATATCAAAAAAATTAAATTTATTCTGATTGCATAGCTTAATAAGCTCATCTATCCAACCAATAGATACTGTCGCACATTCGATAAGTATTTTTTTGTGATTAGCGCCTGCAAGTATTCCTGATCTTCCTAACCAAACAAATCGAGAAGACTTATCATTTGCTGTCACCTCAAAAACTATATCTGACTTACTCGCCACTTCTGCTGGGGATATACACCTGACAGCTCCCTTTGACACCAAATCACTAGCTACAGAAGGAGTTCTATTCCAAACGTATAACGGATATCCCTTTTTAAGAAAATTGTTCGCAATTCCCATTCCCATAATACCAAGCCCTACAATTCCGATTTTTAAGTTCATAAATAATTTGACAAATTCATACAATTTGTTATGATACTAGTATCACGATGACTGGACTAGCCTAAGGTTTCGACCGACCGCGAATGCCAGTCTTTTTTTGTTCTAAAGAATCTCTCAGCACTTCGATACAAAGAATATAGTTATTTTGGTTAAATTTTCTCAACAAACTTGAATAATGCCTCGTTGGAGCAAGAATTTTAAGAAGTTTATCTTTATCAACCAAATATTCAATTAAGCAATGAAAATCTCCATCTCCAGAAACTATGATCGCTTGATCATAATTTTTATACTCAATCATCGAATGGAGAACTAATTCCGCATCAACATTACCCTTTACTGTACCATCAGGTAATTCAAGAGTGGGTTTAAATATAACGATATACCCTGCTTCTTGTAAAAATTTGTATAAAGACTCATTGCCATTTACATGACCGATAAACAAATACGCCTTCGAAATATTATATTTGTCTCGTAAATACTGCCGAAATTTCCGCCAATCAAGATGCCAACCTTGAGAACGAACTCCTAAGTTTAAATTCTGACTATCAATAAATGCATAATTATCAATCTTTTTCTTCATGAGAAGAATTGTATCAGAAATCTTGGATTATTTGTTATAAGAAAGGGTGCAAAGCCCGTCCACCCTAAGGGTGATAAATAATGATTATCCCGATGTGCGAAGCCCTGCCCGCAATCGCCTGAGCTCATGCTCTGGCAGGCGGGTATTCCACCCCCGAGGTGGAAAGTATATTACGCGTCGACAACCGTCGCGTCGCCTTTGCTACGAGAGAACGGTTGAGAAGCGATTTGGAATCGTGTTCGCGCTATCTTGAGCAGTTGCTCAGGTGAAAGATCTTCATTTCCTATATACGCTGTTCCCAAATGCGCCGCTTCTGCAATTTCTGAAGAATTATTGGTGAGAATAGATAATAGTCCTCGTAATCGTTCACGCGCGACTACACCATGCTTCTCTGGAGCATACGCTTCCCCAACTACTACAAATTCTTTGTACTTATCAGCTGACATATATAGAATATATTATCGTACCAGTGAATAAGTATTATAGGATATATCAACCCATAAATCAATCAGCATTTTTATACACACCAAGCGCTACTCTCAAATTTTCTATATCCTGCTCGTGCTCTGGTCGCTTCTCATCTCCCCGCACATCACGCTTATGCATTTTATCTTCCAACTCCACATTAGGATCTTGTACTTCAAACGTATATCCGTCAATCATCTCCACTACGGGTTCTCCAAATTGTTGAAGCTAGTGTTTATGCGAAGAAAGATGCTTGTTTGAAGTTCGTATCTCATCGTGTACGTGATAGAGTGCGGCAAGTATCGCCAAAGAAAGATATACGTGCCAAATCGGGAGATCATAATACGGCGGACACGGACTACCAGAGATAGGAGCCACTGCATCGCAGAGTACTTTGTAAATAATTCTATCGAGATTAAACATATCCACACTCCCTACGAAAATAAAAAGTAAAAAGAACACAAAAAACAATCTATGGTGACGAACTAGGTTTCTTACGCTCATATATTATTATCATATACACCATCATCTGATAAATGCAAGCTTCTTGCGCTCGTTATGATAATGTCTTTACAATAGAAAGTGATGAACGTGATTGATCAGTCTCTCTTAGACATAACAAGTCTCAAAGTTCAAGGTGCGACGAATGTGGCACTTACGGTACTTGATACACTCGAAACGCTTATACACCAAACTCCAGATATCGCTGTCGCCTCACTTCAAGAAATCGGAAAACAATTAGCCTATGCTCGGCCCACAGAGCCATTGGCGCAAAACGCTGTCCGATATATTTTTTCGAATCCCACGAATCAAATTCTTCCTAACATTCAAGAGTTTCGCGCATTTATTGAAAAGGGGAAAGAATCAATCCCTGAAAATGGGAAACCACTTATCCTAAAAAATGGCACCTACCTTACACTCTGCCACTCATCCACAACAGTTTCTTTATTTCAAAAAGCACATGAGAGCGGCACGAAATTTCGCCTCTTTGTGGCTGAAACCAGACCCCGCTTCCAAGGAAGGATTACCGCGAAAGAAGTATTGGATATAGGGTTAGACGATGTCACCATGGTCGTTGATACGGTCGCTTTATCACTTCTTGAAGGACAGGGAGAAAAAATAGACGCCGTTTTTATCGGGGCTGATCTTCTTTCTCATACAGGGTTTGTAAACAAAATAGGAAGTTTAAGCGTAGCAGTTGCCGCAAATCGACATGATATCCCCGTTTATTCACTTTCAACACTCTTAAAATTTGATCCGCGTACATTTGAGCCAAAAATGATTGAAACGAGAAGTCCAGATGAAATTTGGAAGGATGCTCCCAAAAATCTTAAATTTTTCTCCCCTGCTTTTGATTTCGTCCCCTATTTCCCCAATGTCCATATCATTTGTGAAGAAGGAGTGATCAAAGGAGAAGCCGTCAAAGACGCTGTACAAAAACATTTTCCATTTGTATTAGATATCAATAACCCTGCATAATAGATATATGGCAAATACCTATACAAATTATTTAGCGCTGCAGGAAACTATTGATACAAAAAAACACATTATCGCAACATTCACCCTTGCAGTCTCTGGAGAACCATTCGAAAAAACTGCAGGAGGAGTCGCGGCAGAATCGTCTGTGGGTACATGGACTGATGTGGGGCTTGAGGAAAAACAAATATGGGATAGACTCCACGCCAAAGTAATAGCAATGGATGAAAAAACAGGTCTCATTAAAATAGCCTATCCATTGGATCTCTTTGAAGCGGGAAACTTAACACAGCTTCTCTCCTCTATAACAGGCAATGTTTTTGGACTCAAAGAAATTGTCGGTCTTCGACTTGAAGATCTCGACTTCCCAGAAAAGTATGTGACGTCATACCCAGGCCCTGCCCTTGGTATTGATGGTATTCGATCTCTCACAGGAGTCTTTAGTCAACCATTATTAGGTTCTATCATCAAACCCAAATTAGGGCTAACGAGTGTCCAACATGCCGAAGCTGCAATGAATGTCTATGACAATGGCATACATCTTGTAAAAGACGATGAAAATCTCACGAGTATGACCTTTGATAATTTTTATTCCCGCGTCGACGAAGTAACCAAAAGAATGCATGCGAAAAAATATCTCCAAATTGGTCAAGCAAAAATTCATGCGTTTAACATTACGGCAAGCTACGAAGAAATGCTAAAAAGAGCAAATTATGTGCGGGACAGTGGGGCCAATTGCTTGATGGTGGATGTGCTCACTGCCGGATTTAGCGGGATGTGCGGCATACGAAACAGAAACTTCGGTCTTATGATTCATGGCCATCGCGCGATGCATGCCGCATTTACGCGTTCCCGCCAATACGGCATGTCGATGCTTGTCATCGCCAAACTCGCGCGCCTTGCCGGCGTTGATTCATTCCACACGGGTACGGTCGTTGGGAAAATGGAGGGTGGCAAAAAAGAGGTTGTAGCTATAAATACATTTTTGCGATCTGAGTGGTTTGGACTGAAAACTGTCATGCCAACTGCCTCTGGAGGACTGCACCCAGGGCACATTCCTGACCTTGTATCAATCTTAGGAAAAGATATGCTTTTTAATTTCGGCGGCGGTATTCACGGACACCCGAATGGGACGGCAGCGGGAGCCAGAGCGGTTGTTCAGGCACTCGATGCCTCACTTCACAAAATCTCACTTCAAGAAGAGTCCCTCACTCATCCCGAATTAAAAAAGGCAATTGAAAAATGGATGAAATAATTAAATTCTCAGTTCTTGTAAAATTTGCAAAACCTCTTCTGCTGAATTGGTTTTCATACATCGATCACGGACTTCTGATGCGCCTTTAAATCCGGTTATATAGATTTTGAAAAACTTTTTAAGTATTGCATAATTTTTCTTTGTGCCCCACTCTGCAGTAAACATTCGCACATGACGCTCCATCAAATCAAGAAGTTCCATCGTCGTCGGCTGATGCGGCACTTCTTTTCTATCAAACGCCCACATGTTGGTAAACACCGCTCTACCCATCATAATACCGTCAGCACCATACAATGTATACTTATTCATGGCATCTTTCGCATCCTTTACATCACCGTTTCCTATAATTTTTGTTTTAGAACCCATTCTATTTCGCATATCCACAATCTTTCGTATTTGATCCCAATGCGCTGGTCCTTTGGATAATTCTTTGGCAGTACGACAGTGTATAGATATTGCATCAAGGCCTAGGTTTAACAAAAATAGAAACCACTCGTCTGTCACAATTTTATTAAACCCTATTCGCGTTTTTACACTTATCGGCATCCGCCGGCTGGCGGACCCGGCACCTCGCCGCACTGCATCTATAAGTATTTTCGCAAGGTCTGGATTTTTTATGAGTGCTGCTCCACTGCCATTTTTTACAACCGCCCTATCAGGGCAACCCATATTTATGTCTATCCCGGAAAAGCCCATAGACGATAATTCCTTCGCTGTTTTATACATCGTGTCTGGATTACTGCCCCATATTTGTGCGATAAGGGGTTGTTCTTCTTTGGTGAACCGAAAACTTTCTGCGACGCGATCTCTGCCTACAGAGCAAAACCCATCGCTACTTGTAAATTCAGTAAAAAATACATCAGGTCTTGCACATGAAGCAACAATACGTCGAAACACGGTATCAGTGACACCCTCCAAAGGAGCTAACACAAGAAATGGAATCTTCAGCTCCTGCCAAATATTTTTCATCATACTCATAATCATGAATTTCAAAAAAACTCACATGAATCGATTCATGTGAGTTGTATTATCGTAGTAGTTGTCGAGTAGATCTTGCCATTTTTCTTTGCCACTTATCCTTCCCTACTTGACTCCAATTCGACCCATACATCGGCGGCAATTCATCAATAGCGGCTTCAACACTATCGATAAATTCCTCCCAATTGCTTTCCTTAATAACACGCGTGAGTGTAGCAAGGGTCTTGGGCTTTGCATTTTTTACCCACGCAGAAACCGAACCTGTTGCAGAATTAGAAACATGAAGAATATTTTTTATTTCTTTTGGTCGACGCCCTCTAAGAAGAAGTACAGCTATCGTAAAACGCTTCGCAAGCATAAGTTCTTCTGTGTCACTTAAAAAATCTGAAAAGAATGACGCCACAGTATCCCCATCACGCAACGCTGAAATTGATTGCCAAAACTTGGCAAACATGACCATTTTTATGTCTTTATGTAACGGATAACGAGATATCTGCGGCATACGTAATTATAAACTCACATGAATCGATTCATGTGAGTTTATATTCTTCATAGTGCTTTTCTAAAACCTACTATTCCCCTGGTGGAGCTGGCTGTTCGAGCTGTTCACCAGCCTTCAACCACTGCACGTACGTGCAGCCTGTAGCTATCTTTTTCTCTCTATCCCACCCTGACGTACTACACTTTTTCATGCGTTTGCCCGCAGACGTGGTAAACAATACTAATTTAGATCCACATTCTGGACATTCTTCTGGTAACTCGACGGTCGTGCCGTTTATCCATTCGATGTACTCACACCCTGTCGCCTTTTTCGTCTCCTTATCCCATCCGCCCATGCTACACTTTTTCATTTTCTTGCCAAACCGTGTCACTGTAAGAACGAGAGGATTGCCACACTTGGGGCACTTCTCATCTAAAGCTACCGGCTCTACAGCCAACCACTTCACATATTGGCACCCTTCTGATTTTTTGGTTTCCGCGTTCCATGAAGACGTACTGCAACGCTTCAATTTTTTACCCGTCGGTGTCGTAATTTCTTCACTTAAGGCACTCTTGCACAAAGGACACGTATTGTCTGAAGACGGTTGATTATTTGTCATATATAAAGATGCTAACACACGTCATACAAAATCAACAAGGACTTGAATCATCCCACCAAATCAAATTTCTCTAACGCTTTTTGACGTTCTTCGTCTGAAGCACCAAGGAGAGTTTTTTGAAGCTCAATCATTTGTGCATACAATCCCTTCTCTTCTTTCAAAAGTACCGCAGGCGACCCAAATTGCGCAATACGACCGCCTGATAAAACGAGTATTTTATCCACTCCTGAAAGTGTAGAGAGTCTATGCGCAATAATAATCGTGGTTTTGCCCTCTATAAGCCTTTTTAATCCTTGCTGCACGAGCAGCTCTGATTTGCTATCCAAAGCCGACGTCGCTTCATCGAGGATGACAATTGGCGCATCATGAAGGATGGCACGCGCTATTGCTAATCTCTGTTTCTGTCCGCCTGAGAGCTTCACACCACGTTCACCAATTGTCGTCTCATACTTCTCTGACAACTTCTCAATAAATTCAGAAGCATTAGAAAGTTTGGCTGATTCTTCTACTTCTCTCTGGGATGCATCCGGCTTGCCATAACGAATATTTTCGCCGACTGTACCGGAAAATAACAATGAGTCTTGAAACACAATAGAAATTTGGCGGCGAAGCGACTCGCTGGTGACCTCTGCAATCGATTGATTTTGAATAGTTATATTTCCCGTGTGCGGCACATAATAGCGAAGAATCAGATTCACCAAAGTCGACTTTCCTTGCCCACTCTCTCCTACGAGTGCTAACTTTTCACCAGATTTAAGGATAAACGAAATGTCCTTGAGGACATCACTCCCTTTTCCGTAAGCAAAAGAGACATTAGAAAATTTAAGACTATCGCCTGCATTCCCGCCTCTTCGGCGGGTCGCCGATGAGGCGACTTTTTGCCACACAAGTGGTTTCGCATTTTTCTTATCATAAATCTCCTTGCTTGTAGCCAACACCTCAAAAAAATCTTTGCTTCCTGCATCTGCCCGTTGAATCTGTCCTATGATAAATGACATGGCAAACAAAGGAAACCGTGCTTGATTCACAAGCTGGAAAAGAAGTGTCATTTCACCTATCGTAAATACACCATGAAACGTTTCGTACAAAATGTAGGCGACAATAGCAAAAAGAATGACGTTTAATGCAATACGTCTGTAGAAATCATAGATATGCCATTCTTTGGATTGATCCCGTGTAATTGCTTCGATATCAGCTCGCGCCTTATTAAATCGCCCATATTCAAACAGCTCACCCAAAAACGCTTTTACCACACGAATACCGGATAAACTTTCGAGCGCTCGACCTTGTGCGTCGTCAGCAATCACATTTTTTTTGCCCTCATGTTTGCCCCATGCCTCTGACGATTTATGCGTTATCATCACATAAATAGGAAACAATGCAGCCAATAGTACCGCCACAATCGGTGAATAAAATGCAAGAATCACGATCGTAACTACAGCAGTGAGAAAAAACGGCAAAAAATTATTGGTGGCGTTTTGGATAAAATTGGTAATACTCGCTATTCCTCTGGTCATTTTGTTTACAAGGTTTCCCACCGCGATATTATCAAAATATCCCACATCTAAATCCAAAACATGCTTATAAAACTTGACAGATAAATACGTTTGTAACTTCACTGACATAATATCGCCTATCCACATACCATATGCAGTGAGACAGGTACCAATCACATCGGCCACCAATAATAAACCTAAGGATGTGACGATTGCCGCAAAATTGCCATTCCCAGATTTGACCTCTGTCGCAATAATATCGACGATATTTTTAAGAAGAAACGGCCCCACGAACGAAAGCGCAGAGGAAGCGAGGATAAAAAATCCCATGCCCACATACCACTTACTAAATCCTTTAGTAAACTCAAAAATTCTAACTATATTTTTCATGGCGCTTACGTAATTGTATCAAAAAACCTTGACAATATACGTGCAGTCATGGAAAATAATACTCATATGAACAAAAAACCAAACAGCCTTATCTATATCGTTGCAGCAGTCGGACTTATTATCGTCGGCATCGTAACCACAGCGATAATAAATGCTGTCAAAAATACCAATCAATCCGGAGGAACAGACATACGTGCTCGTGCTGCCGTGACCAATACACTAAAACTTACCGGAATAGTGAGCGAAGTGATAGATCTAGAAGGAATGCTCATTGTCTCAAACGTACAATTTGCCGACACCTCTCGAAGCGGAACTGCGAAAGATTATGGCACATGGAAAGTATTTGTGCCAACAAATTTTGCATTAATCACAGCTACGGTAGGCTCAACCGTGACCTTTAATATTGACGCGAAATCATTTAATGTGACTACCAAAAGTGTCGTGGCTTCTCAAATTACGGTAGGAAAATAAGTCATTTCTTTGAAACTTTAGAACCAGTGGAAAAATCTTCGATCTGATATCCTTCTTTTTCTATGGTATCCCGCAGGGTATCTGAACGAACAAAATCTTTCGCTTTACGTGCTATCTCACGTTCAGCAACCAGCTCCAATACTCTTTGTGGGATAACATCGACTTCCTTTTGCATGAGAAGTCCCAATCCAAGCACTTCATCAAAGCTCACCAATAAATCATATTTGTCAGAAGAAGGGATATTTGACTTTACTACTTCCCATACGACAGCAAGCGCTTGTGGGGTATTGATATCATTTGAAAGTGCTGCATCAAATTTATCGCGAAACGTATCTACTTTATCTAATTTTTCTTTAGACAAATGAGTCCTATTTGACTCATGAGTCAAATTAGTCATATATAATCGCAATTGCTTTAGGCTATTCTCTGCCGCAGTAAGTGCGTCCCATGTGAAATTTTGACGCGTTCTATAATGGGCATTTAGATAAAAATACCGCAAGCTCAATGGGTCATATCCTTTCTTCTTCACCTCATCAATACTTAAACCTGTGCCTTGAGACTTGGCCATTTTTTCGTGATTTATGACGAGATGTTCGTTGTGTAGCCAGTAATGGACAAATGGTACTCCGTTTGCTGCTTCACTTTGTGCTATTTCGTTGGTGTGATGAATCGGGATATGCTCAACACCTCCCATATGAATATCAAGTGTGACGCCTAAGTATTTTTTGGCCATGACCGAACATTCGATATGCCAACCAGGAAATCCAACGCCCCATGGGGACTCCCACGTCTGAAGTGCATTAGCATGAGACCCGACTTTTAAGATCCAGAGTGCAAAATCTGCAAAATGTTTTTTGTCAGGATCTTCCACATCTCCTTTGCCTTTTCCTTGAATATTCATGTCTATTTTTTGACGTGACAGCTTCGTATACTCAGGAAATTTCGACACATCAAAATACACGGCCATATCCGTAACGTATGCAAATTTTTTATCAATAAGCGTTTGCACCATGTCTATAATCTCTGGTATCAACGTACTCGGACATGGTTTGAAATCAGGCTCGACTAAATGAATTGCCTTGGTGTCGGATTCAAAAATATCAATATATTTCTGAGCAATTTCTGCGGGAGTTGATCCTTCACGCTTAGCCCCCTTTTCCATTTTGTCTTCTCCTGTATCACTATCACTCGTTAAGTGCCCGACGTCTGTATAATTGCGTACATGGGTCACTAAATATCCAAAATAACGCAATGTACGAACAAGGATATCTCCCATAGCCATCCCACGAAGATTGCCTATATGTTGCGTCCAATATACTGTAGGGCCACAATGATAGAATCTCACTTTCCCCTCTTCTATCGGTATAAATTCTTCAATTTTTTTAGAAAGAGTGTTGTAAAGTTTCATTGCATGAATATAGTATCAAATAATGTTTAATCCTGTCTCACGTTTTTGCCTATTTCTGTACTGCTTTTTTTCGCTTTCAAACCAAAGAGATCACCGCGTTTGCGTTTCGTTGATTGATGCTGCAACGTCATACTTGCTTCTTTTTTCTGTTGTTCTTTTTCTTTTCTTTTTTGTTCTTCTTCCTGAAGCTTTTTCTGATAGTCAGATGGTTCTTTAGATTTTGTTCCTCCAGCTAATTCTTCTAGTGCAGCGCGGGCTATGGATTGCTTTGCCTCGTCCGCCTCCTCTTTCGGCTTCTCTATAGGCTGTGATGCTGATTTTTTCTTTGAAGTTTGACCACTACCTAAACTCTCAAGAGCTTTACCCACAATATCTTTTGGAGCGTTTAACGTCTCTCGAACTACATCTTTTCCAATTTGTTCAAACGATTCGCCAATTTGATTTACTAAAGAGCCCGTATTTGCCATATTATAAAAATCCTAATTGCGTTTTGGCGCTGTCAGACATCCTTTCCATGTTCCATGGTGGCTCAAACGTCAGCTCTACGTCTACCCCCGCAACTCCTTTGAGCGCTCCGACTTCTTTTTTAATCGGACCTGAAATAAGCGAAAATAACGGGCACCCAATGGTGGTAAGCGTCATAACGACTGTAACTACTCCTGATGTTTCGTCAATGTTTATTTCATAAATAAGTCCCAAATCCCACAAGGAAACTCCTATTTCTGGATCAGGAATAGTTCGCAGTACGTTTTCTATTTGTGTCTTGGTCACCATAGTTAATACTCCCTGCGCCCTTCAAGAGCTCTTGTAAGCGTCACACTATCAGCATATTCTATATCTCCGCCTACAGGCAAACCATGGGCTAAACGAGTTATTGATAGTTTCGCATTTTTTATTCTAAGTTGTTGGGTAATATACATGGCGGTCGCTTCTCCTTCCATGTTCGGATTAACCGCTAAAATCACTTCTGAGACATTTGAAGAAATTCTTTTTAACAAATCCTCAATATATAGCTCATCAGGCCCTATATTATTTAATGGATCAAGAGAACCATGCAATACATGATACATGCCCTTAAACATGCCGGTTTTTTCTATAGACAACACATCGGTCGGCTGTTCAACGACACAAATGATACTCTGATCCCTTGAAGGGTTTGCACAAATCTGGCAGGGATCTTTCTCTGATACATTGCGGCAAATCGTACAAAGCACGGTACTTTTCTTAAGATTCGTCAAATTATCGGCAAACTTTTGTAACTCTTCCTCTGGTACATGGAGAAGATAAAACGCGAGTCGCTGAGCCGTCTTTGGACCAACACCGGGTAGACGCTGAAAATTTTCAATGAGTCTGGTTAGTGATGGAGGGAGAAGGGACATGATCTATTATTCTAGCCTAAATTTTGTTTTATGGCATCAGCCAAAAGTGACGCAACCGATACAATGGTTAATGAAGAAAACAATTTTTCTTTTGAAATGACAATAGTATTTGTAACAATTATTTGATCAATCGTACTCTTTAAAAGTACTGCTGAGGCATCACCCGCTAATACCGCATGAGTGGCCAAAAAAATAACACTCGCGGCGCCATGCTGTTTGAGAAACGCGCTTGTCTCTACCGCGGTAGCGCCAGTATTTATAATATCATCAAAAATAATGACTGCCTTGCCTTTCACATCACCTGATATAGATGATACCGACACTTCACCCGTATCATGATTTCTCTTTTTTTCTAAATACACGATTGGTTTGCCAATATGGCTAGCAAAACTCTCAGACCGAGATACTCCTCCTTTATCCGGCGAAACAACCACACTCTCTGCAAGGGGTCCCCTTGCAGAAGCTAAAAGCTCTTCCGTTGAAAGTTCTACAACAGGGATAGAAAAATATGGAATAACGGTCTTGGAGTGAAGCTCACAACATATCACGCGATCAAATCCTGCAACTTCTATGACTTTGGCAACCAATTGCGCTGACACAGCCTCTCCCGATCGAAATGCTTTGTCTTGCTTACTGTATCCCATCCACGGAATGACAGCAGTGACTGTTTTTGCGCCTAAGTTTTTTAGTGCTGTCGCAAATAAACAAAGCTCCACTAAATGCTGATCCGCTATTTGAGATAACGACTGTATGACAAACACATCTTGATTTTTAACATCGTCAAGAATTCTTACGCGACACTCACTATCTATAAACCTCGTCACCTCAACATTACCTAAAGATATACCGAGAATTGATGCGACCTCTTTGGCGAGTAATGGATGAGATGTACCGGAAAATAAAATCATGTTTTTAATTCTAACAATTGCAATACCCGCTCATCCATAAGTGAATCGACGAGTAGGTCTGGCTTCATTCTTTGTAATTCCCCTTTATCTATATTCCATCCTGTCGTAACTATAATTACTCGCGCTCCTATTTTACGTGCACAGATAATATCATGTTTGGTATCACCTATAAATATAATATCTCTAGGATCTGGAGTTTCCCCATATAATGTCTCAATTTTTGGAATAACGAGTTTCGCTAAATCATCCCGCATGTCCGCTTCATGACCAAACACAGAAACACAAAATTGATCCGTAGAAATTCCTACATGTGAAAGCTTCCATAAAGCACTTTTTCCTAAATTTCCTGTAAGCGTACCCAAGACATGATGTCTTGAATTGTGAACTTTCATAAACAATTGATGCGCATGATCAATTCTTGCGTACAAAGCCCGCTCTTTGGATGCATTGGTCAAATATTCATCAAATGCGTCACCTAAAGAATCGAGCTTAGAAACAAGAAATTCTTGAGAAACTCCAGAGCCCTCAAGCAGACCTAAAAATATTTCTCGGTCTCCCACACCATTAAATCTTTTACTCCACATGGAAGAATCGAGGTTGATATCTTTGTTAAACACCTTTTTGATGGCATACGGAAATCTGCCCATCGCAAATTCAGGAGCTAACGGACGAATAAGCGTCCCATCGATATCAAACATCACATACTTCTTCTTATTTCTCATGGTTTAATTATACACGTGCGTTATATTGGACAAGTGCGGTTTTGAGAAGTTCGACGCAACGCGTGATTGCTGTGGTATTTAAGACATACGCAATCCGAACTTCGTTTTTCCCAAGACCTGGAGTCGCATAAAACCCTGCAGCAGGAGCTAACATCAGCGTTTCATTATTATCCCGAAAATCCGTAAGAAGCCATATGCAAAATTTCTCCGCATCATCTATGGGAAGCCCAACGATGGTATAAAATGATCCTTCGGGCTTTGGGATAACTACTCCCTCAATTTTTTTCAAACCTTCGTACAATACATCACGACGCTTTTCGAATTCATCATGTAATCCTTTAAAATATGCTTCATCAACGTGGATAAGCTCGGCAGCCATGGCCTGGTCTACAAGTCCAGCTGATAACCTGCCTTGTCCGATTTTCAACACGCCGGACATAATATCTTTATTGAGAGACACGAGAGCTCCAATTCGAATACCGCAAGCACTATAACGCTTGGAGAGACTATCAAGCATAATTGCTTGCTCTGGCAAATCTTTCATATACGAAAGCAGTGATACTTGCTTCCTTTCGTCATATGCATACTCGCGATATACCTCATCGGACATTAAAAACAATCCATATTTTTTAGCGAGAGAAACCAACATCTCCATTTCTTCTTTCGTGTAGACTGTGCCGGTCGGATTATTTGGGGTACAAATAAGGATCGCTTTCGTTTTTTTCGTAATCTTTTTTTCTATTTCGTCAGGAGATGGAAGATGAAAGCCATTCTTTGCCGTAGTAAGTACAGGAACTAGTGTAACTCCATGAACAATAGCATATGAATTATAGTTGGTATAAAAAGGCTCAAATACAAGTATTTCATCACCCACTTCACACGTGGCAAACATCGCCCAAGAAATTGCTTCTGATCCGCCCGTCGTTATCTGAATATCAGATGTTTCTAAAAACGAAAATCCTAATCCATGATAATATGTTTTCAATGATGCAAGAAGAGGTGCTTCTCCGTGAGAATTGGCGTATCCTACTGGATTTCTCTGCCATGTATGAAGAACATCAATCATCACATCAGGAGTAAGCACGTCAGGATCACCAATGTTAAAGTGATACACATGAGCGCCCTCTTTTTTAGCTTCTAGAGCATATGGCACGAGTTTACGAATTGGTGAGGCGGGAACGGATTGCAAACGCTTGGAAATCATAGATTACCAGTATAGCATTTATGTTCCCTCCTGCCAGCTGGTTAGATAATGCTTTTGATCTTTTGTTAACGTATCAATTTTAACCCCCATAGCCACTAACTTAAGTCGAGCGATCTCAAGATCCATGTCCCTATCAATATGATAAACTTTTACATCAAGTTTTCCTTTATTCTTCACAAAAAATTCAGCAGCCAAGGCTTGATTGGCAAAACTCATATCCATAACCTCAGCAGGATGCCCTTCAGCAGCTGCTAAATTGATGAGGCGACCCTCACCGAGAACAAAAATTTTCTTTCCTTTCAAGATGTATTCATCTACAAAAGGTCGAATACGACGTTTAGCCTTTGCACTTTTTTCAAGAGCTGCCATTTCGATTTCTACATCAAAATGACCAGAGTTAGAGACAACCACACCGTCTTTCATTGCCTTCATGTGATCAAGCGTTATAACTCCTTTGTCCCCAGTCACAGTTACAAAAATGTCACCAGTCTTTACAGCTTCATTCATGCGCATAACGCGGTACCCGTCCATAACTGCCTCGAGTGCTTTAATTGAATCCACCTCTGTGACTACTACTTGCGCTCCCATTCCACGCGCACGAGATGCTAAGCCCCTGCCACACCAGCCATATCCACACACTACTATCGTTTTACCAGCAAGAAGCATATTTGTAGCCCGCATGATACCATCAAGGGTGGATTGCCCTGTACCATACCGATTATCAAACATGTGCTTGGTATCGCTATCATTTACAGCATACACAGGAATTTTGAGCGCACCATCTTTTTCCATCGCCTTTAATCGAATAACGCCAGTCGTCGTTTCTTCGCTTGACCCTATCATTTCTTTCAATTGTGCTTTGCGCTCTTTATGAAGAAGAGAAACTAAATCCGCCCCATCATCCATCGTGACGTTTGGGTGTGTATCGAGCACTGCGTTTAGATGTTTATAATACGTTTTCGTATCCTCACCTTTTATGGCATACGTCGAAATACCGTAGTCTTTAACGAGTGATGCCGCTACGTCGTCTTGAGTTGATAATGGATTACTAGCTGCCAAACACACGTCAGCTCCACCATTTTTGAGCATGATCATCAAGTTCGCCGTTTCTGCGGTGACATGAAGACATGCGGCAAGCTTTAGACCTTTCAATGGTTTATCTTTGGCAAAGCGCTCACCGAGGATTTTGAGAACCGGCATTTGATTACCCGCCCACTCTATGCGATTTTTTCCTAAGCCTGAGAGGGACAAATCTTTGACGTCATGTGCGACAAGTTTGGTCATAACTAGAAAATTTTAGACGATTTCAAAAAAAATTCAAGAGGCAGTTTATAAAACGAGCGATGCACCATAATTTTCTTGATATCGTTTGATAAAATCTTTTTTGGTATAGTGATGCGTCACTGTCCCGTATTTTTCTACGGTGTATGCGGCAGCAACTGAGCCCATCTGGCCGCAGATGAGAAGATTAAATCCTCGTAAATATCCGGCTAAAAATCCACCCCGATACGCGTCCCCTGCTCCTGTTGGATCAGAAACATTTTTTACCTTTGCAGACTTTATGTGAATAGCATCGTTTCGCGCCTCGATAATAGAACCTTTGCCGCCGATTGTGGTGATGACGACTTTGGGCCCCATCACCAACAACTCTTCGTGTGATACACCAAGTTTTTGCTCAATCAACGCTATTTCATAATCATTACCGATAAGAATCTCCGCTCCCTCTGTAGCAAACCGCAACTCTTCAGGCGTAAAATTATCAATCTGAAACGCAGGATCATAAAGGTATCGATATCCAAACTCTCGACATTCATTTACATATTTTTTCACTGCAGCAGGGTCATTGGGACCTATGACGACGAAATGAGGTTTTTCGGATTGTTGAAGCGAAAGTTCCTTGTTGTATTTTGATGCGCCTATGTAAAATGCCCCAATTTGATTATCATCCCTATCTGTCACCACATGATAAGAACTTGTCGGTTCATCTGAGACAATACGTATACCATTCGTTGCGATTTGGTGTTTGTCTAAAAACTGTTTATATTCAATAAAATCATTACCGGCAAATGCAATGATCGTCGGTTCTAGTCCGAGAAGTTTAAGCGTATATGCAATGTTTCCAGCAGTACCACCTAAATTTTTAGTTAACTTGTCTGCCAAAAAACTTAAACTAATCTTATGCAATTTATCCGGCATAATCCGATCGGCAAACCGACCAGAAAAATCCATAATGTAATCAAATCCCAATGATCCGGTGACAAGAATGTTCATTGTTGAAAATTTTTGGATATCTCAGCAAGCTTTAGCGCTGCTGCTTGTTGCGATTTTTTGATAGCGTCATTTATTGCACGCTTCAAGCTGTCATTCTCCACACCATCAACCTCGATCACCCTCACCTCTTGATTTCCAGAGATAACGATACGCACATTTCCCTCGATTACTTCAAATTCTTCTTGAGCCAGCGCTTGCTGTATTTGCATCGCTTGTTTTCTCATGGAGTTTAAGTCTCCTAACGCTTTAAATGGATTAATCATGGCACTCCCCTTTCTATAAAAGAATATTGTACTACTTTTTGCCTAACACTATCTCTACGGTCACCTTTTCACCAAATAATTGCTTCATAAGATTTGAAAGCATAAAACGAACATTTGGTTCTGAGAGCTTCTCTTGATGAAACGGATAAAAAGCCTCTATAGTGACGACCCCTGATTCTACAGAATGAGGACGCGAAGATCGCAGTACCCCAGCTATTGAATGATTCAAGGGTTTGGCTGCAGCAATGACATCTGACCAATGCTCCACGAGTCTCTCATGGGTAAGAAGCCCCAACGACTTAACTGAAGTGTTTGGGGGCACTACAAGAACCTGTGCTATTTGGGGAGGATTTTTTTGTGCATCTGTGACAATGTGTTGCATAGGTTGTTGGGACACGACAGGTAGGGCGCTTTTTGAAACACAAATATTTACTACAGCAACTTCCAAAGACAAAGAAAGTATTGGTGTATACCGAAATGTCGAATATGCGTGCAAGAGTTCATCGATCATAAACAGTAATGCTTCTTGTTTCCACATGGTATCTGATGCACCATCGGATGCAATAGTAACGAGCTGTTCTTCAAACGAATACAACACATCAGTTGTAAACTGTTTGATATCCGCTCCCTCCCTTGTGAGTCGATTGATAATAGATAATGCCTCTTTTGCATTTTTCTCCAGTAATGCAGTGAGAAATAACTCTTTCGTCGACTGGTCCGAGACAGACAAAAGTGCGCGAACTTCATCAATAGTCGCACTCGGTTTCGAAAAACTTACCTGCTCTAATAATTTCACTGCATCTCGAAATGATCCGTCTGCCACATTTGCGATGAGATCAATAATTTCATCAGTGAACGTTAGCTTTTCTTTTTTGGCAATCCGTTGTATCACGGTCACTAGTTCTTTTTTGCCGGCGCGGGCAAATTTAATATGCACACACCGAGAAAGTATGGTGCTTGGTACTTTCTGAGGATCGGTAGTTGCTAGTACAAACACAGCATGCGTTGGCGGCTCCTCAAGTGTCTTCAGGAGCGCATTAAACGCTTCGTTTGTGAGCATGTGTACTTCATCGATAATGTACACTTTAAAATCTCCCATAGATGGGGCGAGTCCTATCCCATCTTTAAGTGCTCGTATTTCATCTATGCCGCGATTGCTTGCTGCGTCAATTTCTATTACATCAAGAGCTGATCCTCCGGCAACTGACGTACATGCCGCACATGTGCCACACGGTCCGGTCTTGTCAAGCTTCTCACATAAAAATAATTTTGCGATAAGTCTCGCTGCGGTAGTTTTTCCCGTTCCTTTGGGACCACTAAAAAAGAATGCATGCGGAAGTTCACTTCGTTTTTTGGAAAGCAGTGAATATAATTGATCACGTACATGTGCGTTATCAATTTCTTCAATACGCTGTGGACGATAGATGCGATAAAATGCCATAAATTATTCCTCGTGGTGATTACCAAATAAATGTTCTAATCCATGAAGCGCTAGTTCTATAATTTTATCCAATACCAACATGTTTTCTTCTCCAGCTTCTACTACTGCTTGCGGGTACGAAATGACAATATCCCCCAGTCGCATAACGCCGTCCGGAGGAGGGACAAATGGGGCCATAGATTGCGAAGGATCATTTTGCGGAAATGATAAAACATCGGTTGTATTGCCTAGCTTGCGATACAGCATATTTAAACGCGTCATTGCACGATCGCCGACTATTGATATGCTCACCTCAGTTTCTCCTGTAACACGGGTTAGTAAATTTCTGCTCATTGCATCCTTTATAGCCTGTGCGTCTACTGGAAAATGCGATTCTGTTTGAAATAAAACTGTGATCATTTGGACATCAATTTTTTAAGTATGAGAGACACTCTGTTCCCGTCAGCTTGGCCTGCCTGTGCAGGCAGGTTTTTAATTGCAGCCATAACTTTGCCCATCAGCGGGCCAAAGGCTAGTCCTTTAGATTCTAAAACTACACGCGACACAATCGTGTAAAGATCAGCATCAGATAATTCGGCGGGCAAATAATGGGACAATATATCTAATTCTTCTTTTTCTTTCTGTGCTAATTCTACCCTACCGGCTTTGGTAAATGCATCTATGGATTCCTTGTGTGTTTTTACTTGCTTTTTCACAACTTCCAACACATCGGCATCTGTCAGTTTCGTGTCCGCATCTTTGCCATAGTTATCTATCGCCACATTTTTGGCGGCAGAAATAAGCATGCGAATAGTGCCCACTTCTGTGGCGTTTCGGGCTTTCATCGCAACGATTAATTGTTTTTGAAGTTGTTCAAACAGCATATCAATAGGATGTCTTTCGATTTCTGCGCATACGTCTCTTCAATTCCTTTTTTGCCTCTTTGCGCTTCTCTGCCGGTTTGACGTAAAACTCACGTTTCTTCAAATCCTGTAAGATACCCTCAGAGAGGACTTTACGCATAAATTTTCGAATTGTCGAATCCGCTGAATCTCCTGGTTGTGCTTTTACAAATACCATATAAAATAAAACACCTTCCTTTCATAGATAAGATGTAATCATCTTAACTATCTTTCCAAAGTTTTTTTCAGTTAATTTTTTATTTGGAAGTGATTGCATTATACCACCACCATCGCCCTCAAAGCGAGGCATAATATGAACGTGCATATGAGAAACTCCCTCCGGCTCACCATGATTTATACCGATAGATAATATTTTTGTGTCAAATGCCTTTTCCAATGCCCGAGACACCTTTTTTACTGTAACGAATACTTGTTTAATCTCCGTATCTTGATATCCAAGTATCGTTTTCTCGTGGCGTCGATGAATGACCAGTACATGCCCATCTGTCGCGCCAAATATATCGAGAAACGCGACCGTATGTTCATCCCCAAAAACGACATACGAAGGAATTTCGTTTGCCACAATCTTACAAAAAATACAATCCATAACAATCTCCAATCACCAATATTCAATCACCACAAACTTCTTTTATGACTTCAATAATCTCCGACAACGGCCGTTTAGACGGTTTCATCTCGGGATTTTTGGCACTGCCGTTTAGCACCATGTGGTGACTGGCGTGAAGAAACCATGTCGCTTCCGGTTCTTCTTTCTTAAGCCGTTCGTATACCGGCGAAAGGTCAATTTCTGCAATTGGCAACGCTTTTATACGCAGATATTGTTTACGGGAATCCTTGCGAACGGCAATCACAAACCCTTTCTTTTGCGAAACGTGTATCACTTCATCATTGACCGTCTCAAATGCAATACCTTTTCCCCATCTGGTCTCAAATTCTCTGCCATTTTTCTCAAGTTCTATTTCTGCCCACACCTTATTTTGCATAGTCTTATATATCGCATCAAGAGCTGACATGCCAAGTTCTACAATCTTTAATTGATTATCCGCATACATATATCGCCAACCGTCAATAATCGTATGAAGCCCAAACCCCCAAATGTCACCATTAGGATTTGGAAAAAATACTTCACGGAAATGATCTATGTCATTTACAATTGCCACCATTCGCTCAAGCGCTTTGTCTTCACCGTGATGCTTTTTCACTTCGTCATAAACTAATTTTGCTGCACAAGTATCATCTGCTGTTTGATGATGATCGAATTTCCCAAATCCAGTATCCAGATGCAAGATTTCCGGATTGTTATCCGGAGGCATATCGTTTAATGTCTTGCCAGCAGGTACAAACGCAAACCCCGCCTCTTCCCACTCAGGCCAAAACATCTTTACCAACCAAATACTGGCAATAGCATCCAGATCCGGTCCAAGATGAGCAACAATGGTTTTCATTTAATTTTAGTATATCCTAAACACTGGGAATCCAATAGTGGAAAGCTAGAGGTCAATCCATCACACGATGGGAAGTATATGATACTTTTTTATCATGATCAGAGATAATTTTTGTTGTTGCAAAAATACCAGAACTTCCATCTGCTGCAACGCCATGCCAAATATGAGGAAGTCCCTCTCGACTTTTCATGATGCTATCCAAATCAGCTGACAAAATTCTATAGTGCCCGCCATGTACTTTCCAAGTTAATTCTTTCGCTTGCGACATATGTAAGGATGTAGTCTAATCGAAATAGCCTATAATGTCAATACGACTGGGCAAAGAGCCAGCGATGCACGGCTTCTTTACCACACCTTACACAGACTCCTTTTTCTTCAACTGTATCAAGAGGTAGACATCGGGTACTTGCTTTGGTTTCTGTTTTTATCACTGCTTCACAGCCAGCATCCTCACACCAAAATGCGCGAAGGAAGCCACGTGTCGACCCCATAATTTCTTTGAACTGATCATAGGAATTGACGTCGTATGTGTTGGCATCCAAAAATGCTTTTGCCTTATCAAATAAAGATTTCTGAATATCTTTTAATAATTTTTCTACAGTGATCAGCATCTCTTCTCGCGAAACAGTCGTTTTCTCCCCTGTATCACGACGAGCGATAGTGACGGTGCGATCCGCATACTCTCTCAAACCTACCTCAAATCGGATGGGCACGCCTTTCACTTCCCACTCGTTAAATCGTCTGCCGATGCTTGGTTCATCACGATCATCAAATTTAGATCGTACGCCACCGTTGCCTAACGTTTCCTGAATCTGTTTGGCGTAAAATTCTAATTCGGTATTTTGTGGATCGGCTGATTTTTTAATCGGTATAATCACCACTTGAATCGATGCCATCTTGGGAGGCAAAATAAGCCCTTGATCATCGCCATGAACTAAAAATAATCCACCCAAACTTCTGGTTGAAAACCCCCATGACGTTTGCCATACATGCTCAGATTTCCCTTCTTTACTCTGAAATTTGATATCAAATGGGATGGAGAAATGTTGAGCTAGATCATGAGATGTAGCGCCTTGAAGCGCCTTCCCATCAGGCATCAGTGCTTCTACACAAAGCGTCGTTTCTGCACCTGCAAACTTTTCGGTCTGACTTTTCGTCCCAGCATACACAGGTATCGCAAAGTAATCTTCATACATCACGCGATACCATTCAAGTGCTTTTTTCGTAAACTCGAGAGCTTCTTTGTGCGTCTCATGCGCTGTGTGCCCTTCTTGCCACAAAAACTCCATCGTGCGCAAAAAAAGATATGTACGTTTCTCCCATCGAACTACGTTATTCCACTGATTGATAAGAAGGGGCAAATCACGCCAACTTTGTACCCATTTAGAATACATTGCATACATAATCGTCTCTGAGGTAGGACGCACTACGAGAGGATCTTTCAGTTTTTCCCCTCCTCCAATCGTTACGATTGCAAGTTCCGGTGAAAACCCTTTGACATGTTCTTTTTCCTTCTCCAAAAGTGATAGAGGAATAAACATAGGAAAGTATGCGTTTTCTACACCCGCAGACTTAAACATTTTATTCAAAGACTCTGTCACCATCTCCCACAACGCATATCCGTAGGGACGAAAGACCATCGTACCCTTGACCGGCCCGTAGTCAGCCAACTGCGCCTTGAGGATGACATCCGTATACCAATCCGAGAGATTCTCAGATTTCTTTTTAAGTTCCTTTTTTTCAAAAGATTGTTTCATATATTGTTAAAATAGTTTTCCTCCAATGACCGCTTTATCCTTATCCGGTGTAATTAGTATACACTCATGATCTGTGTCAGGTACACCAAGAGTTAAGACTTCCGACAAAAATGGGCCGATCTGACGAGGTGGGAAGTTCACCACCCCAAGAACTTTCTTTCCAACCAGCTCTTCTTTAGTATAATGTTTGACAATCTGAACACTGCTCTTCTTCGTACCAATTTCTGATCCGAAATCAATGGTAATTTTATACGCGGGTTTTCTCGCCTCTGGAAAATCTTCAGCTGCAATAATCTTCCCGACTCTCACATCGAGTTTTACAAAATCATCATATGTTGCCATAGTATTGCCACTATCCTCCTCTGACAATGCGCATCACATCATTGACAGATACCAGAAGAATAAGAATCAATAAAACGATCATACCGATCTGATGGGTCGATCGTTCAAATGCGGGGCGAACTCTTTTTCCTAATATTTTTTCCAAAAAGACAAAGAGTAATCGTCCACCATCAAGCGCTGGTATGGGTAAAATATTAATTATCGCTAAATTCAACGATAATATGCTTGCTAACTCAAGAACTGCCGCCCACCCAAATTTGACGGCTTGCCCTGTAACTTGCGCAATGCCGATGGGTCCCGCGACATCAGTAGAAAGCTTTTGAAAAGTAACAAGCTTCCACACGGTTTGTCCTAACGACACAAACATTTCTTTTGCTCGCGTTGCATTTATTACCACGGCTTTCACGGGCGCTTCTTTCCATGAGTATTTATGCAACGCTAAATCAGTAATAGCAACGCCTAGCGGACCTTCACCTGCTGGCACTTCTTTACGAGGGATGGCGGTAAAAGATCGTTCTTTATCGTCCCGAATGATGGTCATGACGACCTCATCACCTTTGTGGTCATTTACATAATCTATAAGTTCCTTAGGTGACGTAAGTGACGTAGGCAACGTACGTGAAGAAGATATAGAAATTATGACATCCCCTACGTTAAGCCCTGCTTTTTCTGCTGGACTGCCAGTAACGACTTTTTCTACCATGACTTTTCCGGTGGGTTCCTTCACGCCATTTACGAGAATCACCGTGGTAATACCGATTGCTAATAAAAGGTTCATGGTGACACCAGCCGAAAGAATTGCAGCTCGCGTTTTTTTAGATTTTGACTGAAACGATCGCTCACGCAAAAAATTAGCAAAAAATTTCACGCCTTCTTTTTTCTGTAACTCAAGATATTCTGTGTCTGTCGCTTCATCTTCTCCAAACAATTTTACAAATCCACCGATTGGCAACCAATTAAGCGACAATACCGTCTCTCCAAATTTTTTTCCAAAAATACGAGGAGGCAATCCAAAACCGAATTCTTCAACAAACACGCCCGACCATTTGGCCACGAGAAAATGCCCGAGCTCGTGGACAAAAACAAGGACGGAGAGAAGAAGGAAGAAGACAATAATGGTAATAAACATAAATGCTAAATTTGTAACAACTCCGCCTCTTTGCGTTGCCCCATCGCGTCAATATCCGCAATCATTTCATCCGTCAATTCTTGCACGCGCTTTTCGCCATGTTTACGATCATCTTCTGAAATATCTTTGGCGTCTTCAAATTTTTTCAACTCTTTCATGCCTTCTTGCCTGACTTGCCGAACCATAATACGACCTGCTTCCAATTTGGCTTTAGCTAGTTTGATGTATTCCTGACGACGTTCTTCAGAGAGAAGTGGAATAGTAATGCGAATAATATCCCCATCGACGACAGGAGTAATACCTGAGTTGGTTTCCATAATTCCTTTTTCGATTTCTTGTATCGTAGAGGCATCATAGGGCGCGATCACTATGGTTTTGGAATCCATAGTCGTGATCGTCGCCATTTCCATAATTTTTAATCGCTGTGTCCCGTCGTAGGCTGATATGACGATATTTTCAACCAACGCGGGAGTGGCTCTACCGGAACGAATGGATGCTATATCGGTTTGCGTAACCTCTATGGATTTCTTCATCCGGTCACGCGTGTTTGAGAGAAGTGGATCAATCATCGGTAAAAATATAATAGCACACTTATTCACCAAGTGTCATGCGAGTAAACTTTGACACTGTGATGTTTTCCCCAAGCTTTGCTATGGAGAGTTTTATCAGCGCTTGCATCGTAAGCTTTGTGTCTCGAATATAATCACTTTTTAATAATTCTTCTACATTTTTAGGATTCATGGCGGCAATTTGAAGCGTCATCTCGTGTGCAAGAGCTTTAAACTCATCGGTGCGAGCCACGAAGTCAGTTTGGCAATTGAGCTCAATAAGCACGCCTACTTTTCCATTTGTATGAACGTATGAAGAAATTATCCCTTCGGACGTTTCATTGCCTTCTTTTTTTGTTGCTTTTTCAAGCCCGCGTTCTACAAGAAGTTTTTTTGCCTTATCATAATCACCTTTTGCATCTTCGAGTGCCTTGCGGCAATCAGCGACCCCTGCCTGAGTCTCTTCACGAAGTTTTTTGAGTACATCTATAGAAATGTTCATTTTTTAGATCGTGTAACTTTTTTTACTAATTTCACTTCTTTCGCCTCTTCTTTTTTCGGGACTTTTGACATTGCATTTATATTTTGCATCGCTGGTTCTTCCTTCATCGGTGCTACTTTACCCGCGGTAATCGCCGCTTCTTTTTGTGCTACCTCTAGTCCCTCACGATATGCCTCTGCCAATGCGTTAACCAACAATTCCACAGATCCTACTGCATCGTCATTTGCGGGGACTGTGTAATCTATCCCTGTAGGATTGGCATTTGTGTCTACTATGCCAAATACTGGGATACCAACACGTTGTGCTTCTTTGACGGAAATTTGCTCTTTCCGTACGTCTACCACGACTATTGCGTCGGGAATCTTTGAAAGCGTCAACACGCCTTCATAATCTGCCATCAAACGGACAAGATCACGAGCGAGAGCCATTTGTTCATGTTTTGGAAACTTTTTCCATGCACCCGTTGCTTGGTCGGCCGTCATGGTATTTACTTTTTTAATATTCTTGGAAATCCCATCCCAATTGGTCATAAACCCGCCAATCCAGCGATTGATAAGAAAACTTGCTCCAGCGGCAGTAGCTGCAAGCTTAACCACGCCTTGCGCTTGACGCTTGGTGCCGACAAAAATAACAGTTGACCCCAATGACCCTAATTCATAAAGATAGTCAATGGCTGCATCAAGACCTGCTTTTGTCTTTGCAAGATCAATGATGTGAATGCCGTCTTTTTCCTGCCAGATAAATTCAGCGGCCTTTGGATGCCATCGCTCTGATTTATGCCCAAAATGACATCCTGCTTCTAACAATTGTTCGAGTGTAATGTTTTTCATAATAAATAAGCGCCGATACGACGGCGCTTTATTGCGTAATCGTATCTCTTGACCTTCCACTCAATATCCTCGTTTATCAATCGGGAAGAGATACTGTTTGAGTGTGTAGAATATATGGATTATACCGTATTGGCCAATGGGTATCAAGAGGGGGGAAAAGATTTTACTTGAATTATGTAAATAAATGTAGGGTGGCGGCTTTTCCGAGCCCAAACAATCCTCGTCTGACTCTCTTTTCAGGATGACCCATATCAAGGCTCACAGTTCGTACCGGAAATATTCTTCCCTGCCAATCTGGTTTTGTTGAAGGATCCCAAAAGAACACGTTCACGTTTTGGTTACCTTTTGCATCTGTTTCTCTTCGCGCAGTTACAGACAAATTACCAAGCACAGAATGTACTGCGTTGGATTCTACTAAACGAATAGTCTTTCTCTGCTCTACTTCTTCCACTATTGCTATTCTCATGGCACAAATGATAGATTACATCAAGCCAAATTGCAATACCCTTTGAGAAAGCATAAAAAATCTAAGAAACGGGAAACGTTGCACACAATACTTGAACATCGTGGTTGATGGATAACAACATCTCATTTCCCACAAGTTCTTTTTTCGTTTTCACCAAAAAATTTTTTCTCTCTTCTTTGTTAACTGGTAATTGATAATGAGATACTTCCTTAATCACCACCGAGATCCAATTCCCAATCATGGCCATTTCTTTTTCTTTCATCCCACGTGTGGTGATAGCTGGCGTCCCCAATCGAATACCTGAAGGATAATAGGGAGGACTTGTATCATGCGGGACGCTGTTTTTATTGACGACAATTCCTGCAACCTCAAGCGCTTCTGCAACCACGTTACCAACAAGATTTTGCGGACGAAGATCTATAACCATCAAATGATTGTCGGTGCCACCGGTCGTGAGTGTGAATCCATGTTCCATTACAGTCTGTGCCAACACGTTTGCATTGATGACAATCTGTTTGGCATACGTTTTAAATTCCGGCTGACTTGCTTCATGAAGCGCTATAGCTATAGCAGCTGTCGTATTATCATGCGGGCCACCTTGAAGCCCCGGAAACACTGCCTTATCAATCTTCTCCCTCATCAATGGGTCTTTTGCTAACCCGCGCTCTGTCACCATAATCATCGCGCCGCGAGGACCCCGAAGTGTTTTGTGCGTTGTGGTCATCACCACATCAACAAACGGAACTGGAGACGGATGCACACCTGCCACGACTAAACCTGCAATATGAGAAATATCCGCAAGTAACAACGCGCCAACTTCATCTGCGATTTTTCGCCAAGCTTCCCAGTCAAAAATTCTAGGATACGCTGTCGTCCCGACGACAATTATTTTTGGACGAGAAAGTTTAGACAATTTCGCGACTTCATCAAGATCGATGAGTCCGTTTTTATCGACATCATACTGAACACTATGAAAATATTTACCGGAAAATGTGACGTTTGGATGCCCGTGCGTCAAATGCCCGCCACCGGAAAGCTTCAATCCCATGATGGTATCCCCGGCGTTTAACAGTGCAAAATATACTGCGCTGTTTGCCGGAGATCCGGAATACGGCTGAACATTTGTATGCGGCACCCCAAATAATTTTTTTGCGCGATCGATTGCCAAATCCTCAATTTGATCAATAATTGTATTCCCTTGGTAATATCGTTTATGCGGATACCCTTCTGAGTACTTATTCGTAAGCCCTGATCCTAACGCATCGCGCACAGCCAAGGATGTATAATTTTCTGAAGGAATAAGCGAAATAGTATTTTGCTGACGAGTAGTTTCTGCTTTTATCAATTCACTAATTTGAGTGTCCATGGATACGGGGATTATAGCACTTTTGAAGCCTTTGTTTTTTGTACCAACCGATCGATAGCAGGCTCAACTGCGCCGCAGATAAAGGGTTTCAGTTCAGCGTTGGTAATATGATCCCATGTGTCGTATCGGGCCAACTCTCTCGGGTTTTTATCCTCCATCGATTCAGCAACTGAGATAACCAACGGCTTTTTCATATCATAAAACGAACGTCCACCATTGGCGATCGATAAGCCTCCCGATGTGGAGGCAACTGTAGCTGGTGATTTCGTTGCAAAATCAACTACTTCATCGCGCGTAAAAGGCCGCATCGAAACACGAACATGAAGAATAACGGATACAGGTTCTGTCACACCATCCTTACCCGCTCGAACGCCTGTCAATGCGTTTATTATTTCTACATCTTTTCCTGACTGCATCATGGCTTCAGAAGAATGTTTCGCCCACTCTACTGGATCTCCTACGGGCTTTTCTAGAAGTACTATTTCTGTATCATTTGTATGCACAAGCTGAACGGTATCCGTATAAAGAAGCATCTTTTCTGAGCCAAATGTGTACATATCTCCATCTTCTACTATCGCTTTGGCGATACCTGACATGGCTTGAGCTACTGCTATATCGTCTTTGGCTTTCCGTTCGGCAATAATCTGCGGCCTGTGTTCTGTGTGCGGCGCATCCTCATGAATACGATCCTCATTATAAAGAGGATCTCTTCGCGTAATCGTCCAGTTAGGAAGCCATTTATGAAAAATATCTGCTTTATTATTGCCATCAAGGCTTGTGACAAATGTAATTGGAGGGCGTTCGTTCATAAGAAAGCCTCCATAAAAACTGAAAAAGACCCGTGAAGGGTCTCTCTAAAAAAATGACTATACAACTGGTTTGTTGGTTTTTTCATTTGGTGTCCTACGTCCTAGCCTTGTGAGCCGGGTGGCGTTACTTGAGAAAAAACAAAACCGTTTAAGGATTTACCCTCAAACGCTTGTAGTTATTTATAACACCCCAACGACTTCGTGTCAAGAAGCAATACTATAGGATGAAAAAACAACGACTGTAGGCTTCTCGCCAGCTTCAAAAGCTAACCTAAACCCACCAACCATGGGGACGTAAGGAATTGACCCCAACGCACTTGATTCAAGCGCAATACCCTGATAATAGGCAGCCGTCAACATAATTGGATCGCCATGGGAGACAACGATTATCTCTTTTCCCTCATGTTTGAAAACAAATTCTTCGAAAGCAGACTTCATCCGCGCTACAATTTCTACCATAGATTCACCGTCATGTTCCTTGTACCATTCTGTTTCGTAAATCCCCCATCCACCTTTGGATTTAACAAATCCTTCTTTTTCGCCTTGAGCGGGAGATCGAACTTCAAGTAATCGTTCATCAATAATCGGAGTTAACCCAAATGATTTGGCTAAAATTATTGCGGTTTCAAATGTGCGCTCCAAAGGACTGGTGTAGACGGCAACGATTGGTTTCGACGACAGTTTCGTTGCTAATTCATGTACGTCTTCTTTTCCCTTTTGAGACAAATGAAAGTCAGAAAGTCGATATGGAAGAATTCCATCATGGGGTTCATATTGTCCATGACGTAATAAATAAATAGTGGTCATAAAATTTTAAGGGAGAGGCCTTTTTCAAACAATTCAGTCTATCAGTTTTCTTGATCGCAATACTTCTAATACTTTTTCGTGGATCATTTCTTTTGTAAGAATTACGCCGTCAATCACACATTCGATAACGGCCCAGTTTTTCTGCTTTTTGGCTAAATGTAAATACATTTCTTCAGATGCGGCTCTGTGCGTTTCATCCGCTTCTAATATATCTTGCTTACCGGCCAAGTACGCTCGGTTTCCCTTTTTCTTCGTAAGCTCCATCCCCACTTTCCACTCAACGTGCAAATATATCACTATGTCTTCACGAGGAATTTTGTGCACTTTGTACTCAAGTTCATCAATCCAATCCAAAAATTCTTTGCGCTTTTCTTCCGGAAGCCTAGCGCCTTGATGCGCCATGTTGCTTGTGGCGTATCTGTTGCTTACAATCGTGCCGCCATGGCCTAACCAATCGTCCATTTCTTTTTTGGCTGCTGCACGATCCAAAGCATACGCCAAGGACGCCAAATATGGCGAGACTTCATTCACCCCGCCAAATTCTCCCGCCAAGAATCGACCAACGACTTTACCATGAAAAGAGGAATAGTACCGTGGAAAGTCAAACGATTTCACTTTCACTCCTTTGTTCAAAAAATATACTGAAAGTAATTCGGATTGCGTGGTTTTTCCCGATCCGTCTCCACCGTCAATGACAATAAGCTTTCCTTTTCGAGAACGCTGTATCAATACTTCATCTATAAACTGTTTCAATACAACGGTCAGACTATCCTCATCATAATGCTCAAGATACAAATGCTCAGAAGGATTACCGGTAATCATCGGAGACAATGCATCAGAAGCATCTTTGTAAAACAAACAAAGCACTGGCTTGTCGTGCGTTAATGCATACACAATCTCTCCCCCGACACCGCTACTTGGCACTGTCACCTCAGCCACGATACAGTCTGCTTCTTCTATCGCTTTCTTCTCACGCAAAAAAATATCTGTAGGACCAATTTCTTTTTTCTGATCAGATGCGAGGACAATCTGTTCACCCGACGTTAATGTATGATCCATAGATTTTAACGTCGCAATGACATCTTTAAGACGCAGGACATCATCAGGATTATTGGTGGATGCGGAAGTAAAATAAATTTTCATACTAGTATAGTAGCAACCTCGTACACAGTCTTCAAGGTAACATCTGCTACAGTACTGGCACCATCCGCCCAAACTAAGCACGTTTTCATCCCAAGCATTTTTGCAGGTGCTAAATCAACAGCCTCCCGATCACCAATCATCAGATGTGCTACTGCAGGTAAACCAGATTTTTCCATAATATATTCAAATCCTTTTGTGTCTGGTTTATTTACTCCTACTATTTGAGCGGTAACTATTTCTTCAAATTGAACAGATGAAACACCCAAAATGGTAAGAGCTGATAAAACTCTATCTTTCACCCCATTTGCCAAAATATAATGTTTGTAGAAGGAAAGTTTTAAAAACATCTCGGACAACCTTGGATCAGGACCGAGATGTGGTTTTCTGTCTTTATACGTCTCACACTCAATAGCCGCATCAAGAAGCGAAATATTACTTAATATCGATGCGGTTTTGGTACTGCTTGGAGTTTTGACCATGTACACTTTATTAAATTCTTCAATTGTTTTCTCTTTACTCCAGCCGGTATGGTTCATAACCACTTTATAATCTGCTTCTTTTACGGCTGTTGCTATCAAAGGCGTCATCTTATAGAGCGTCCCATCAAAATCCCAAATCAAAACTTTAACATTTCTTAATAGCTCATTCATGCAAAAAACATCATATCACGAAGAATATCAAAAAATAAGCTCATATCATCATGCTAACATGTTAGCATGATGATATGTTTGGAAAACTCCTTACAAAACTTGACAATCGAATCGTGAACAAAGTAGCATTGGGCAGTAAGGTACATTTACAGAGAGCGGAAAAAATTTACAGCGTGTGGTCCCGCGTAGCTTTATGCGAAGTGGGAATACGAGGAAGGGGTTTACCCGTTCAAATTTCGTATGAAATTTGCGCGGGTTATCGAAACTCAGAACAATTTCACAAAAATTGAGAAATTTTCTGAGTGAATCTGCGGGTGCCCCTCGGTGACGCTTTTCACCGTAAGTTTTATGAGAAAAACCTGATAGTAATGTCAGACATAAATTATAAAACAAGAAGTCCGCTTCTCTTTTGGCACTATGTGCGGAATATTTGGATACGTTGGGCACAAGTCTACAGCGCCACAAATCGTTTTGGACGGATTAAAATTCTTAGAGTACCGAGGATATGACTCGTGGGGAGTGGCGGTGGTACCAAAACAATCACCAATCACCAATGCACAATCACCAATTATTGTCGTGAAGAAAAAGACGGGCAAAATTGGTGAAGGAACAGTGACTGATCTCCCTGCGGGCACACTTGCATTCGGCCACACTCGCTGGGCCACTCATGGAGGGGTAACGGAAAAAAATGCTCATCCACACCTAGACTGCACAAAAAAAATCGCAGTCGTCCACAATGGAATCGTTGAAAATCATGAAGATTTACGAAAAATGCTTAAAGCCAAAGGCCATACATTTATTTCAGATACTGATACTGAAATCATCGCACATTTGGTAGAAGAATATGCAAAAACCACCATGTTTTCCAAAGCAGTGCAGCGTGCGTTTAAAGAATTGGATGGATTAAACGCAATTATTCTTATAAACACCACGTCACATGAGATGATTGCTGCACGAAATGGTTCTCCATTGGTCGTGGGATTTGGCGTTAATGAAAATTTCTTAGCAAGTGATCCGGCAGCCCTTCTGCCTCATACCAAGCAAATTCATTTCCTCGATGACGATGAGATGGCAATCGTAAAAGACGATTCTATACATATTTATAACGCGACGACGGGCGACAATGTAAGACCTAGAAAACAATTGCTTACATGGACTGCCAAAGAAGCAGAAAAGGGGCACTACCCTTTCTTTATGCTCAAAGAAATTCATGAACAGGCAGGACTGCTTTCTGAAATCGCATCTGAGTCAGCAAATCAATCAATAGTAATCGCAAAGGAATTAAAACAAGCTCCTCGTGTCTACATGGTTGGTGCTGGGACGTCGAGTCATGCGGCACGCACGGCATCATACATTTTTTCTCTTATAGCAAAAAAACTTATTAACTTTGGCGTAGCAAGTGAGTTTGATCACCGCGTATCTATAATTCCCGATAAAAGTGTCCTTGTGGCACTCTCACAATCCGGAGAGACCATGGATCTTATAGACGTCGTCAAAAAAGCAAAAGCTAAGCATATCAAAATATTCTCACTAATCAATGTCGTCGGATCTACTCTTTGGCGCATGTCTGATCTAAAGCTTGCTATTGGTGCAGGGCCTGAAAAGGGTGTAGCATCCACAAAGGCATTTATTACCAAAATTGCACATCTTCTCCTTATCGCGTACGCAATGATTGATAAAGTGAAAGAAGGCCAATCCCTACTTATCAAGGCCGCTAAAGCGGCAAAAGAGGTAACGACGAAAGCATATACATCAGAAATTGTAACACTTACTCACAAACTCAAAGATGTACAACATATGTATATCATCGGACACGGACTTTCCTACTGTGCTGCACTTGAAAGCGCTTTAAAAATCAAAGAAATTTCCTACATCCACGCAGAAGGCATCCCTGCCGGCGAGTTAAAACACGGCACATTAGCGCTTGTGACCGAAGGATCAATCTGCATGGTCTTTGCGCCACATGATCAGCACTATCAATCAACCATGGCAAATGCGATGGAAATGAAGGCAAGGGGCGGCTACATCATCGGTGTATCTGATACCAAAGATGAAGTATTTGACGAATTCTTACCAGTATCAAACATCGGGATAGCCACAATTATCCCAAACATCATGGTGGCGCAACTACTTGCATATTACCTAACCATTGATAGAGGGTTCGATCCTGATATGCCTAGAAATTTGGCCAAAAGCGTGACGGTAAGGTAATAATTTGCGTTTTTGCAGCTTCATGATATACTACAGGCCTTATGGCACTTACCGAGAAACTGACTATCACCCACATAGAGCTAACGACTGTAAAACCTGAAATTACAATCCGTGAATTTGCGACAGAAAGAGAAGCCGCCAGAGCTGTGGCACAAACGATTTTATCGACTGTCATCCATAAACCAGATGCTGTAATCATGTTCCCTACTGGGCAAACCCAAATCCCTGTCTATGAAGAACTTGTTTCTTTAGCACAAGAAACTTGTGTAGATTTTTCAAAAATACAAGCATTTCATTTAGACGAATATGTAGGCGTGGCACCTGAAGATAATGAAAGCTTCGTCGGATTTTTACGCACGAGAGTCTTTGACCCCTTACACATCCCATACGAGAATAGATACGAAATAGACGGTATGGCGCCTGATTATGAAGCTGAAACTAAACGATACAATGACCTTATCAAAGCGCATCCAATTGACCTTGTTATTTTAGGTATAGGACCAAATGGCCATATCGGATTTAATGAACCGAATACGCCGTTTGATAAAGAAACACACGTCGCCGCACTCTCACAAGAAGTGCTTGATCGAGATGAACAACGTGGACAACAACCGTTATCATTCGCTTATACTGCAGGAATTGCAAATATTCTAAGCGCAAAACAAATTCTTATCGTGGGATTCGGTGAAGATAAAGGAAAAGAATTTGACCATGCGTTTAATAATCCACCAACCATCCAATGTCCAGCATCCGCCTTACAAAAAGTACCCTCTCGCGTCACAGCTATTATGGACGCGTCTGCTGCTGCAGTTATTTTAAAAGGCAAACAAAACGGTTAATACCTTCTTCCATGTTAACAACATCGTTATGTATCATCATACTAACATACTAATATAATTATTTCTATACTGAAAATGTTAACCAGCAAATAAAATACAAATGGTACAATAATAATTGTATGAAACGCATCGCGATGATTTCTGTGCACGAGTGTCCGCTTGCTTCTTTGGAAGGAAAAGAAAAGGGAGGTATAAACGTCTATGTTTTCGAACTTTCCAAAGCTTTAAATAAAATCGAATACTCCATAGATATTTTTACCCGTACTCAAGATACCGTAAACCCTCGCATAGTGCACATCAATGAAAAGACACGTGTTATCCATCTTCCCGCTGGACCACTGGCTAAATATCCTAAAAAGGAAGTCATCCAACACCTTTCGGAATTTGCAAACAACATGCATGAATTTATAGAGAAAGAACGCCTACGCTACGACCTCATCCATGCACACTATTATTATTCCGGTATCGTGGCTCACACACTAAAAAATACCTACAAAACTAAGTCACCTATTATCATGTCCTTTCATACTTTGGGACTGATGAAACAACTCGTATCGCGAAGCGAACTCACAAACGACCCAAGAGAACGTATCTCTCTAGAACAGACGTTGGTAAAAAATTCAGATTTCTTCGTCACGTCAAGTGATAATGATGCGATGTATCTTTCAAGTTTGTATGATTGTCCGCAAAGAAAAATCGCATCCATACCGCCGGGCGTTGATACGGTACTTTTTCGCCCAAAAAATAAACAACTTGCCAAAATAGCTATTGGTGCAGACCTAAATCACCGCATCATAGTAGCTGTTGGTCGGATTGACCCTATCAAAGGATTTGACGTGCTTCTTTTTGCTCTCAAGATACTCCTCCATTCTCACCCTGAATTATCAGAAAAGGTGTGTCTTTGGATTGTGGGCGGTGATGTAGGTGAAGATAAATCCAGCTGGTCTACAGAACTACAATCTTTAGAGAGATTACAAATGACATTGGGACTTGCGACAAGCGTACGGTTTGTGACAGCAAAACCACAAGAAAAGCTTCCCGACTACTATAACGCAGCAGAGGTGGTCGTCATGCCCAGTCACTACGAATCATTTGGCATGGTGGCACTTGAAGCACTCGCGTGCGGCACATCTATAATCGCCACAGACGTCACAGGCATATCACCAATGCTGAAAAACTTTCCTAAGGGCCATGTAATATCCGCCAATAACCCCATTAAGCTTGCTGAAGAACTGTATCGGGTAACCATGAAACAAAAAGAACACCATCTAAACCCAAAGGACCTTTCTCTACTTGATTGGTCGACCATGGCCGCAAAAATGAAGAAGGTCTACGAAAGCGTTCAAAAATAGTTATAAAGCGGAGGCTTCGTTTTGAAGTGTGTCAATCTCACTGGTGTCATTGGTATCAAGAGTAATATTTACATCCATTTCCAAATCAGAAACTGATGACGCACGGCCCGTGGTAACCGTAAAGCCATTGGTTGGTTTTCCGACTTCATCCTGAAGCAGTGGAATAGTTGCTTCTGTGGGAAGAGCAACCGGCTCTGATGCTTTTGACGAAATACGCATGACAAAAACAAGTCCAATCATAATCGCGACCACAAAAAGAGGAATTATAATAACAAGTGATGACGAGCGTTTCATAGTTTAATTTGTACCCTCATCCATAATTTTCCCTAATTCTTTCACTGATGATTGCACCGCAAGCTGTGCGCTCTTGACCACTTCATGTACGGCAGTCAAATCCGTTTGTAAGGATGTAAGCGCCGTACTCATAGCGACGCCTATTATATCTTCGGATGCGATATCAGCAACATACACTTTCCTCGCTTGTGCACTCACGGCTGTTTGTGCAGATGCCACTTTTATACGGGCTGCCGATACAAACGCGTCTACTGTAGTCAAATCTTTGCCCGTAGTACTTGATTCTGAGGCTCGTACTCCCACTTTATCCAAGATTTCTGACATTTTTGTCAGCCGCTCAGTCATCTGTTCAGTACGTTTTTTATTTATTTCTGCAATTTTTAAATCAATTTTTGTTACTACTGCTTTCTTTTTGGTATCGCGTATTTGAGACACTTTTTCTTTAAATGCTTCCCGCTCTTCTTTAAATTTCTCCACAGCTTCCTCACGTCTGGTTTTTAATTCCTCAGTAAGACGTTCTTTCCGAGCTTCAAAAATATTCTTAAGTTCATCTTCACGCTTTTTAATTTTATCGGGAGATTTACCTGACCTTGAGGCAACTGTGTCGTTTGACTCTTTATAAAGCATTTTACTGTTTATCTTTTTAATTTTTTGCTCCTTATCCTCTCTCGGGAGTTCTGTCTTTAAGGAGGCACCAGATGAAGACTCTGTGGTGTCACTATCACCCTTTACACTTGGAGATGTTGAAGGGCCAGAAAGACCAAGACCCAAAAGAAGTAATCCAAACAATTGATCAAGCATATACTCAGTATGAAGAATGTTGCGGGGTAATGTCAAGCAAACGTATTAAAGAGATTTATTTGCGGCAGGATCTTGGTTGTACTCTAATGCAATCCCTTGTTTAATATAATACTCAGCTCTCTGCAATTCCGTACCAATATAAATCAAATGGCTTGGCAATACAAGATACTCCCCAATATTGACCATATCGATATACACTTCCATCGCACTACTGCCCCGCCACTGATGAATAAGAAGTCCTCCGTTCGGGGCATATAATTTTATTACGATTTCATAGGATTTTTGAATTGGTTTGACAGCATTTTTTGTGGGCCTGCCAACTGCATGTTTACTCGCTTCTTCTACCGTAATAACGATGTTTCCCCGCGGATCATCCTCAAACATTTGCCGACTCGTGTACCCTAATTCTTTCTCATAATTTTCTTTAAGAATCTTTTCTACCAAGGCATAATCATCACTATAAATATGAGCACTATGGGTAATCATGACAAACGCACCCATCCCCACCCCCGACTGATCACAGATTAACTTTTGTAACTTTCGTAAACTAAACACGTTTCTTGGCCATCCATGCACCATGTCCTGACTGCGAAAATGTGTAGTCATAAACAATTTATTATCTTGGATAGAACACACGACCTGTGTAAGACAGGGCGTGTCCCCTTTGTTGACCACAGACCAATCCTCTTTGACTTTCGCAGTCACGGCGATCATTTTTTTGCTAAACGGTCGATTTTTTATAAGGTCTATAATATTTTGAATTTGATCTACACCTTCAAAATCGCGAAGTCGTTGTCCATACGTGTACGCAATACCCGGTATTATTTTTGCGGATAATACTTGTGGATAATACTGATCGAGATCTTTTTGGGAGAATGGAAAAAATTCCGGCATATACGGATGGTCTGGATCTTCGTCATAGACGACCGCCATAATGTTTAGAAATTCTTTCAGTTCATTTTCCTGCGTGTACCGAGTCGTTTTATTTCTGCCATACCGCATGATATTTTTAAGAATTTTAAGCCAAACTTGAGCTGCTGTTTTACCATGAGCGCGAAGTCCTATTTGCTCTGATGGATAGGTGAAGGGTTTTGGCCTACTGGTTGGGAATGATTTGGATTCGGTAAACGGATTGGGTTTTGCTTTGGACAACTCTGCAACGGTACTTTGCAATAACGATACTGGCTTTCCCCGTAAATTTATTATTTCAACGGATTTTCGAAATACATCTATATTTTCTCTCCCGATTTCTTTTTCTATTTGTCCCTTTTTCTCGTCACCTATGATAAAAAAATTCTCATCCACACCATTTGCCATCAGTGCTACGAGCGCTTGGCCGCTTCTGGATAAATCAGCGCCCCACAAAACAATTTTTCGGATGTGCGGATTGGCAAAAACATTGCGAATCATTGCTGAAATACCTGCGGAAGAATACAGATTGCCAATAGCACAATACGCTTCATCTTTAAGGATGTCAGCGACGACCTGCCGCTCCGTCCACATGATAGCAACACCGACTGGATTATTGGCATCTTTGACATGAAGCACTTGTTTATACAAAATCGGCCAGTCCATAAATTTCATCCCCGATGAGGCAAAGGCCAGTTCATTTGAGATTGCCTTGACAAAAATCTTTTCGTTACATTTGTCGACAAACGGTGCGATTCTCCCTCCTTAAGCTCAATTGTAACAACGGCATCATCACTTGTTGGCATGATACAAAATTCAGGACCCATTTTCCGAATTATATCTGCCGATTGCATATCATCAGTGGTTGACAAAAAAAATGCCCAACACCTCGCTGGTTGCTTTACTATCACTATTGGCGTATGTAACTCCACTCTTCGAGTAGGATGTTTTTTACCATCTTTCCATAACGCAAATTCGACTTTGCCCTGCATATATTATTTATCTTCAATAATTTTACTTGCTAGTGCGGATTTTTGCCCCACATATTTTGCTGACTTTTTTTTACTATATGGCACAAGTGCTGGAGAACTCAATTCTTCAAATGTCATACTGCAAATGCGCATGTTAGGATACAGTGCTACCGGCATCCTACCCATATTCCCTAATTCCATAACGACTACTCCACTCCACCCCGGATCAAAAATGGAGGCTGTTGAATGTACTACAATCCCAAGTCTTCCTAAACTCGATCTTCCTTCAAGTCGCCCAATCAAATCATCAGGCAATTCTATTTTTTCTACAGTTGTTGCCAAAACAAAATCGCTAGGCTGCAAAATAAATGGATCGTTATTTTATAAAACAACCCACGACCTTACGGTCGGGGTTTTAGGATGATTCAGCTCCGAA
>ERZ1292632.475-Hain-H43-01um-R2-475-length-43075-cov-8_pt1 | contig 43075 bp, 49 predicted proteins | sample MGYA00564407_ERZ1292632 | MGnify/ENA primary metagenome ERZ1292632 (study PRJEB36523, sample SAMEA6512637) | groundwater metagenome | collected 2019-01-08 | study: AquaDiva: Metagenomics assemblies of 32 groundwater samples | reverse complement strand
CTACCTTTTTCTGTGTTGGATCAAGCGTATGAATTACTCGCTTTCCGATATGGGTTCCGAGTCCCTGAAACGTCCCTTCACTATGAGCATCCTTGAGACGCTTTCCGCTTTGCATGTGCTGAGCAATACGCTTTCCCTCAGAACGAAACCGGTTCCCTGCTGGAGAAAGAAGCACCTGAATAGCGGCGCCCTCAGCCACAGTGGCTAACTTACTCAGTGCATTCGAAATTTCATTGAGTGGATCAATATCCAAGGTACGATAGGTCCGGAGCGGTAAAGCATGGTGGTCTGAAAGCTCAAGGAGCGAAAGAGCTGTGAAACTTTCTGGAGAAAATATCGTATAATCAGGCACCTTTTCAATAACAGCATTCGGGAAAAAGCTGTGCACCTGCTTTTCGATACTCTCCCGAAAACGCCTTGGTACAGAAAGGTAGAAAAAAATCTCTTCACTAGAAGAAGGGTTGGCAATTTCAAAAACAACCGTCGGTGCATTAAAAAATATCCGGGTAAACCACTTTGTTTTCGATTTAAATCCTGCCAAAGAAACCAGAAGTTGCTCCATTGCAAGAATCTCCTCACGCCAACTATCTTGTCCTGGGTTTTGTCCTTCAGGAAGTTTTTTCTTTACTACCTTGATAACCTCAAGATCCATCTGAATAGATTCGTTGACCTGGTTTCGAAAAGAAACAATACTTCGGACCACCAAAAAAACACCACTCACAAGAGCGATACTCGCCGATACCCAGGCAAGTGGTATAAACAAAATATTAAAATCAAAGACTTCCATTATTTTTTGTATTTCTTTTTGGCTTATTTTGAGCCCCTTCCTCTATGAAAGCAATCCTTTTTCAGTAAGTTTCTTGAAAAAAGTTTCTGAAAGCTCATCGTGCATCCGATCGAGTGCGTAGTAATCCTGAAGCGAACGAGCTACTCGAACGGCATGCAAAGTTCCCTTCGTATGCGCCAGATCCAAAAGATGCTGTATACGACTCTCTTCGTCAGTCAGAAGCGACACTTCTTTTGTATCATCTGAAACTTCCTTTTCAGAAAGTCCTGGCACCGCTTTTGCATTCGTACTGAGCTGCCCCAAAAGCTCATTGTAACGCTCATCCTTTGCCTCCACTACAGACTCCTTCTCAGGATTCACAGAAGGAAGAGATTCAATAGAAGGACTCAAAAGACCTCCTTCTTTCAGTCCTTCTCCGCTCTGCCCTGGTTCTCGTATTAGCTCTTCTGGCATACTCTTCGTATTACTCTAAATTATCAAGAAAAATTCTCTTGCATCTCCTCTTTAAAACGATCTACAATCTCACGGACAAAGACAGTATACCCCGGGATCTTTTCTTCCAAGAAATCAGAAATCTGCTCTTCACTCGCTTCCTGCTCAAGAAGCCCTTCGTACTCTCGTACCCCTTCGTCCCCAATCTTTTCCATAGTTTCCAGAAAGATACGCTTCAAAAGAGCCTCTCCCATCTTCCCAATGAGCTCTTCTTGCTGTTTCACGGGCATACCCTCTAAATGAAATGCCTCTGAAAGCTCATCCCTGATTTGTTTGTGATCAATAGACATAGATATGCATTAAAACTTAAAAGTAAATGAAGGATTATCAATATTCTTCTGAAAAAGAAGAAACATGACACGCTTTGTGTATTCCGATACTGTTTCTGTTGGACCCGGTCTTCCGGCAGCTCCAAATTCGCGACCTGCTGCCACAACAAGACGATCCAAATTCTCCATTTGACTCACATGAAACGGATTCGCCACCTTATCATAGAGATAAGATTTATTTCCCTCGAGCATGGCATGATCAGAAAGCACTTGTCCAACCTCTGTATGATTCATAGCTTCTTGAACTAATGATTGATCATACCCCGAGAGAGTTCCCACTTCTGGAGTTTCAAAAAGCTGTCCTCGAAATACGGCAAGATTTCTCAGGTACAACTTATCTTTTCCAGGGTGCTCCTGAAAAAATGCACGGAGCTGATCTTTGAAAGTGCCTTCCGGTTTCGCCTCAATATTTTCAGCAACAACTTCTGCTGCAGGAGTAACCGCTGCTTCTGTTGGTACAGTAACTGCTTCTTTCGGACTTTCAACCAAAGAAGCGTCACTTGATACACTTCCTTCTGCTTCCGGAACACTCGTATCTGGTGTTGGTGCTTCAGTAGGAATTTCACTCGGAACTTCAGCTTCGATCGGTAAAATAATCTTTCCTTCAAGAATCGTTTTTGTATCATCTGCTGAAAGAAGTTCTCCGAGTTTTAGTGTATCTCCTGGATGAATAATATTTACATCACCACTAGAAAATCCAACGGCACGTAATTGCTCAGGTGACATATCGTGCAATTTAGCAGCAATTGCATTCTCAAGAGAACTAATAACCTTAACCCGTTCTGCTTTGGGCATATCTTCTGGCAAACGAGAATCAAGCACTCCCCAAAGGCCCCGACGCGCATCAGAAGCGGTAGTGGTATACTCTCCACGAATACCTTCGATCGTTTGCGCTTCGGAAATTGCTTCCGGAGCAGAGGCTGTACTTGTTTCAGCACTTGGAGACAGAGGAGCGTCCGTCGCTTCTTGCTGTGTTGCTAATCCACGAAGTTGCTCATCCGTAAGACCGGTCGTTTGTCGGATTTCAGCCTGCGCTTCCGGAGAAGCCTCTACATATTCATGACCCGCTTGAACATCTACCGCTTGTTGAGAATCTGTAAGTGCCTGAGGTAACGCCTCTACTTTCATCGTTTCTGATACAGGAGCGGTTTCCGTAGGAGTTGCTGCTTCAGCCGGATGCGACAAAAGAGCCGACATACCAAAGGTTGCTCCAAAACCGATTGCCAAGGAACTACTTTTCTGCAAAATTCCCGCCCACTTCTTTTTCTGAAGCTTCTTATCTAAATGAGCGATATCACTATCCAGTATCTGACTGAGTCGCTCAAAATTTACTCCATCCATCTCAGTCACGCCGAGTTTCTCTACCTTCTTTCCGATCTTTTTCGTATCATCTTTATCGCGTAGTTTCTCTCCTGTCATCTTCATGAGGGTTTCTGCGGTCACTGTAGTTCCTGCAGCTACGACAAACTTTCGGGCTAAAAGAGCGCCTCCGGCCACCGCACCACCAGCGACTCCAGCCGTCAGAGTAAGCGCTGCGGTACCCGCGAGACAAGCCCCAGTAATAACCAGTTTTTGCTTCCAAGAAAGCTTGTTATATGCCTTTCCAATATTTCCAAAGGCTTCCAGAGCTTTTCCTCCCCAGTTTTGATTTTCTTTGCGCACCTCTGTTCGGGCTTCATACAAAGCAACTGCTTCATCGCATTGGAAATACCGAACAACCTTTTCTATCTCATGTTCCAATTTCTTACCCGAAAAACCCTCGCTCTTGAGACGTTCAATTTCAGCGCTTCGAAGTTCTTGGAGTTTTCCTTGGTATTCAGTTCTAAAGTGAGTCAAATCAGAACTCTCAATAAGACTTTTTGAATTTTTTAACCCTGGAATGGTACGGGCTATATCCTTCCAGGCTTTATTATGAGCAAGATCAGCCTCGGCAAATTTCTTCCGAGCATCGGCTACTTCAGCGACAAGATTCTCTCGAGTAGCTAAAGGAGCGGGTACTACCTCTCGAGAATCACTCCGTATATCTTCAAATTCTGCATCGAGTATCTCTTCTCCTCTCGACTGAACTGATTCATCAACAGTAGCTTCAACGAACGACTCAGGAGATGCATCTTCTGAAGCTGATAGATCCTCTTTTGGGCCCGCATCCCTTCTTCCTTTCCGGCGACGTTTTGAAAAAACCTCCTGATCTCCGGATTCCTCAGAAACCACAGGGGTTACATCCTCTGAAACAAGCTTTGCTTCTCCTTCTAAGAGCACCGCTTCTGCTGGTTCTGCATCTTCTTTTCTCGCTTTACTCTTTTTCCAAGCCTCCAGCCCTCCTTCTTCTGTATCCACCGCTCCTTGCTCTTCTACGGGTACCGATATCGCTTCCTCAGCCTGCGTTTCAACAATAGAAGCTACTTCTACATCTTCTTCGGCAGACCCTTCTTCTTTTTTGGAAGGATTGTACTGTGAAAGAAAATAATTCAAAGTAGCATTTCGCACGGTATCTTTTTTCCCAGGCTCAACCACACGATAATACACCATGTTGTTTTGCACCAACGTAATGGAGGCTACCGCCTCTCCTTCTTTGGCTTTCCATTCTTGATCTGCTTTAGGGGAAATAGGCTCTTCTTCCGGTGCGCTCTCTAGAGCCTTCTTTGAAAAATCTTCTGCCACAGCACCCTCTGGTGTCTGATCTACAATTTCTTCAGGAGTATCCATCGAATCCTTCTTTTCTTTTCCTTCACCAAAGAAACGAATAACTGATGCTTCCGGTAAAGCTTCTTCTCCATTTGGAGCAACAGGAAGAACAGATGAGACATCATCTGGAGTATTGACTTGACTTGCGCGCCCAAAACGAAACCTATCAAACATAATAACGTTTTCAATCACCCTCTCTTTTGCTATAATTCTAACATAAGACAACAAAAACAAAAATATATTCCTTCTTAAAAAATAACCAGAAGGAAATAAAAAATATGACAACAAAAAATCAATATCACTTTTATGTTCTCTCGGGTCTCATTATTATCTTAGCCCTCGCTTTTCTTTTTCGTACCTACCAAATCGATAGTATTCCTGCAGGCCTCTATCCGGACGAAGCTACAAATGCCACTGATGCACTCAATGCCATTCAAACTGGAAACTACCTCGCCTTCTATCCGAACAACTACGGACGAGAAGGATTTTTTATTAACCTTCAGGCCTTTGCCATAAAGACTTTTGGCTATAACGTAGCCGCCCTGAAGCTCTGGTCAGCTGTCTTTGGTACCTTAGCTGTCCTCGGAGCCTACCTTCTCGCTACAGAACTGTTTAAACGTCGAAGTGCCGGACTTATCGCGGCCTTTATAGCAGCCACATCTTTTTGGGCTATCAACTTTTCCCGTATCGGCTTCCGAGCGATCATGCTCCCATTTCTGGTAAGTTTTACTTTTTATTTCTTTTTCCGTGGAATACGTACTCGGCGCTTCTTAGATTTTGCTATAAGTGGCGGCCTCTTAGGACTCGGGCTTCATACGTATATTGCTGCCAGGCTTACTCCGCTTATCCTTATCCTCCTTCTGCCATTTCTCATGCTTTCCTATGAGAAATTCCTGAAACGCTACTGGAAACATGCGCTTGTGTTCCTCGCTGGAGCATTTATCGTTTCCGTACCGATGCTCTATCACTTCTTTGTTTCGCATCCAGAAGACTTTGCTTCCCGTACTGGAGCCGTTTCTATCTTCTCTCCAGAAATAAACAAGGGAGACTTTTGGGGAACACTCGGAAAAACCGTAAGCTTGAGCCTCTTAAAATACAACTTTTGGGGTGATCAGAACTGGCGCCATAATTATCCTCCTTATCCAATCCTCGATCCTATTGTCGGAGCGTTCTTCTTGGCCGGATTTCTGTTTGTTCTCTGGCAAAGCCTTGTCCTTCTCGTGCGTCGCATCAAGAACAAAGATCGTGACACGAGACTCGTCACAAATGCTTTCCTCCTTTCTGCTTTCCTAGTCATGCTTATGCCGGAATTCCTCACCGAAGAAGGCTTACCGCATGCACTTCGAGCTATTGGTACACAAACTCCTGTTTTTCTTTTAGCGACACTGCCAGCTTTTTGGATTTGGAAGAAAGCCCGACGCTCACAACCAGGTACACGCTTTGCTCTGATTTCCCTTCTTGTCATTCTCTTGTTTGCAAGCGCTACTATTAATCTTTCTAAGTATTTTATTTTCTTTGCACAAAGTCCACATCAACACGGAGCTTTCAATGAGAATTATACAAACATGTCAAAATATCTCATTGCCCTCCCTCCTGAAACGCACAAATATGTTCTCGCAAATGCTGGAGGAACCCAAATAGACAACGGCCTCCCTGTTACTGCACAACCTCTCCTTTTCCTTACCGCAGGAAGGATAACGAATTTAGAGTTCCTCACTCCAGAAACGGCGCTCAAACGCCCAGCTGTTATCCTTTTGATGAAACCAGATGATGCACTCACAGAACGCATCTTACAAAAAGCTCCTGATGCCAGAGTAGAAACCATAGATCCTCATCCAGGCCTTGGTGGAGATTTCAAAACAATTATTCTTCCATAAATTCTTATTTCTCAAACAGTAACAACAAGTCTATGGAGTTTCTTAAGAAACACAGCGGGAAAATAGTAGCACTTATCCTCCTGCTTTTTGTCGCGATCAATATCGTGATCTCGATTCAAGAATCCACCACTATGGATGAGAAGGCTCATATTCCTTCCGCGTATAGCTATGTCCGATTCGGTGATATGCGCCTCAATCCAGAGCATCCACCACTTCTCAAAGATCTTGCTGGACTTCCTCTGCTTGCCTTTAACCTCGATTTCCCAACGGAATCAGTAGAGTGGCAAAACGGCGTGAACGCTCAGTGGATTCTTGGTGATAAATTTATCAACTGCATAGATCCAAGCCAGGCCTGCAACGATCCAAACCTGGTGACCTTTTGGTCTCGTCTCCCTATGATATTTATCGCCCTTCTTCTTGGTGTCTTTCTCTATCTCTGGACCAAAGAACTTGCTGGTCCGGTTGCTGGACTCTTTGCTACACTCCTCTACGCAACCGATCCAAATATCATCGCTCACAGTCACTATGTAACAACAGATATCGGTATCGCTGCTTTTCTCTTTTTTGCCTTTTATTTCTTTGTTCACTTCCTCAAAAAACCAAGCTTCAAGAACGTCGTTTGGGCTGGAGTATTCCTCGGTCTCGCTCAACTGGCAAAGTTTTCCGCTGTACTTCTCTTCCCAATATTTGGAATGTTTGCTGTACTCTATGCTCTTTCCCTTCCTCGCCCTTCCGGAAAAGAGATACACATTGTTTGGTTTAAAATACTAAAAATCTTCGAATACGGATTCAAATACGCAGGAAGCGTCTTGATCTGTTTTGCGCTTATATGGGTTCTCTACTACTTCAACACCATGAACACTCCTGGTGAAAAACTCGTAGAGGTGGCTCATGAAATGTTCCCTGATCGTGGCCTTGGACCATTCGCGAAAGATTTTGTGGCCGCTACACATCAACACCCTCTCTTGAAACCGTTCAGCGAATACTTCCTCGGTGTCTTTATGGTCTTCGCTCGTGTCGCAGGAGGAAATACCTATTACTTCCTCGGAGGAGTCTCAAATCATGCTTCTCCTTGGTATTTCCCAGTCGTTTTCCTTCTCAAAGAAACTATTCCCTTCCTCTTTCTCCTTGTCTTTACGACACTCTACTCTCTCTATCGTATGGGGAAGACGTTTGCGGAACGACGAAAGGATAGCCTTGGTTCACTCTTCTCATTCCTTGGCGAATGCTTCCGAAATAAGATTACCCAATTTATGGGAGTCTTCTTTGTCCTCTTCTACGCATACATCAGCATTACAGGGAACCTAAACATTGGATTCCGGCATCTCTTCCCTATCTTGCCATTCCTCTACATGTTTATTGCCAAGGTACTCTTTGATTACCTCAAGCGCCGCAAAGAATCTCCGTTTAGTCACACCCTCCTTTCGCTTCTCATTGGTGGCTTTGCGCTCTCTTTGATAGCCATTCCTGTCATGGCGTATCCAAACTATCTCTCCTATTTCAACGCCATCGCTGGAGGGCACACAAATGGATACCGCTATGTAACAGATTCAAACTATGACTGGGGACAGGACGTAAAAAGACTGAAGAACTTTGTTGATTCCCATAATCGCTGTATCGAACAAAAAAACCTCGCTACGGATGATTGCTCTCTTGCAGAGAAGTATCCAGTCATTGACCGTGTACGTGTTGATTATTTCGGAGGATCAAGCCCTCAGTACTACCTTGGTGACAAATACGTCTCCTGGCACTCATACAGCGATCCAGAACCAGGATGGTACGCAATCTCTATAGGCTTCTTCCAAGAAAGCACTCATACAGCAGCTACTCCTGGAGAAAAAAGCTACAAGTGGCTTAATGAATATACTCCCGTTGCAAGAGCAGGAGATTCAATATTCATCTTCTACGTTCCAGAGCAAGAATAGCTGAGAAAGTCCTGAAAAAAGAAGCCCTTAGGGCTTCTTTTTTTCTTGTTCCTCTTGTACCTTTGTATCAGATTTTTCTTCATCTCCCTGTGCCCCCTCCTTCTCATTGTCATCTCCCACAAAAGCATAGAATACTCGATTCTCCGTACGCAGATCAATAGAACGTAACTTTTTTCTTTGCTCTTCGTTTATTTCCTTCTCAAAAAGAAGCGCTAAAGTATCTACTGACTCTTCGAGTGGGACATTTGTATTGAGATACACCATAAAACCTTCTTCTGTCTGAATACACAGCTCGTGGGCAAAACGAGAGAAAGCTGAGTATTCACCAGTAACTCGTATCCCAAGCCGATCTTCAAAGTGTGGCGCTACATCAGCAACAAAAGAGACAAAATCAAAATCAAAAATCTTTTGTCCTAAATGCACTGGTTGCCCACTTCTATCAATAACAAAAAGGGCGTTTTGTTTCTCTTCTTCAGAAGCGAAAATACCCTGACTCTCGCGAACCTGCCCTTCTTCAGTAACCAGATAGCAAGGCCCTCCAGAACACCAGAGTACCGCTTTCTTTCGAAGGAGAATGTCCGCAAATAGTTGATCTGGAAATTCTTGTGAGAGCGTCACGCTTCGGAGGAGCGGAAAAGAATCCAAAAGCTTCCTCTCAAGAGAATGTTCTTGAATGAGAAAGAAATTATTCCGAGGAAAAATACCAAAATATTTTCCAGAAATCTGCTCTTCGAGAAATATACGGGTGCGATTCTGCTCGCTCACACTCCCTCCTGTTATCCGAAGAGAGTCAGTAGAAAGCGCGGCAGAGAAAAAAAGAATGTAGAGGACTGTTCCGAAAAGGAGAGTCCAGAGAAACACAAGAAGAAAGAAGCTTCCCTTTCCTTTTTTCGACTTTTCGGTAACGCCTCGACGCTTCACCTTGAGAGCCTTTTTTGGGGCAAGCATCTTTTTTTCAAAACTACTCTCTTGAGTTCGTTTTTTTCCTTTCTTACGAAAAAGCCATTTCATACTCTTTATAAAGACAAGAAGAGTTTCTCCAACACAAGTCGTGCATTACTCTGTGTGGTCCGTAAAATAGCTCGACTCTCTTCTACATCGGATAAAAAACCAAAAAAACGTTGCATCTTTGCTCTCTCGACCAATTTTACTCCCTGAGCGTGGAGACCTGGAAGCCACCACTCTAAAAGACGAATAGTCTCAGGAACATTCAAAGCTAATTCTTCAGCTAAGCGGAGACGCTCTTTGAGGGAAAGAGTGGAAAGTCGAAACAACGTTCCAAGTCGTTGTTGTGTCAGAGCGAAACTTTCCGTGTTTTCACTTGCCTGAATAAGAATACCTGGCCGGCCAAGAGAAAAGAAGAATGGAGGCAAAGCCTGTTCAACGGTCGGAAAGAAAGAGGCGCCCTCCTCCCGGAGGAGTGCCTCAGGAACAAATCCAAAGCGAACCCGTTCCACTCGAGAAAGAATAGTAGGAAGGAGGCTTCCTATTTCATGTGTCACAAAAAGAATCACCGCTGAAGGATTTGGCTCTTCAAGGGTTTTTAAAAGGACATTTTGAGCTGAAAGCGAGAGTCTATGAGCATCCTCAATAATCAATACCCTGTATCGACCCGATACCGGAAACCGCGAAAGGAACTGTATACCATCTCGACTTTGCTCTGCCGAAAGCGATCGTTCCTTTGTCACGCCTCTTTTTACTTCCGTTTCTGGCCGAAGAATCATGACGTCAAACGGATGTGGCTTTTCTGCTGTCGGCTCAAAATTCTCCTCGCCACAAAGAGTCGCTGCAAACTCCAAGGCACAGAGACTTTTTCCAACACCCTGGGGACCAAAAAATACGTAACTCTGTCCTATGACTCCCTGATGCGCGAGCGTCGCAAGTCGCTTCCGTACACTTGTATGTCCTAAAATACGCATACACAAAAAGCAAGATTATAAACACTGTTGCAAAGCGGTCTCAAAAGATTCTTGGAAAGACTTCGTTGAAAAGGCGCTCACACTCGTACGCAAACGTTCTTCATCATACTGCCCTTCTTTCACCAAAAATCGCCTTACTCCTTCAGCGAGAATCTCTGGTGTCTGAGCCTGAAAAAACTCCCCTGTCTCTCCTGGGGTTACGATCTCTTTGATGCCCCCGTATTCAAAAGCAATAACCGGCACCCCAAAAGAAAGAGCCTCAACAGCCGTCATACCAAAATCCTCTTCAGAAGGAAAAAGAAGGGCTCGCGCTCCTGCATAAAGCTCTGCAAGATGCTCGTCAGATTGAAAGTCAACGAACTGAATGTTCTTCGCTGCTCGCTTCAGAAGCGCTGTTCGCTCTGGTCCTGCACCCACCACTACAAGAGGAAGTCCGATTTTATTAAAAGCTTCTACTACAATATCCACTTTCTTAGACCGAGTGAGACGAGAAACAACAAGAAAATATTCTCGCTTCTTTGCACTTTTCGAAACATCTTTCCTACCAAATTTTTCAAATAATCGAAGAGCTGCTGGATAGACAACTGTGGCATCGCGCCGATAGTATTTTTCTATACGCTTCGCTGTATACTTCGAGTTCGCTAATAGACAATCAGGACGAAGTGCTGCTTCACGGTCCCAAATCCGTAAATATGAGAGCAGAAGCCGTGCTACAAGCTTGCGTTTCCCTCGGAGCGCAAGTTCGTGTATATACTGCTTGTGATAATCCCACGCATAGCGCATTGGGGAATGAATGTACGCAATATGATAGGTATCTAATCTCGTAACAATACCCTTACTCCAAGCACCCGAAGAAGAGATAACTATATCAAACTCTCGCAGATCCAATGCCTCGGCAGCCGACGGAAGAAATGGTAAAAGGAGTCGGTAACGATTACGGAAAAAACGTGGGAAGCGTGCGAGAGAAGATTGTCTGATATCTCGACCTGGAAAATGCTCCTGGACCATTCTCTGATCAGCAAGAAGCGTATAGATTGGAGCATCCGGAAACATTTCACACAACGTTTCTAATACCCGCTCTGCGCCCCCGTACTGAATCAGAAAATCATGTACGAGAGCAATTTTTTTACCTTTAAGATCAATCATGACTTTCGGAATAAAACGGCTAATTCACGAGCGCATCTGTCCCATGCGTAACGAGAAAGATTCTCTTTCCCTTTTTGTATTATATCATCTCGAAAATCCCTTTCTGTGAGAATTTTCTCCATTCCCTCTGCAATCTGATTAGCCTGAAGTGGATCCACAAAAAGAGCTCCGAGACCAGCCACTTCTGGAAGAGAGGAAGTAGTCGAAGTAATCACCGGAACACCAACGCTCTGAGCCTCAAGTACGGGAATACCAAATCCCTCATAGAGAGTCGGAAACAAAAAGATCTGAGCTCCTGAGAGAAGACTCCCCTTCGCGGCTTCATCAATATACCCTGGAACCACTATTTCTCTCCTCCAGGGAGAACTTTCAATCTTCGCTTGAATCTTTTCTTTGCCATATCCCCATTTCCCAGCAAGAATAAGTTTCTCCGAAAACAGCTTCTTCTCCTTTAGTATTTCAAAGGCCTCAATAATTCGAACAATATTCTTTCTTTCTTCCAGTCTCCCAAGAAATAAGAGGTACGGCTTGGGCCATACTGACGAACCTTTTTCGCTCTGAATCTTTGGATCGAAACCTTCACCAATCACAGAGATCTTCTCTGCAGCAACACTATACAACCGCATCAAATCTTTTTTGGTATTTTCAGAAACAGATACAATAGAAGTTGCCGCCTTACAGGAATACCGAATAGAAAAACGCATGTACAGCCGTTCCCAAAAAGAGTACCCTTCTGGACAAACCTCGTATTCCAAGCCATGGATAACGACAATGGTCTTCCGAGGATGAATAACCGGTACTGTATGCGCAGGAACAAACAACATATCGGGACGCTTCCCGAAAAGCATCTCAAGCGAAAGCCTTCCTTGAGTCCAAAAACGGGGTGCCCATAAACCACGAACTTTCCAGTTTTCCGGAAGGTCAAAGTCGATATCTGGACCAGCAAGAACCAATTTTCCGTCCTTGCGCATCCATTTTTTTCTCACGTATAAAATAACCTCTTCTGGTTCAACAAGAACTACTCGAAGATTCTTTATAGTTTGATACGCGTACTCCTCAATACCCGTCCGTCGCTTCAAAAATGCTCGAGAAGCGTCAATTCCAATCGTCATAGAAGCAAAGTTTCAAATACCAAAATCTACATGCGCCTACTTCGCGAGCATAATACTCCTCTTATAGACATCCAAATTTTCCAAAACAATCCCCGTACCCTTCACAACGCAAAAGGCCGGATCATCAGCAACGTAACATGGTACATTAATTGTTTTGGAGATAAGCTGATCAAGATGGCGTAACTGTGCGGTGCCTCCGGAAAGTACCATGCCCTTATCCATGATATCCGCCGCAAGTTCTGGAGGTGTTTCTTGAAGCACTTGCTTTATAACATTGATAATTTCTCGAAGCTCATCTTGAATCGCCTCTGTGATTTCGTTTGAAGAAAGTGTTACCGTCTTTGGAAGCCCTCCCATCAAATCTCGACCACGCACATCCATATGATCCTCCTTCACCTGTGCCAAAGCCGAACCAATCTTTATTTTAATTTCCTCAGCGGTCCGATCACCAATGGCCAAGCTGTACTTTCGCTTAATGTAATCTGAGATAGCTTGATCAATACGATTTCCTCCCACGCGTGCACTATGAGCAGCTACTACTCCACCCAGAGAAATGATAGCAATTTCAGACGTACCTCCTCCAATATTAATAATCATATTCCCTTGCGCTGTATGAATCGGAATACCCGCACCGATAGCTGCTAAGATTGGCTCCTTTACAACATAGGCTGACTTCGCTCCTGCTTTCAGGGCAGCGTCGATAACTGCTCGACGTTCCGTTGAAGTAATGCCGGCTGGAATAGAAATGACTACTTCTGGACGAAAAAAACGAATACGTCCTCCCACGCGATTCAAAAAATACTTCAGCATTGCTTCCGTAATACGGTAGTCAGCAATCGCGCCATCCTTCAGAGGCTGACTGGCAACGATAGTATCTGGTGTACGCCCCAGCATTTCCTTGGCTTCATTTCCAACCGCTAGAACCTTATTTTCCAAAAGAGAAATAGCCACTACCGAAGGCTCATTAATAACCACTCCCTTCCCAGGCACAAAAACCAAAGTGTTCGCAGTACCCAGGTCAATCCCAATTTTTCGTAAAAACATTGATTTCATATCTCTCGCTTTGATCATCTTTGTACCCTTTTAATACTCGCGCCAATTTTCGTCAAACGCTCTTCAATACGTTCATATCCTCGATCCACCAGATAAATATCTTCAATCACTGTCTTACCTGTCGCTACAAGTGCTGCAATAATAAGTGCTACTCCTGCACGAAGATCGTAACTCTTAATAATCGTGCCCCGAAGAGCCGTCTTGCCATGAACCAACACTTGGTGCGGGTTTAGGATAGTCGCTTTTGCTCCCATCTTTTCCAAGTCTGCTATATACCCAAAACGTGCCTCAAAAAGAGTTTCAAAAATAAGACTCTCTCCAGGAGCCTGTGTCGCCAGAACGCAGAAAGGAGCCTGTACATCAGTAGGAATACCTGGATATATCTGTGTAGCAATCTTCAAAGATGGGAGTAACTTCTTCGGAGGATGTACTGTAATTGTCTTCTTTCCAATAGTAAACGAAGCGCCCATTTCTCGCAGTTTTTCCAAGACGATATCCAGATGCTCTGCCCGAGCATTCCGTACCGTAAGCTCGCTCCCGGTCGCTACACCAAGAATAAGAAATGTAGCCGCTTCATTATGATCTGGAATGACCGTATGCGCTGCCCCTCGAAGTGATTTTTTTCCAATAATTTCAAGTGTGTGCGTCCCCAAACCAGTAATCTTTGCTCCCATAGCTATCAAAAATCTTCCTAAATCCTCAACGTGTGGTTCGGCGGCTGCAATCTTGATAACCGTCTTCCCAGGAAGTGATGCAGCAAGCATCATTGCGTTTTCCGTAGCGGTGACAGAAAACTCCTTCAAAACAACTGTTCCTGATTTCTTTTGAGAAGCATCAATGCTATATTCTTTTTCTCCAGGCGTAATGATGACACCGAGTTTCGAAAACACATCAAGGTGCGTATCTACTGGACGCGCACCAATAACACATCCTCCTGGTTGGTAAAAAGAAAAACGATTCAATCTTGCAGAAAGTGAGCCCAAAAGCAAAATAGATGAGCGCAACTTTTTCACGACATCAACATTCACTTTTGCTGGTGTAATCTTTTTTGCGGTGATAGCTACCGTACGCTTTCCACGCCACTCTACTGTCGCACCCAGGCTCTCAATAATTTCGAGCATACGAAAAACATCCTCGATAAGAGGAATGTTTGAAATAACCGATGTACCAGAAGAAAGAAGTGTGGCAGCTAAAATAGGAGTAGTCGCATTCTTGGACCCTCCGACAGAGATTTCACCCTTGAGACGTTTTCCGCCTTCAATTTCAAAAACTTCCATGAATAAACCTTTTATAAATTCGTGTGCTCTCTTAGCTCTCGAGGGACTTCGGAGCGAGACGGAGCAATTTTTTAACAAAAAGATATGCGTACACTTGAGAGCGAAAGAACACACCCAACAAAGACTGCTCCTGAATGCACTTCTCAGTATAGCCTTCTTTCTGTCTTCTATCAAGGCAGAGTAAATAGCAAAAAGGCTCTCTATAGAGCCTTTTATTCCCTCCAAAATCCCCTTTTTGGAGACTATCTTCCCTTGCGGATATAGTCATACGCAGAAAGCGCTGCAACCACACCAAAACCAGCGGAGATATTATTCTGACGATAGGGCAAATCAGTGACATCACCCGTTGCAAAGATGCCTGGACGTGACGTAACCGCTGTTCTTGGATCTACTACGAGCTCTCCTCGTTCGTTAATATCCAAAAATCCTTTGACGAGTTCTGTGTTCGGTACCATACCAATCTCCACAAACACTCCATCGCAATCAATAGTCTTCTCTTCATTCGTATTCACGTCTGTGTACCGTAGCCCAGTAACTTTATCTTCACCCAAAATCTCTTGGGTAACTCCAAAATATACAACGCTCACCTTTTCAGAAGCCAATACCGTATTTTGAGTAACCTGGTCTCCTTTCAATTCGCCTCCACGAACCAAAAGAATAATTTCCTTGGCATACGGCAAGAGATCTTCAACAGCCTCCAGACCAGCATTGCCACCACCTACTACTACTACTTTTTTATCACGGAAAAATGGAGAATCACAGGTAGAGCAATACACAACTCCCTTTCCCTTAAACTTTTCTTCTCCTGGAACATCCAGGTGTCGATGACGACCACCGGAAGCTATGATAACCGTTTTCGTTTCATGACGCTCTCCAGTACTTGTAAGAACAACATATCCGCCATCTGGACGCTCTTCAATCCCTGTAGCTTTTACTCCTGTTTTAATTTCAATAGATTCCTGCGCGCGCAGATGCTTTTCGAGCATCTGTCCGAAATCAAATCCTGAAACTGATTCTGTTCCAATCCAGTTTTCAATACCAGCAGAAACAGTCGACTGACTTTCAAAACTTTCTGTTAAGAAAAGAGTGTTCAATTGTTTGCGTGCAGTATACACTCCTGCAGCTATTCCTCCTGGACCTCCTCCGATAATAATGACATCGTACATAGAATAAGAACTATTACATATAAGACTCTCTAACGAAGAGACAACACCGCTTGTTTAAACTGCTCTCCGCGATCAAATTCATTTTTAAAAAGACCGAAACTTGCAGCTCCAGGAGAAAGAAGAACAACATCTCCCGCTTCCGCCTCTCGCGAAGCAAGTTCTACCGCCTTCTCCATGGTTTCTACTACTGGAAAATCTCTTTCCTGTCCCTCAGCTTTTGTAATTTCACGAAGAAGAGATAAAAGTTTTTCGGTAGCCTCGCCTTTCAAGAATACCAGACCCTTTGAGTGCGCTAAAATCTCTTCTGCAAAAGCCGAAAAATCCAAACGCTTATCACTTCCTCCAGCAATCAGAATGACTGGGTCAGAAAAAGATCGTAGTGCTGCCATAGAAGCCTCGGGAATGGTAGCTGCAGAGTCATTGTAAAAGCGAACTCCTTTTTTCTCCAGCACCATCTCTAAACGGTGCGTTACTCCTGAAAAGGTTTCTACCCCTTTGGCAATTTCCTTCAACTTCAACCCAAATGCCAAAGTGGCAGCGATGGCCGAAAGAACATTAGAAATATTATGCTCTCCGCGAAGAGGCATCTTATCGAGCGGGAAGACTATCTTTTCTTTTCCGTCTTGCCTCACAAAAAGCATTCCTTCATCTGCAAAAACCCCATCGTCTGACAGTGGTCCCTCCCCTGAAACAAAGACAATATCTCCTGGGGCATCTTGAACCATTTCACGAACATGCGCATTATCGAAAGACGCAACGACAAGATCATTCTTCTTCTGAAAACGAAATATATTCTTCTTATCCTCCATGTATGAGGCAAGCGTCTTATAGTAATTTAAATGATCTGGATAAATATTCGTCAACACCGCGATCTTTGGGCTCTTCTTCACGCTCGACAAACCCGAAAGACGCCAAGAGGAAAGTTCAAATACGACAACACTTTCTGGAGTAATCTTCCTAAGCGTACTGAGTACTCCAATCTGACTAATACCCACTCGCACTACCTTTCGTCCAGCCGACTCCAAAATATGCGCAATAAGTGAAGCTGTCGTCGTCTTTCCTTTACTCCCGGTAACACCGATAATAGGTGCTTTACAAAGATCGAAAAAAAGACTCGAGTCCATTTCTACTGGAACCTTACTCTTCTGTGCCAATTTAATATAATCATTATTCCACGGGATAACCGGGTTCTTGATAACCATGTCTACCCGAGTGAAATCTTCAGGTCGATGCTGTCCCAAGACATACTTTATATTCTTGTACTTCGCAAGTTTTTCAATTGAAGGCCCCAGCTCATCGCGCTTTTTAATATCAGTAACAATAACTTCTCTTGCGCCATTTTCCACCAAAAAAGCAACCGTGCCGACTCCGCCCATATTTAGGCCAAGTCCAAACACTGTAATACGTTTTCCTTTGAAAAAAGATGCACTATACATAAGCGTTTCTCTCGTATGGAAATATCAGAAAAACCGAAAGGAAACAGGGTCCTCCATTACTGGAGCCATCCGCTTTTTCGGCGCAGTACTCTGCCGGCGCGTTTTCCTGTTTCCGTAGCATTTTCAATCACCGAAACACCGTTTACAAAAAGATGGGTAATACCGGTCGCATACTGATATGGGTCTTCGGCTGTAGCCCGATCCGTAATCGTGTCTGGTTGAAAAACAACTATATCAGCGAAGTACCCTTTCTGCAAGAAACCCCTCTTTTCAAGCTGAAACTTGCGGGCCGGCTTACCGCTCATCTTGTGCACGGCTTCTTCCCAGGATAAAGCCTTTTGCCTTCGGACATACTCAGAAAATACCCGCGGAAATGTTCCAAAACTCCTCGGATGTACTAAATCCCCAGATTCTCCGTGTTCCTTCGTGTATCCAACTCCGTTACTTGAAATAATAGAAAAGGGATGATGAATAGCCTTAATGATATTCTTTTCAGAAAGCGACTCGAGAGAAATAATAGCCCGACCATCACTCGCCAACAAGAAATCAATTATCGTCTCCTCTGGACTCTTCCCCTGCACCAGAGCAATCTCAGAAATCTTTCGTCGAGAAAGCATTTTTCCTAATGTTGAAACGGAAATCGTAATTTCAGAATAGTCTGTTTCTTTCTGTCGCATATCCCGTATCACTGCCGTCCGAATCTGCGGATCACGAAGTCGAGAAAGCATCATTTTTCGCCCTTCGTGCGTCACCCATTCAGGAAGAAATGTATACAATACTGAGCCGGTAGTAGTGTACGGGTACACATCGAAGGTAATCGGCATGCCGTTTAAAGCTGCTGTCTCAATAAGATTGAAGGCTTCATCCATCAAATGCCAATTTGATTTTCCTACTGCTTTTAGATGCGAGATGTGAAGCGGAGCGCCGGTTTCTTTAGCAACCAAAATAGCCTCCTCAACTGACTTCACCAGACCCTCTTCTTCATCACGAACATAGGTTGCATAGACTCCTTTTTGAGAAAGAGCTGTCTCTACCAAAACAGAAAGCTCTCGTGTACCAGCGCTTCTCGCATGAGTATAGCGAAGTCCTGTAGAAAGCCCGATAGCCCCTTCTTTCAAAGCCTGCTTCAGCATTCGCTGCATGACCTCTATTTCTTCTGGTGTAATCGTACGAGTCTCATCCTTCATAGATCCCCGCCGAAGCGTGCCGTGTCCAACAAGTGTAGCGAAATTCACTGAAAGTTTTCGTTTCTCTACCTCTTCCAAAAACTCCTTCATGGAAAGCCAGTTGAAATTAATTTTTTGAACATCCGTCCACTTTTGAATAGAACGAATATCGGCCGGATCAGTCAGTGGTGCCAAAGACGATCCTGAGTTTCCGCCAATAATCGTGGTTACCCCTTGATACAGAAGACTCGAAAGCGAAGGACAAGCAAAAATCTGCCAATAAGTATCAGAGTGATTATTCACATCCACAAATCCAGGAGCAACATATTGATCCGTTGCATCAATCACTTTTTCTGCATGAGCACCAGAGAGATCTCCGATAGCGACTATCTCGGCATCAGAAACGGCAACGTCCGCCCGATACATCGGCCGGCCACTTCCATCTATGACGGTTCCATTTTTTATGAGAATATCGTACATCGAAGCTACACTTTTCGTTTTATTTTTTTAGACCTGCCTTTTTTTCTACCTCTTTCATAAAGGCTCCGTCTTTTTGGAGAATCTTTGGTATGAGAAGCATCACATCAGCCGCTTCTTTGAGTTCATCCACTTTCTCTAACGCTCCTTGCTTGGCTATCTGCAAAACTTCATCGTACTCTGCCATAGTTGGAAGGAGAAATCGCACATTCCGATAATCTTGTTTTGTCCCAGCGAGTACCACCTTTCCCGTACGAGCTTCTGGGAGCATTTCTGCAAGCGCATTCCCAGAATTACGATCATTTTTTCGACTCGCAACAAAGACATTGAATCCTTCATCTTTTTTCAAGCTTGGATCAGCATAGTGCATCGCATAGGCCGGGTCTATTTCAGCAACTCTCTCCATAAACTTCCTATTCTTTTTTGCAACAGCCGAAACACCCTGAAGAAAGCTTCCGAGAGATTCTCGATTCGCCTCCAGCTCATGGATATACTGCTGCATCTCCCCGCTCTCCTCAAGAGTATCTGAGAGCCTCCCCTCTCCTCCAAAATCAGAAACTATTGTCTCTTCTTTCTTTTCTTCTATTACCGAAGCTGGCTCAGAAACGTGTATCGATTCTTCTTTCTTTTCTTCTTCCTGAGAAACTATTTCTTCTGGAACACGAGACATCTCTTTCTCAGGTACAGATTCTGGTACTGTTTCTTCTTTCAAAACAGGCGCAGGTTTTGCTTCTTCCGAAGAAACGCCTTCTAGCGAATCAAGCTCTTCTTCCAATTTTTTTCGTTCTTCAACGAGATGAAGTAATTCTTCATCTTCCTTATCCGGGGAAATAGCCGCATTCAAAACTTCAATCTTTTCAAGAAGCTCCTTCTTCTTACTCTGAAACAGAGCATCTTGCTCCTCTTTCTTCTGTTTTTCTGTCTCCAACTCAAACAGCCTTTTGCGCTCAACGAGCAAAGAAAGTATTTGTTCATCTGAAAGTGTCCCAAAACGCATCTCTCCGATCTCTTGAAGACGAGCGTTTGATGACACCTCTTCGTCTTTGTTTGTTTTTGCCATAACCTCCTCTGAAAACTATATTTTAACTGCTAATTCAACAAGTCGATTGGAATATCCCCATTCATTATCATACCACGCGACCACTTTTACGAGATCTCCATCAATAACCTTCGTCATAGAAAGATCAACGATACTCGAGTACGGATTCCCAATAAAATCAGAAGACACCAGTGGCTCTTCGGTAACAGCAAGTACCCCCTTGTACCTTGGTGTCTTGGAAGCATCTGCAAGAACCTGATTAATATCAGCTTTCGTTGCCTTCGTTTTTAATACAAAGGTAAAGTCAGTAAGCGATACAACAATAGTAGGTACGCGCACTGAAATACCATCAAAAAGACCAGTGAGTTCAGGCATAACTTGCGTTACAGCAATAGCAGCTCCTGTCGTTGTTGGAACGATATTCTGAGCTGCTGCCCGAGCCCGACGCAAGTCTTTATGAGGACCATCTTGAAGATTCTGGTCAGCCGTATAGGAATGGATCGTGGTCATCAATGCCTTCTCAATGCCAAAAGCCTCTTGTAATACCTGCGCTACCGGTGCAAGCGAATTGGTTGTACATGACGCGTTCGATATTACCTTTTCATCCGCATATGCATCATCGTTCACTCCGCGAAGGAATGTTGGTACCGAACCATCCTCCCCTTTGGCAGGAGCCGAAAGAATCACCTTAGCAGCCCCAGCAGTAATATGTTGCTCGGCAGAAACTTTATCCGTAAATCGTCCCGTACATTCCAATACCACATCCACCCTGAGTTCTCCCCAAGGAAGCTTCTTGGGATCTGGTTCTGCATACACTGCATATTCCTGACCATCCACTTCTAATGCATGCTCCGAAGCCACTACTTTCTTTCGGTAATGCCCGTACGCTGTATCATACTGAAGCAGATGTGCCAGAATATCAGGCTCCGTAAGATCATTAATAGCCACTACTTCGACATCACTTCTCTCCAAAGCAATCTTGAAAGCAGCTCTTCCAATTCTCCCAAAACCATTGATAGCAATACGTTTTTTATTCATAGCACGATAATTATGAGTAGTTGGCTTTTTCATTACTTCGAAATGCAATAATTTTCTCCTTTACTCGTTTCTTTGTATAATCCTTTGCCTGACCTAAAACTTTACGCAAGTCTGTTTCCTCTTCTGATAAAAGCGCATCACGAAGTCCGGACAAAAAAGCAAGCCGAATAGCAGTATCAACATTGAAACAACTAATACCTCTGTCTATTACCTCTTGTACTCGGCCGTCATCCCAGTCCGATGCTCCATGCAAAACAAGTGGCACTGAAACTACTTGAGAGATTGCCGAAAGTCTCTCGAAATCTGGTTCGCTTCTTTCTCGAAAAAATCCGTGAGCGTTTCCAATGGCTACCGCAAGCGACACCACACCAGTTTCTTCTACAAATTCCTTTGCCTGCTTCGGATCAGTCATGTATTCCTCCCATTTCACTGTCTCCATCTGCATTTCACCTAAATATGGGACGTTGCCAAGCTCTCCTTGCACACAGACCCCTTTTTCATTCGCAAGTTTCACAATCATTTTTGTAATCTCAAGATTCTCAGAATACAATTTTCGCGAGCCATCATACATCACCGATGTGAGACCAAGACCAATAGCCTTTTCAACTACCTCTAAAGTCTTGCCATGATCAAGATGAAAACCGATAGGAATATCTTTTCCGGTCGATTTTGCTATCTCATTCATAAGAGCAAAGATAGCCTCTCCTCCAGCGTAATCCAGAGTCTTCTCGGTCATCTGTACAATGACCGGGGAACGAAGTTCAGCCGCTGCCTCAATGATAGCTGCAGTCGTTTCTAAATTTACGGTATTAAAAGCGCCCACGGCATAGTGGCCCTTCTTCGCTTCTTCCAAGATTTTCTTTACACTCACAATCATACGCGCAGATTATTTTACACTTCTTGTTTAGCATTTTCCTCAAATAAACTCATCATCTTCACTACTTCATAAGGAAACAAACTTTCTCGTCCAACAAGAACACCATCCATTTCAGCATCAAAAGATACAGCATGAAGAAAAGCACTTTTTACGGAACCTCCGTACAAAATACGTATCCGTTCCGCCGTAGCTCCATCAAAGAGTTCTGTTAGTATTTTCCGAAGCAATACCCGAACCTCAAAAATCTCCGTAGTGGTTGGCAACAAATCAGTACCAATAGCCCAGCGGGGTTCGTAGGCCAGAATAATCTTTTCTGCTTGTAATTTTGAGAGTCCAGCAAAGACGCTCCGTACCTGCTTTTCAAGAACCGAAACTGTTTCTTGTCTCTTTCTTTCGGTTTCACTTTCTCCAATGCAGACAATAGGCTGAAGAAGATATTTCAAAGCAGCGTCTACTTTTCTTTTCACCATCTCATCAGTTTCTCCAAAATGAACTCGCCGTTCACTGTGTCCCAAGATCACATATTCAATCCCGTCACTTTTCAACATCACCGGAGAAATTTCTCCTGTGTAGGGACCATTTTTTTCAAAGCTTGCATTTTGAGCACCCGAAACAATACCAGAAGGAAGTGATTCAAATAAATGAAGATAGACTGCTGGCGGACAAAGAATTCCCAAGGTGTTCTCAAATGTCTTCCCTTGCATCTCACGCTTTAAGACAGAGAGATACTGCTCTGCTTCATCCTGAGACAGCAGGTTCATTTTCAGATTCCCGACAAACAGAAACGTGCGCATAGAGAAAATCCTTAGTCGTTTGGAAGCACAGAACGCAGATATTCAGCAGCCTTTTCTGGCTGAATAGTGGACACCTCTATACCGGTAGCGAGCTCAAGACCTCCCCATGTACTCATACGAGGCACAATTTCAATATGCCACTGATAATGAGGGTAATCTTTCCCGTCGCATGGAGCGGTATTGATATAAAAATTATAAGCAGGGTTATTCAATCCCTTATAGAGCAAAGCAAGAGCCTGCTTCAACGCCTCGGCGCAGGCAAATTTCTCATCGTCAGTAATGCGTTCAAAGTATGGGTTATGACGTTTCCCAACAACCCACATCTCAAAAGCAGCTCGAGAAGCGTACGGGCAAAATACTACGAAGTGTTCATTTTCATATACCAAACGTTCTTTTTGTTCAGTCTCGTATTCCACTAAAACATCGAAAACATTTTGTTGATGTGCTTTGTAATACTGCTCTGAGCCAACAAGCCCTAAAGAAACATACGGTGAAATAACAGGAATAGCCATCAACTGCGAATGAGGATGCTGTATAGAGGAACCTGATTCCTTTCCGTGATTATGAAATACCTGAATATAATTTACACTCTTCTTATTCATAAGAGCCAAGTAGCGTTCATGGTAGGCATCGAGCACTTCAGCGACTTGCCAGGTTTCCAAAAGTGCCAGTGAACGCTCTTTGTCACGCGTAATAACCACTTCATGATACCCAACCCCACTCATAGCGAAGTATGGACCCTTTGAAAGATCTTTTACTGCTCGCCCCCTCGTAAAAGCAGGAAATTTATTTGGAATGACACGCAAACTCCAGTCTCCATCATCACGTCGATAGATAAGAACATCTTTTTCTTGGCCACTTTCCTCTGGATTTTCAAACGGATCATTACTCGAATCTATTGAAGCGCGATCCGAAGACGCAAAATCATCCGGGCGCTTCGCGCGACCAGTAGCAATAACCACCCAGTCTCCGGTTACTATATCCTGACGTAATTCAGATTCGTAAGAAGCTGTTTTTTTGTTTTCTGCGCTCTCCGACATTTTTTTTGATTTTTTTTCAATACACTCCAGGGATCCTACTTCGCATTCTTTGGGTGGCCCTTTGTATACTCTCGTATATGATAGGCTCCCGCGAGGAAACGCCCCTTTGTTTTAAACAGATCGATAATAACCTGAAAGAAACCATTAGGTCCGGTAAGTCCCACTGTTGATCCTTCTTCATTAATCCATCGCACAGGCATCTGCTTTACCTTAAAGCCAAGTTTCTGAGCAAGAGCAATCAATTCAAAATCAAATCCAAAACGATCAACAACCATACGACTCGCAACTTCTTTCGCCGCTACTCCTGAGAGTGCCTTGAATCCACACTGTGTATCAGGATAACTCCAGAGACCGAGAACGATTCGGATAAGCCAATTTCCCATATCTCCCATGATTTCTCGGTGCTTGGGTTGATGTACCTGAATAAATGATCCCTCTATATCTCGAGATCCAATAACGACATCGTAACCCTCTTCCAACTGCGGAAGGAAGGTGTCGAGATGAGTAATCGAGGTAGAGCCATCAGCATCAAGAAATACTCGATACTTTCCTGCAGCCTCAAGGAGTCCTTGTCGTACTACATAGCCCTTTCCATGATTTTCAGGATTTTCAATAACCCGAAGACCCGGAACCTGAAGCGCATAGTTCCGCGCAATTTCAGCAGTATTATCAGGAGATCCGTCAACAATAACAAGAATCTCGTATGTATAGCTCTTCGCCTTGAGATATTTATCTATTTCCAAGAGGTTACGTCCAATACGCTCCCCTTCTTTATACGACGGAATAATGACCGAAAGATACGGCTGTTCCATAGAAAAATCGACTAAAGAATTTACCTTTTACGTATGAAGTATACCACAAACAGGGCAGAAAAAAAAGAAAAACCGGAAAAAATCTCCGGTTTCAAATCTCTCCTAAAAAAGATTATTGCTTCTCAAGCCATGTTTCAAGAATAATACGCGCAGCTTCCTGATCATCGGTCTGGGAAATGTCTTTCCCTCCACGTTCAATAAGATTTGCTTGAGCCATTTTAGTTGTAAACATCTCGTCTTGATAGACAACCATTACTCCAAAGCGTTTCGTAAGTTCTTTTCCAAGAAGACGTCCCCCAAAATCATCTTGATCTCGATTCAGATGCTTTGGAACACCAATGATAACGGTTCCTATCTCCTCTGTTTCTATCACGCTCCCAAGCGAAGGGAGTAACATCTGATTATTCTGAAAAATATCATACCCTAAAGCTATATTGGTTTCATGGTGTGCCAAAGCGAGGCCTACTTTTGTGGAGCCCCAATCAATACCAAGATAATTCTTGTGTTCTTGCATTACGGTTCTTTAAGCTATACGCGTCAGCACTTCTGCTCCGTCTTGTGTAATAACAATAGTATCTTCAAAATGAGCTGACAATCGATCATCTGAAGTAATAAACGTCCAATCGTCTGAAGCGACATCAACAGAAAATGTTCCCGCGTTCACCATTGGCTCTAACGCCAAAGTCATGCCCTTCTCAAGAATGAAATTCCGCATGCTCCGTGAGACATAATTTGGTACCTGCGGTTCTTCATGAAGCTCATGGCCAACACCATGGCCCACAAGGTCACGTACGACAGAAAATCCATTTTGTTCTACAAACGTCTGGACAGCTTCAGCATACTCATTGATCCGCGCTCCTGGACGAAGCATCGTGATACCTCTTTCCAGACCTTCTTTTGTTACAGAAAGAAGCTTCTCTGCCTCAGGAGAAACGACGCCCACGGCCACTGTCCGTGCCATATCGGTTACCATACCTTCAAATCGCATCCCGATATCCAACTTCAAAAGATCCCCTTCTTGAACGACTCTGGTATCAGAAGGTATGCCATGCACAACTTCATTGTTTAAAGAAGTACAAAGCGATCCTGGAAAGGGTACATTTCCTCCTGCGCCGTATCCTTTAAAAACCGGTATTCCTCCGGATTCACGAATAAGTTTCTCTGCGAGCGTATCGAGCTCAAGAGTGGTCACTCCTGGACGAACAGAGGCAATAACCGTCTCAAGCACACGAGCCAATCTTTTCCCAGACTCTCGCATTCGAGCTATCTCATCTTCTGTTTTTATAAGTGATGCCACAAAAATATATCTTAATTCTTTGCCTGTATTTTTCTCATAATCTCCCCTGAAATTTCTTCAGATGTTTGGTGTCCATCAATACGTATAAGTAAGCCCTTTTCTTCAAAATGAGCAATCACCGGAAGGGTATCTGTATGAAACACCTGGAAACGCTTTCGTACACCCTCTGGAGTATCATCCTTTCGCTGACCAATCTTCCCGCCACATACCGGACAAGTACCCGTTTCAATAGCGGTGTCTTTTCCAAGAATATACGGCCTGTGACAACCAAAACACAAGAAACGTCGTGAAATTCGTTCTACGGATTCCTTTTCAGAAAGTTCGATAAAAATAACTCCCGAGATCTCTCTGCCAAAAAGTTGGAGAGCATCGAGCACTTCATCAATTTGAGAAAGTCTCCGTGGTGCGCCATCGATAAGCACTCCCTGATCCTCAGGCATATCACGTAAAATACTCTCAAGAACTTTTCCGACGATAGAATCCGGAACCAGCTCTTTCCGATCATTAATGATGTGATTAATCTCTCGGCCGAGTTCTGTATCTTTTTCTGACGCTGCTCGCAATTCAGATCCAATATCAACATGCGTCAAACGAAATGTTTTCTTCAAAAGTTCTGCTTGTGTACTTTTTCCACTCCCTGGCGGACCCAGGAGAATATAGTGTGATGTATGCATAGTCAAAAAACGTTTCTCTCTTTAATAACAAGAACGAAACTACTAGAAAGATTCGTAGCTTCGCATAGCGAGCTGGCTCTGGACGTGCTTGATAAGCTCAAGCACCACCGATACGGCTATCAGGATACTGACACCTCCCAAAGAGAGCGACTGGATACCTGTAAGTCCCTGCACGATGAAAGGGAGAACAGCGATAAGGCCCAAGAACAAAGATCCTGCGACGGTAATACGATTGATAATATGTGAAAGATGATCAGCAGTCATAACTCCAGGACGAATACCCGGAACATATCCTCCTTGTTTCTGGAGATTCTCAGCAATCTTCGCTGGATCAAAAACAACCGCTGTATAGAAATAGGTAAACAAAACAACAAGTGTAAAGTACAAACTTCCGTAGACCCACTGATTCTGGAGCCACGCACTCGCTGAAACAGCCATACTCGCTACCTGACCAGTTCCTGCCTGAGCTAAGTAATTTGCTACCATGGTTGGAATCAAGATCAAAGAAACAGCAAAGATAATAGGGATTACACCCGCCTGGTTTACCTTTAGTGGCAAGTGCGTCGCAGCGCCTCCATAAACTTGTGCTCCTCGCACCCGCTTTGCATAGGCTACCGGAACCGTTCGCTGTCCCTCATTAATAAAGATTACTCCGGCAATAGTAATAGCTCCTACTGCGAAGAAGATAAGATACGTAAAGAGTTGTCCCGGATCCCATGTGGAGAGAAAACGAGAAAACATCGTTGGAAGACTCGAAACAATTCCGGCAAAGATAATAACTGACACTCCATTTCCAAGACCCTTCTCGGTAATAAGCTCTCCAAGCCACATGAGAAAAATAGTTCCAGCGGTAGCACTAATAATAATTACCGCCATATTAAATGAACTGAGGTCTCCAAGAATATTCTGGGAACGAAGGAGCGACAGCATACTGAAAGATTGCAGCGCTGCAAGTGGCACCGTAATCCAGCGAGTCCACATGTTGAATTTCTGGCGACCCTGCTCTCCCTCTTCTTTGTACAATCGTTCCAGAGAAGGAACAATCGTTGTCAGAAGCTGCATGATAATCGATGCAGTAATATAGGGAGCGACTCCGAGAAGAACAATAGAAATATTTGAAAGTCCTCCACCAGAAAAAATATTCAAAAGTCCGAGAAAGGCATTCTGATCAAAAAGACGGCGCAACGCTAAGACATCCACTCCTGGGAGCGGGATATTGGCTGCAATTCGATAAATAACCAAAAGGCCCAGAATAAAAAGGATTTTATTTCTGAGCTCGGCTACTCGAAAAAGAGAATTGAGAATCTTGAGCATTGAAGTTTGTTTGGTATATCCCTACGAAAGAAGTATACCGTACCGCTAAAGAGCAGTCTAGGCAGCGATTCCGAAGGCTTCTTTTGCCTTTTCTGAAGCGGAAATACCCTCTGCAAGAGAAAGCTTTTTTGAAAGAGTTCCGGTCGCCACGATCTTGACGCCCTCTTTCAGAGCTTTTTTAGAAACAAGTTTTTTCTCTACCAAGGACTGTACGGTTACAGAATCCCCCTCTTGGTACGCTTCATCAATACGAGAAAGAGTAACGGTGTGCTTCTTAGCATGAATAGACTTTACTCCACGAAGCTTCTTCAAACGCTCAATAAACGTTGAACGTCCACCTTCAAAGAGAGGATCGACAGCTGCTCCACTTCGAGCCTTCTGCCCCTTTGTTCCGCGTCCAGCCGTGGTTCCACGCTTTCCGCCACGCCCAATGCGTTTCTTGCCTTTACGAGGCGCTAATGTAAGTTCGTGAATTTGCATAGTATTGTCTCTCTATTACAGAAGGATTTACACAGTTTCGATAACCTCAGGTGTTGGTTTTGTTTCTTTTGGAGTTGCAACGCGAGGAGCCTTGAGCATAAGAAGAGCCTTCACGGTAACACGAGCAACATTGAGCTGGTTTGATGCTCCCAAAGACTTGGAAACGATATCCTTCACTCCGAGAAGGTCAACCACCGCACGCACAGCACCTCCAGCAATAACACCCTGTCCTTCACGTGCTGGCTTGAGGAGTACTTTCGCACTTCCCAACTTTGCAGAAATGTCGTGAGGAATAGTAGATCCAGCAAGCTCAATAGACACCATATTCTTCTTCGCATCGTTAAATGCCTTCTGGATAGCGTCTGAGACGTCAGAACCCTTCGCTACTCCGACACCAACTCTCCCCTTCCGGTTTCCAATAACCAGTGTGGCACGGAAGCGGAAACGGCGACCACCCTTTACAACACGCGTGACGCGCGCCAAATTCAGGAGTTTTTGTTCAAACTCTGGCTTCTCGCGTCGACCTTGTTTTTTTCGTGGATTCGGTGCCATAGGTTATAAAGAAATCTTTATCAGTTTATACAAGTAATCCATTTTCACGGGCAGCATCGGCGAGCGCCTTTACCTTTCCATGATAACGATATCCTCCGCGATCAAATACTGCCTCTTCGATACCCTGCTCTTTCAAACGTTCTGCAATCAACTTCCCTACCAAAGCAGCTCCTTCAAGGGTATTCTTTGCTTTCTTTCCAAGATCAGTAATATTAGCCTGGGTCAGGGTTTTCTGCGCTACATCATCAATAGCCTGCACAGAAATATTTCGAAGGCTCCGGAAAACAGAAAGACGAGGACAAGTGGCAGTGCCAGATATCTTTGCGCGGATACGACGCTTTCGTGCAGCGCGTTTCAATTGTCGTGATTCTTGTTTCAACATAAGGGTACTCTCTTGATTTATGCGGATGCCTTCTTACCTTCCTTGCGACGTACAATTTCTCCTACATAGCGGAAACCTTTTCCTTTGTACGGTTCAACGGGCTTCAATTTTCTCACTACCGCTGCAAACTGTCCAACAGATTGCTTATCGATACCTGAGATCGTTAACACGTTTCCTTCTACCTTTGCTTCGAGACCGGCTGGAACCACCATTTCAACTGGATGGGAAAAACCAAGCGCAAAGGTTACCTTTGATCCACTAAGAGACATACGGTATCCAACTCCATTGAGTTCCAGTTGCTTCGTGAAACCTTCGGTAACACCAACAAACATATTTTCAATGCTTTTGGCAGTCGTTCCCCACAAGGCCTGTGCCAACTTGGTTGAGCCTACTTTCGATACCTGAATCTCGCTTCCTTCTACAGAAACTTTTACTTCACGGCGATGTTCAAAAGAAAGTTCTCCCTTTGGTCCCTTTACGTGAATCACGTTCAACTTCTGGGTTACTTCAACCCCTGCTGGAACGGCTACTGGTTTTTTTCCAATCCTACTCATATAAATATTCTTTACCAGACTTTACAGAGGTATTCTCCTCCCAAACCTTTTGCAAAGGCCTCTCCTCCGGTCATAACACCTTGAGAAGTAGAAAGAATCGCAATACCATATCCATTTTTTACCTTCTTCACTTCGTGACTTTTCACATAAATACGGCAACCCTGCTTACTGACGCGAGTAATCTCCTGAATAGCTGGGGTACGCTTTGTCGGTGTCACTTGGGTATACTTGAGCCAAAGAGTCAGAGTCGAGCGCACACCTTCTGTTTCTTTTTCAACACGCTCAACAAAGCCCTCGCGAACAAGGATTTCGGCAACTCTGTGTTTAAGATTCGAAGCACCAACTGAGACCTTCTGATGGCCAGCAGCCTGAGCGTTACGAACCCGAGTGAGCATATCTGCGATTGGATCAAGCATACAAATTTCTTATAAAACCACTATTCATCTTAATATTACCAGGACGCCTTCTTCACACCCGGTATCTGTCCTGTGGAGGCAAGCTCCCGAAAACAAATACGGCAAAGGTCAAATCGGCGCAAATATCCGTGCTTTCGACCACACTTCCAACATCGATTTACGATACGAGTCGAAAACTTCGGTGTCTTGAGTGCTCTTGCCTGGGTTGATGTTTTTGCCATAATGAATGTTACTAATCTTTCTTATTCTCCTCAACCTGAAGAGGAAGACCAAGAAAACGGAATAATGCTTCTCCTTCTTTTTTGTTCTTTGCTGTGGTAACAATATTGATTTGAAAACTAAACATGTGTTGAACTTTCTCAGGAACGATTTCAGGAAATACCATGTGTTCTTTGATACCGATATTGCAGTTTCCACTCTGATCAATAATAGAAGCAGAAAGTCCCTGAAAATCACGTACACGTGGAAGAGCAATGTGGAGCAAGCGGTCCAAGAAGTCCCACATGCGCTCACCATGAAGAGTCGTACGCATACCAACTTCGAGTCCTTCGCGGATTTTAAATCCAGCAATAGCCTTTTTTGCCTGAGTCATAACAATCTTCTGTCCGGTAATCGCTTCAAGAGACGTTACCATTTCTTCAACGCGCTTGGTGTCTTTGAGGACCTTACCAATACCAGCATTGACGACTATCTTGGCAACTCGAGGCAAAGCCATTGGGTTCTTGATACCCAAGTCTTTCTTCATTCCCGGAACAGCCTTGTCCGTATAAATTGTTTTTACATTCGGAGTTTTCATAGACTAGAGGGTTTTGCCTGATCGCTTACTTACACGAACTTTTTCCTTTCCTTCAATTTTGTATCCAATGCGTGTTGGCTTGTTTGTTTCTGGGCAGACCAACATAACATTTGAAACATGGATAGGAGCTTCTTTTTCAATACGCTCACCTTTCTGACCATCACGACGAGCCTTGATATGGCGAGTCATTATGTTTGCTCCTTTGACCACAACTCTTTCGACTTGCGACAAAACAACCAGCACTTCACCACGCTTTCCGCGGTCTTTGCCTGATATGACTTCAACTTGGTCGCCTTTCTTGATCTTCATACGTTTGCTTTACAGTACTTCAGGAGCGAGTGAAACAATCTTCGAGAATCCCTTTTCACGGAGTTCACGAGCGATTGGACCGAAAATACGGGTTCCCTTTGGGTCTTGGTTGTTAGCATCCAAAATCACAGCGGCATTCTCATCGAAACGGATATAGGAGTTATCCTTACGTCGGTACTCTTTGTGCTGACGAACGATCACTGCCTTTACTTTGTCTCCCTTTTTGACCATTCCGCGTGGTTCAGCAGACTTTACAGAAGCCACGATAATATCGCCGAGCGCAGCGTAACGACGACGGGTTCCCCCGAGCACCTTAAAGCACTTAATGCTTTTTGCACCGCTGTTATCCGCGACTTTCAACATGGTTTCTACTTGGATCATATAACTTCTCTGATTCTCTTTTTATTCTGACACGATTTGATGACGCTTGTCTTTGCTTCGTGGTCGGCACTCTTCAAACGTAACCACATCTCCTATCTTGTGCTTGTTTTCCTCATCGTGTACCTTGTACTTCTTACTGGAACGATACTGCTTGAGGTACTTTGAATGAGTCTTTAAGGTATCCACCTTCACAACAATGGTTTTATCCATTTTGTCGCTTACTACGGTGCCTTTCCACTTTGGCGCCTTATTCACTTTTTCCTTTGATTCAACTTGTTTCATAGATGTATGGTAAAGAGAAATCCTACTTGGATTCAGGCGTTTCGTCAAGGCTTACTTCTACTTCGCGGCCAATAGTGAGGAGGCGAGCAATGTCTTTCTTTATCTTTCCGAGTTCGCTATGGTTCTTTGCTTCACGAGTAGCCAAGTCAAAACGGAGCTTCCGGGACTTATCCTGAAGTTCGATGAGCGCTTGCTTACGCTCGGCAACATTTTTTTCTCTCCACTCTTGTGCTTTCATAACGAAATCTTTATTGCTTCTCTATAAACTTGGTCTTGACTCCCAACTTGTGAGCCGCGAGACGCATGGCCTCGACTGCTGCTGTCTTTGAAATACCATCGAGTTCAAACAATACCTTTCCGGCTCGGATCTTGGCAACGAAGTGATCAACACTTCCTTTACCCTTACCCATCGGAGTTTGTTCACCCTTCTTGGTCATTGGCTTATCCGGAAATACCCGAATCCACACCTTTCCTCCGCGCTGGATAGAACGAGTCATAGCACGACGTGCTGCCTCGATCTGACGAGCAGTGATAAGGCCTTCTTCGAGAGACTTCAATCCGAAGCTTCCAAAGCTCACCTCAGCACCGCGGGTTGCCGGACTTCCCGACCATCCTCCTCGGTGGTGCTTTCTGTGTTTTACTTTTCGTGGCATTAACAGCATACAGTTCTCTTACTCGTTGGTTTCTTCAATAAACTTCTCTCCCTTGTAAATCCAAACCTTGATACCGATTACTCCGTAGGTTGTATTCGCTTCATAACGTGCAAAATCAATATCAGCGCGCAATGTATGAAGAGGGATTTTTCCGCGTGAGAGCCATTCGCGACGTGACATTTCAGCTCCTCCGAGACGTCCACAAATTTCAATCTTTGCTCCTTCAATACCCTTGTTGGCTTCAACTTGGTCGAGCATCCCTTTCAAGATACGACGGAATGGCATACGGCGTTCCAACTGTTCAGCTACTTGCTGAGCTACCAACATCGCGTTGGCTTCAGCCTGCTTCACTTCCTGGACTTCCACCTTCATATCAATCTTCTTTCCAGCAAAGAAACGCTTTTTCACTACGCGAGTCAGATCTTCGATACCCGTTCCTCCACGACCAATCAAAACACCAGGACGGGAAGTGTGGATGATAATACGGATCAGACCTGAAGAGCGTTCGATGTTTACCGAAGCAATCGCAGCTGCTTTCCACTTCTTCACGATAAGCTCGCGGATTTCTACATCCTTGCGAAGCTGTTCGCGGTACATCTTTTTATCGCCAAACCAGCGCGACTGCCACTGAGTCGTGATACCAAGACGGATACCAGTTGGATTAACTTTATTGCCCATAGGATTATATCGCTTTGCGTTGGAATACTTTTTTAGCTACACCCTTCTGCATACCTTTATTAGAAACGTCCTTCTTGTCGATCAGAGGTCGTCCTCCCTGTGAAATCTTCTCTTCCTTTTCTTCATCAGCAATTTCAGTATCTGGGAGTACTACTTTTTCTACCTTCTTCTTTACAGTCTTACGGTTTTTTCCTTCAACCTTTTCTTCAAGAAACAAGGTTACATTCGAACCACGGCGAATCAGAGGAGTTGCTCGTCCAAAAGCTCGTGGAAGCCAACGCTTGAGTTTCAATCCATCTCCTACACGAATTTCTGAAATATAGAGGTTTGCCTCATCCAATCCAAAGTTATGAATAGCATTCGAAAGTGTACTCTCGAGCAATTTCTGCAAAGGAAGAGCTGTACGCTTTACTTGCTTATCAAGCTGAAGCACAGCTTCTTTTGCATCTACTCCAATCAAAGCATGCGTCACAAGACGAACTTTGCGAGGAGAGATTCTTAGGTTGTTGAGGGTTGCGTGTACTTTCATATACGAGACTATTTCTTAGCGGCAGTAGAAGCCTTTGCAGCCTTGGCTGCATCAAGCTCTCTTTGTTTCGAAGCCTGTTCCATTTCTTTCTGCATCTTTCCACCATGGCGGGTAAACTTGCGTGTTGGAGAAAATTCTCCCAAACGATGTCCTACCATTTCTTCAGTCACAAATACGGATATATGGTCCCGTCCATTGTGTACTCCGAAGGTAAATCCAACCATTTCAGGAGCAATAACACAGGCGCGTGACCAGGTCTTGATAACTTCGCGGTCGCCAAGCTTCTTTCCTTCAATTTTCTTGAGGACGCGTGGATCAACGTATGGACCTTTTTTGAGACTGCGTGACATAAGTTCCCTGGATTATTTCTTGAATCTTCGCTTGATAATGTATTTGTTGCTCTGATGCTTCTTGCTACGGGTCTTCTTACCGAGAGCCGGCTTACCCCATGGAGTCTTCGGATGCATACCAATCGGCTGCGCACCTTCTCCTCCACCGTGTGGATGGTCTACCGGGTTCATAGCAGAACCACGGACACCTGGACGCTTGTTCTTCCAGCGACCACGGCCAGCTTTTCCGATAATTTCAGCGCTGTGTTCGAAGTTACTGACTTGTCCGAGCGTAGCATAGCACTCTTTGCTAATCAAGCGGATTTCACCAGAAGTGAGCTTCACCTGAGCCATAGGACCATCAAGGGCCATAAGCGTTGCTTGAGCACCAGCACTCCGGATAATCTGTCCACCCTTTCCAATCTTCATCTCAATGTTACAGATAGTCGTTCCTGGTGGGATATTTTTCAAAGGAAGACGATTGCCATTGGCTACTGGAACATTCTCTCCAGAAATAATAGTGTCTCCTGCGCGCATAGTATGCGTTGCAAGGATATAGCGCTTTTCTCCATCAGCATAATGAACCAAAGCAATCAAACCAGAACGGTTTGGATCCTTCTCAATACTGGCTACTTTTCCAGGAATATCAAATTTGTTCTGACGGAAGTCCACCAAACGATAACGACGCTTGTGTCCACCACCTTGGTGACGTACAGAAATCTTTCCGTGTGAACGACCAGCTTTCTTCTTCAGTGGTGCCAAAAGAGACTTCTCCGGAGCTCGCTCCGTTACGCCATCTGGCTTTACCACCGACATGTTGCGGCGGCCAGCACTATTCTTTTTGTAGATCTTAATTGCCATATGCTTCTACGCTCTTTAGATACCGCCCTTAAATAATTCTATCGTCTGTCCTTCTGCTACTTTTACAATTGCTTTCTTTACTCCATTTTTGTATCCCACTTGCTGAGTCCGTCCGAAAACACGGCGCTTGGCTGGGAGGCGAACAATATTCACATCGAGGACAGATACTCCGTATGCTTCTTCAACAGCTTGCTTTACAGAACGCTTTGTAGCTTCCTTTGAAACCTGAAAAACAAACTTGTTCTCAGCATTCATAGCATACGCTTTTTCTGTAATACGAGGACGAAGAAGAACACGAGCAGCTAAAGGACTTTCCTTTCCTACAAGCTTCTTCACAGCTTTCTTGGCAGGAGCCTTCTTCTCTTCTTTCTCTTCAGTTGTTTTGGTGAAAATAGCCATATTCGTTCTTTATTTCTCCCACTTAGCAAAGCGCTCTTCCAAACGCTTGATACCAGCAACTGATACAATAACGTATTCGCGATCGAGGAGTTCCAAAACATTCATATTCTCTACGAGCGTACTTCCCACCTTCTTTACATTGCTACTCATGCGAGCTACTGCCTGCTCTTCCTGGATAAACCCAACGGTCAAACTCTTTCCAGTAATCCCAAGAGCCTTCACTGATTCAACAAATAACTTTGTCTTTGGGTCAGAGAAAGAAAGAGCATCGAGGACAATAAATTTTCCGGAGCGTATCTTTTCAGAGAGAGCAACCATAACGGCCTTCTGGCGCATCTTGGCGTTTGAATTCTTTGAAAAATTACGATCCTTTGTTGGTCCAAAGGTGACACCACCTTTACGCCAAATTGGACTTCGTACCTGTCCCACACGAGCACGTCCAGTCCCCTTCTGACGCCATGGCTTACGACCGGATCCAGCACGTTCACTACGATCTTTGGTATGAGCAATAGCAGTACGCTGGTTTCCAGAAAGGATAACGTACACTTGGTGTAAAAGAGCATCGTTTGAAGGCAGACCAAAAACAGACTCTTTGAGAGTAATCTCTTTGACGTCTTTACCAGCAATGTCTTTTACCTGTACCTTCAGCATATCTTTGAAAATAGTTTCTTTACTTCGTGGTCATCACTTTGACGATGCGTCCATTCACTCCAGGCACAGCCCCGCGTACACCGATGAGACCTTCCGAAGGATTCACGTACACTACTGAGAGATTGCGAACAGTCATGTTTTCTCCGCCCATGCGACCAGCCATTCTGCGACCCTTGATAACGTGTTCTGGGAATGTTGCTCCAATAGATCCTGGCTTTCGCATATCGTGCTTTCGTCCATGACTCGCTGGAGCTCCGCGGAAGTTGTATCGCTTCACAACACCCTGGAAACCTTTGGCTTTCGTAATACCAGAAATGTTTACTTTCTCACCAACCTCAAACTGATCGATAGAAAGAGCGGTCCCTTCTGCATACTGCTCCAATACCTTCGAAAGATCTTCAGTATCCTTTGGACCATTCTTATCAAGACGAAATTCTCGGCGAACCGTTTTCTTTGATGTCTTGGCAGTCTCTACTTGAACCGCGATATACTGATTCTTTTCCATGGAACGAGTAGCCGTCACTTTGTTCTCTGTAAAAGAAATAAGCGTGACATTCAAGGCACCCTTTGTTTCATCAAAGAGCGTCGTCATTCCAAGTTTTTTTCCAATCAAGAATTTCATATCGGTATGTAAACTGCTTTCTCTCATTTATCTAAATAAAAAACTGACTTGAGCACAGCCAGTTTATGGTTTTTTCAAACCCTGGCCCGCCTAGTATCCTCCTCCTCCAACCGTTACCAGAAATGAGGGAAAGACTTGAACGAGTACTACATTTTTATTTCTACATCTACTCCTGCTGGGAGATCCAAACTCGTGAGATTATCAATCGTTTTTGCTGTTGGATTGACGATATCAATAAGTCTCTTATGAACACGCATTTCGTACTGATCTCGCGAGTTCTTATGGACAAAGGTAGAGCGGTTTACTGTTACCTTGTGGATTTCTGTTGGAAGCGGGACAGGACCCGTGATCTCAGCACCTGTACGTTCAGCGGTTTCGACAATCTTACGTGCAGACTGGTCGATCACCTTATGATCGTATGCCTTAATCTTGATTCTGACGCGCATACTTGGAGCGCTTTCGGTCTTTTTCATTGTATCGTTTATACTATTTCTTCTCTGATATATTCAAGAGAATATTCGTAGAGAGGAGTACAGTTACTCCTCTCTACTGTATTCACTCGAAGCTTACTTCAAGATCTTTGTTACAACACCGGCACCTACAGTACGGCCACCTTCACGAATAGCGAAGCGTACACCGTCTTCCATAGCTACTGGAGCCAAAAGTTTTACCTTAAGAGTCACAGTATCACCAGGCATAACCATTTCTGTTCCTTCTGGAAGTTCTACTTCTCCAGTTACATCAGTAGTACGGATGTAGAACTGAGGCTTGTACCCCTTAAAGAATGGAGTATGGCGACCACCTTCTTCCTTTGAAAGGATATATACTTCACAGTCAAATTCAGTATGAGGCTTGATAGAACCAGTCTTTGCGAGTACCTGTCCACGCTCGACATCTTCTTTCTTAATACCACGGATCAAGAGACCAGCGTTATCACCAGCAGTACCGTTTGGAAGAGACTTGTTGAACATTTCGATTCCGGTTACTACTGTCTTTACAGTATCGCGGAGACCAACGATTTCAACTTCTTCGTTTACGTTGATAGTACCACGCTCGATACGACCAGTAACTACTGTTCCACGTCCTTCAATTGAGAAGATATCTTCGATAGGCATCAAAAATGGCTTTTCAGTATCACGAACTGGATCTGGGATCTGAGTATCCAAAGCGGCCATCAAATCAAAGATTGGCTTAGCAGCTTCTTCCTCAGGAGTCTTCGCTTCAAGAGCCTTCAAAGCACTTCCACGAACAACGATAGCGTTATCACCATCAAACTCATATTTTGAAAGGAGTTCACGAACTTCAGCTTCAACGAGGTCAACGAGTTCTGCGTCATCTACCATGTCTACTTTGTTCAAGAAAACAACGATAGCTGGTACACCAACCTGACGAGCCAAAAGAATGTGCTCGCGAGTCTGTGGCATAGGACCATCAGTAGCAGAAACTACCAAGATAGCACCGTCCATCTGAGCAGCACCGGTAATCATGTTCTTGATATAGTCGGCGTGTCCAGGACAGTCTACGTGTGCGTAGTGACGGTTATCTGACTCATACTCACAGTGAGCAGTAGCGATGGTAATACCACGCTCGCGCTCTTCTGGAGCCTTGTCGATTTCGTTTATTGACTTCTCCTTGGCCAATCCTTTCATGCTCAAAACATGAAGAATAGCGGCTGTCAAAGTTGTCTTGCCGTGGTCAACGTGGCCAATAGTACCAACGTTAACGTGAGGCTTGGTGCGCTGAAATTGCTCTGCCATAACCCTAATAAGTTACGTAAATTATTTTTACTAATTGTTCTCCTCTCTTTCTTCAAAAACGAAAAAAGCTTGGGAAAAGCGTCGATAGGTATAGTATCAATATCTTTTATACCTGTCAAGTTTCCGTTTTGCGAAAAAGGCTTCTACTTAGCCTCTGCTCCGGCTGGTTGCCTACTTCCGATGATTTCCTGAGCCACATTACTTGGAACTTCTGCATAATGACCAAATTCCATGGCATAACTCGCTCGTCCCTGAGACATAGAACGCATCTGGGTAGCGTAGCCAAACATGGAAGAAAGTGGTACTTCAGCATGGATTTCCTTGACTGCTGTTGCCCCTTCTCCACGAGCAATCATCTCCTTGATGACACCACGCTTCGAAGAAAGGTCTCCTACGATATCTCCCATAAAGCTCTCTGGAGTCGTCACTGCTACCTTCATCACTGGTTCGAGGATAATAGGCTTTGCCTTACGACAAGCCTCTTTAAAGGCCATAGATCCAGCAATACGGAAGGCAGATTCTGAGGAGTCAACGTCGTGATAGGATCCGTCGTATACGGTTACTCCAATGTCTACCATTGGGTACCCAGCAAGAACACCCGTTTCCATAGCTTCCTGAATTCCCTTATCAATCGGCTTGATGAATTCCTGAGGAATAGCACCACCCTTAATCTCATCGAGGAATTCGTATCCTTCTCCTGGTTCTCTTGGAACAACGCGCAACCAACAGTGTCCGTACTGACCACGACCACCTGACTGACGAATATACTTCCCTTCAGCTTCAGCCTGGGCGCGAATCGTTTCGCGATAGGCTACCTGTGGACGACCCACATTTACCTCTACTTTGAATTCACGCTTCATGCGATCTACCAAGATGTCGAGGTGCAACTCTCCCATTCCAGAAAGAATTGTTTGAGCGGTTTCTGCATCACTTCTAACACGGAATGTTGGATCTTCTTCCATCAACTTCTTCAAAGCAACGCCCATTTTTTCTTGGTCAGCTTTCGTCTTTGGCTCAATAGCAATGTCAATAACAGGCTCTGGGAAAGTAATAGATTCAAGAATAACTGGGCTATCGATATCACACAGAGTATCTCCGGTGGTTGTTGATTTCATACCCACAAGTGCTCCGATATCTCCTGAGCCGAGTTCTTCAATTTCTTCACGGTGATTGGCATGCATACGAAGAATGCGTCCGATACGCTCCTTCTCACCCTTGGTTGAGTTGAGCACATACGAACCAGCCTTCACGGTACCAGAATACACACGGAAGAATGTTAGCTGTCCAACAAAAGGATCAGTTGCAACTTTGAAAGCCAAAGCAGAAAACTTTGCTTCATCATTCGTCTTACGCTCCACTTCAGCGTCTGTCTTTGGATCAATCGCCTTGATTGGTGGGATATCGATTGGAGATGGGAGGTAGTCTACAACACCATCCAAGACAAGCTGGACACCTTTGTTCCGAAGAGCGGTTCCTGTAAACACTGGGAAGAGACGCACAGCAATAACGGCCTGACGCAAAGCCTTCTTCAATTCTTCAACACTGATTTCTTCACCGGACAAATACTTCTCCGTAAGAGCATCATCTGTTTCTGAAATTTTCTCTACCATCTTTTCACGCCATGCCTTCGCATTGTCCAAGAATTCAGCTGGGATTTCTGCTTCGGTAACGATTTCTCCCATAGCACCGCTGAAGGTGTATGACTTCATTTTCATCAAATCGATAACACCGTAAAAGTCTCCGCGCTCTCCCATAGGAAGCTGAACAGCTACCGCATTTGGAGTCAAACGATTTCCAATAGAGTTAAAAGCGTCGTCAAAAACAGCGCCTTCTTTGTCGATCTTATTAATAAAACAGATACGAGGAACATCATACTTGTCAGCCTGACGCCATACCGTTTCTGACTGTGGTTCTACACCTTCTTTTCCGTCAAAGACAACGACTCCTCCATCCAAAACACGGAGTGAACGCTCTACTTCTACTGTGAAGTCTACGTGTCCAGGAGTATCGATAATATTTATTTGGTGATCCTTCCAAAAACAAGTAGTCGCTGCTGAAGTAATCGTAATACCACGCTCTTGTTCCTGCTCCATCCAGTCCATCGTTGCCTCACCTTCGTGCACTTCTCCAATCTTGTGAGTAATACCCGTGTAAAACAAAACACGCTCGGTGGTTGTAGTCTTCCCAGCGTCAATATGAGCAATGATTCCAATATTACGACATTTCTCGATAGGGATCTTTCGGTCCATAAGTATACTTTTTGTACTTGATAAAAAATATTATTTCACAGTCACAAGAGAAAATCTTTGTACAGAATTTCCCCCAGGAAATGAAAGCCATTCTTGAAATTCGTAGAGTGGTCTGACAAAGGAAATTCCTTCTGTATCTCCGGATAAAGCTTTATACACTATCGAAACAGTATTATCAGCTTCTGTTATCACAACATCCGTAACGAGATACACCTTCTCCAAATCTTTGTAGTGCACGTATGTTTCTCCAATCAGGACAGGCGAGGCTGCGAGCAACTCTCGAAGTGCTGTTTCATTTTTATGATCCATACACCTCTCTCGTATCTTGTATGAGGAAGACTAAGCGAAGTGAGCAAAGGCCTTGTTTGCTTCTGCCATACGGTGCGTATCTTCACGCTTCTTCATAGCTGTCCCAGTCTTGTTTGAAGCGTCGATAAGTTCGTCAGCCAGCTTTTCAGCCATACTCTTTCCTTTGCGAAGACGACATGCGTCACGTACCCAGCGCATAGCCAATACCTGACGACGCTCTCCAGAAACAGGAACTGGAACCTGATAGTTTGCACCACCAACACGACGACTCTTCAGCTGGAGCAGAGGAGAAACGTTCTTGATAGCCTGCTCAAAAGTATTGAGACCAGCCTTTTTGGTTCGGTCGTAAATAATATCAAAAGCATCGTATATGATTCTCTCGGCAATACTCTTCTTGCCGTTCCACATAATCATACCGATAAAATGACCAACCAACGGATTGTCATAGACAGCGTCCGCCTTCCATTCGCGATGAAATTGTCTCTTTCTACGTGGCATATTCTAAAAAGTTTCAATACTAATCCTTCTTCTTTTCCTTCTTGGCTCCATACTTCGAACGACTCTGTTGACGCTTCACACCAGCTGAGTCAAACACTCCGCGTACAACGTGGTAGCGCACACCTGGAAGATCTTTTACGCGTCCTCCACGGATCATAACAATCGAGTGCTCCTGAAGGTTGTGTCCTTCTCCTGGAATATAGGCTGTTACTTCCATTCCGTTCGTGAGACGTACACGAGCAATTTTACGAAGAGCGGAGTTTGGCTTCTTTGGAGTCTGAGTAGAAACCTTGAGACATACTCCACGCTTAAAAGGGCTCTCATGATACGTATTGCGGTTCTTTACGGTATTCAAAGAATACGTCATCGCAGGAGACTTTGATTTCTTCTTGGTAGACTTACGGTTTTTCTTGATGAGCTGGTTGATGGTTGCCACAGGACTTCTATAAAATTAGGACTGGATTGAAAAAATCATTCAAAAACAAGGACAAATAAAGAAAAAGCCTCTGGCTTTTCTGTATTGGCTATAGTATCGGAAAGCTTTCAACTTGTCAACTCGAATTCTTGCCCCCTCTCTTTCCCCTCCCCAAGAGGAGAAATATACCGGCTTACAAGGTAAATGTAAAGAAGCCTTTGAGAACACTTCCTATAAAAATACCGATCGGACCGGAAAGAAAAAGAATCACAAAAATCAAAATAAAAAGTCCATACTGTTCTAGGAAAGCTTTCGTCTGTTCCTTGAGCGGAAGGAGCGCATAGAGCAATTTTGAGCCATCCAAAGGAGGAATAGGTAACAAATTGAAACACGCTAGGACGACATTCCAGAGAATAACAATGAGCAAAAGGCCAAAAAAGATACTGAGAAGAGATCCCGAAAGTGCTTCAGATAAAAGGCTATAGCGATCAAAGAGACTCCCCTCACCGCCGATAACCCCATACAAACGACTGATAATATCAACCTTTGCCAAATAAGAAAGTGGGAGAAGTTTGGCAATAAGTGCCGCCAAAGATGCCAAAAGAAGATTTGAAGCAGGGCCAGCGAGCGCTACCAGCGTCGGTCCCCATTTTTGATTCCGGAGATTATAGGGATTATATGGAACCGGCTTCGCCCAGCCGAACAAAAACGGTGACTGAGAAATGAACAGAATAAGAGGCAAAACGATAGAACCAAAAGGATCTACATGCTTTGCAGGATTAAGATTCAACCGATCCGCATACTGAGCTGTTCGATCACCCAAAAAGAGAGCCGCTACTCCATGAGAGACCTCGTGAATAATAACCGAATACAAAAGAATGACGAGATAAAAGCCGATAAGTATAATAACTGCTGTCATAATAAGTTTGAGTCTTGCCAAAGTTACCTCTGTATGATACTCTCATTTCTGTAACTCCTCAACCGTAAACCTATGAGCCGAGTGTGCCAAATGACCGGCCGCGGAACACAGACAGGCAATTCCCGGAGCCACTCCAACATTGCTACTCGTCGCAAGTTCAAAATAAACCTTCAGACAAAGCGTCTCGGAGGAATGAAATTGCGCCTTTCTACCCGCGCTATCCGTACTCTTGCAAAAGACGCGAAATAAAGCCGATCTTGAAACAAAAAACTCCTCTGCCACAGAGGAGTTTTTTGTTATTCATACGTCGGGATGCCGGGAA
>ERZ1292632.311-Hain-H43-01um-R2-311-length-50318-cov-7_pt2 | contig 43103 bp, 56 predicted proteins | sample MGYA00564407_ERZ1292632 | MGnify/ENA primary metagenome ERZ1292632 (study PRJEB36523, sample SAMEA6512637) | groundwater metagenome | collected 2019-01-08 | study: AquaDiva: Metagenomics assemblies of 32 groundwater samples | reverse complement strand
GCCAAAGCCGCCAACGCAATGAAGGCGGTTTTGCCGAAGCACATCACGCCGGAGAAAATGAGCCGGCTTGCACTGTCCGTGTTGCGCACCAATCGCAAGCTTGCGGAAACCGCGCAAGGCAACCCGGAGAGTTTCGTCGCCGCCGTCCTCACCGCCGGTCAGCTCGGGCTTGAACTCGGGGTATTCGGCGAGGGGCATCTGGTCCCGTTCGGTTCGGAGATTGCATTCATCCCTGGCTATCAGGGGCTCGTGAAGCTCGCGCTCAACAGCCGGATGGTGGTTGATATCTACGCGCACGAAGTCCGGCAAAACGACACGTTCACCATGGAATACGGTCTGCACCGAACTTTGGTGCACAAGCCATTAAGCCGCGGGGGCTTCCCGGTTTCGAACGAAGAGCGCGGCCCGGTCACCGGGTTCTATGCCGTCGCCGAACTCGCAACCGGCACGCGCACGTTCTTTCCTATCTCGCTTGCGGAGGCCGAGCGCACCCGCAACGAGTCGCGCGGGTATCAGGCCGCGAAGAAATACAAAAAGGATCATCCGTGGGACACTCACTTTGAGCAGATGGGCCGCAAGACCGCCATCCGCCGGCTGTGCAACCTGTTGCCGAAGTCGCCGGAACTGGCCGCGGCGCTGGCGGTTGACGCGGCCAATGATCGCGGGGCCACGGCGACCATTGATACCGACTTTACCGTCATTTCCGGCGACGATGAAGTCAGGACGCCGTCTGGTGATGACGAAGGCGGCGCAGTCGGAGGCGCTGGCCAGACGGTCACCGATGCCAACGACAAGCCCAAGACCGGCGCCGACGCGCTCAAGGCCGCAGTCAAGAAGCAATCGGCCGCCCCGAAAGACCCGCCCGGCGGCACCCCCGGCACCCCCGGCCCGGAAGATGACGTGTCGCTCGGCATCCCGGGCGCGGGCGATATCAGCCACGTCGGCAAAGGGAACGGCGCGCCTGCGGTCGATTACGAAAAGCTGCTGGCGCGGCTGCACAACGGTACCGACGTCGACGCACTGGATGCGGATGCTTCGCTCATCGGCTCGGTTCCGGGACAGGACAGGCAGAACGTGCTCGCGCGCGCTTACCAGAAGCGCCGCACCGAGCTGCAGGAAGGGAAAGTGAAGAAGTGATCCAAGCCGTCATTTTGGACACGGAAACGACCGGCCTGGTTGAACCGGCGCTGGTCGAGGCTGCATGGATCGCCGTCGATTCGCCGCAAGGACTCTTGATCTGCGACGAATTTTCCGGCCGCTTCAATCCCGGCAAGCCGATCACATTCGGCGCGATGGCGACTCACCACATCACCAACGAGGACGTGGCCAGCTGTCCGCCGCCTTCCGAATTCAGCTTGCCGGACGGCGTGCAATACATCGTCGGTCACAACGTGGACTTTGACTGGCGCTTGATCGGCGAGCCGAAGGTCAAGCGCATCTGTACGCTCGCCTTTTGCCGCAAGCTCTGGCCGGATGACTCGCATACGTTGGGCGCGATGCTCTACCGGTTGAAAGGCCCGATGGCGCGCGACGCGCTGCGTGCCGTTCACTCGGCAAGGGCTGACGCCTACATCTGCCGGATGATCCTGTCGGAGATTCTCTCCAAGATCGGTGAGCCGGCGACGTGGGAGGAGCTTTGGACGTTGTGCGAGGCCGCGCGCATACCGGAGATCATGGCGTTCGGCAAGCATAAAGGCGCGCGCATCGCTGACATACCGGCGGACTACAAGCAATGGCTGCTGCGCCAGCCGGACGTTGACCCATATCTGCAAATCGCGTTGAAAGGAAAGCGAGCATGAGCAACCAAGACAAATTCGATTCATGGGCAGTGGTCGAGCTATTCGGCCATCAGCAAATCGCCGGGCGCGTGACCGAGGAGACCATCGGCGGCTGTTCGTTCCTGCGCGTTGACGTGCCGGATCAGCCCGCATTGCCGGCGCGCAGTTACTATGCCGCCAGTGAAGCTCTCCCGGCCTACACGCGCTTTTTCGGGCAGGGCGCTATCTACGCCCTGAACCCATGCACGGAATCCGCTGCGCGCGGTGTGGCAGCGCGCATCAGGGCGCAGCCAGCCATCCCTTACGATCCGCCGAAGCCGGCACAGCCTGCATTGCCTGACCACAGCGAGCACGACGATCAGGACGGTTCTGGCGACTTGGACAAGGTATTTTAACGGGGCAATATGCGCCTGAGCCGGCGTCCCCAGCCGTTGCTGCAGCAGCGGTATGGCACCACGGCAAGAACGCGATGAGCCCCACCTTTTTTGAACAGGAGAATCATGGAAACCGGAACAGCAGTAAGCGTCATTGAACGCGCCCAGGTTGCGCTCGGCGCCGGGTATTGCAGGTGCGGATGCGGGCAGAAAACACCGCTCGCAAAAGGAACGGATGGGCGGTTCGGGCTAATCAAGGGAGAGCCCGTCAAGTTCATACACGGCCACGCTGTAGCCGGAGCTGGTAACGGGCGCTGGCGCGGCGGCTCTTACGTTCGCAAAGACGGATACGTCGCCTGTTTAAAGAAAGATCATCCGAGGGCGAGCTCGATTGGCGGGGTATTGGAACACGTCCTCATTGCAGAGGCTGCGCTTGGCAAAGTGTTGCCGCCGAAAGCGGTTATTCACCACACTGACGAACAGCATGGAACGGTGGATCCGCTCGGGATAGTTATCTGCCCCGACGATGCTTATCACAAACTTTTGCATATTCGGTCGCGTGCGTTAAGAGAGTCTGGAAACGCCAACTGGCGGAAGTGTTGGGTGTGCAAGCGATATGACGATCCGCGCAATCTTCGCATCAACAAAGCGCATGTCTACCACCAAGAATGCAACAAACTGAGACAGCGCAAACAAAAGGAAATGCTATGAGCACTGAATTAACGGTTGCGCAACGGGCGTCGGTTGCCCTTGGCTCAACGGAGCACGAACGCAAGCTCCAAGAACTTGCAAAGCAATCCACCGAAATAGTCGCCATCACGAACCCGGCGAGCTACACCCAGCTCCACGCCGCGCGCATGGTCCTGAAGAATGAGCGCATCGGGCTTGAGAAGCTCGGGAAGGCCGCGCGGGACGATGCGACGAAGTTTTCCAAGGCCGTGATCGTCGAGCAGGCGCGGCTGATTGCCATTATCGAACCGGAGGAAATCCGGCTTGAGGAGATCCAGCGCGCCCACGACGAACGGGTTGCGCTTGAGAAAGCCGCGCGTGAACAGGCCGAAAGGGAACGCGTCGAGCGCATCCAGGCCGCGATTCAGGAAATCAAGATGGCCGATGCCGGGCTGACCGTCCTATCCGGCTCGGTCGCGATCGCAGCGACGCTCGAAAACCTGAAGGCGGCGCCGGTTGACGAGCAATTCGCCGAATTCAAAGCCGAGGCCGAACAAGCGAAGGTTCTGGCGGTGCTCCGGCTGAACGCCCTGCACGCGGGCGCGCTCGAATACGAGGCCGAACAGCGGCGCGTCAAGGAGGAACGCGAGGAGCTTGCCCGCCTCAAAGCCGCCGAGGATCTGCGCCAGCGGGAAGCAGCGGAGCGGGAAGCGGCTGAAATCCGGGCCAGGGCCGAAGCTGACGCCCAGGCCCGCGCGAAGATTGCAGCCGAGGAAGCCGCCGCCAACGAACGTATTGCGGCGCAGGCGAGGGCAGCGCAGGCCGAGATAGATCGGCTTGCCAACGAAGCGCGCGCGCGTCAGGCGGCCGAGGATGCCCGCCAGCAGGCCGAACGGGACCGGATTGCCGAAGAGGGCCGCCGGGTCGAAGCAGCGGCGCGGGCGCAGCGGGACGCTGCCGAAGCCGCGGAGCGGCAAGCGCGCGCAAAGGCGGAAGAAGATCAGCGCGCGGCTGAGGCGCTGGCGAGGCAGGAGCAGGAAGCGCGTGAGGCTGAGCAGCGGGAGACCCAGCGCAAGGCTGACGAAGAAGCGCGTATCGCAGAATACCAGCGCAACAAGATCATTGACGCCAAAGCGATGCTGCAGGAATTCTTGGCCCGGTTTGGCAAAGAGTCTGAATTCGCTGCCGTTACCCGCGCGATCATTCAGTATTTCAATCCGCGCGAGACGGTTGCTAACGCCGGTGGGCGGGCGAAGAAGGATCGGGCAGCGGCATGATTAACACTCCGACCGGCGACCGTGCCAGCCGTTACAAGGCGAGCCATCTGACGAATATCGCCGCCGCTCGGTCGGAGTATCCGGCATGAAAACCTACGGATGGGGAATCGTGGACAAGGACGGCAGGCCGTGGTTCGATGATGAATGGTGCGTTTGCGAGGACAGGAGCGTGATGATTGAGACCGCGAAACGTCTGAACAGAGATTGGGTAGACGAAGGCGCCCTTTATCCACCATTCCGCGCCGTCCGCCTGATGTTCGCGGAGAGGAAGCGGAAATGAAACGGAAGCATAGTAACCACGTCGGCCAGCGCTGACCACCAACAAGGAGAAGGAAATGAGCATGAACACAGGACCAAAATACATGCCGGGCGAGCCGGCGAAGGAATCCGCAGAGACCGCTTGCAGAGCAGTCCGAGCAGTCAATGGAGGCACATGTGAGCCGAGCGAATACCGCTGGTGCTCCCCATGTGGGAAGTTGCTGAAAGATGCCGACCCTTGCTTTAAATCATCCGAGGCGCAGGCCCAAGTTGATCTTGGTGATGGCATCGACGCTACATCACAGGCCGGGTGCGAGCCTGCTGCTGCGGACCCGCGCGTGACGCTGAGCGCGGAGGATCTGCATAAATTAACATGGGCCGCTACGATCGAAGAGCAGCATGACAAAATACGCCAACAGGCCCTCGCCGCCATCGACCTTGCCGAGCGCGTTGCTGATCTGAAGTCAGGCTTGGCGGAGGCCAACAAGCGGTGGAGGGACGCGCGGGCTATGATTGCCGCCGCGATGAAAGGGAAACCATGACCTGCCTATCCGCGCTACAGGCCATAGCCGACAACGCCGGCTGGTTCATCTTCGCCGCCGTCTGCGCGCCGTTTGCAAGCGCTGGCGCGGTTGCAGCGTGGTATGAATTGCGGCACGGTAAGGGGATCAACATGACGCGCTACTTCGATAGAACGCTGTTCGTCGGGCCGGGGATGCATCCTAAAAATAGGAGGTCAGCGGGTTATGATTTCTAACACTGCAAACAGGATAGGCGATCTATTGTACCGGCACTATCGGATCGCGGAACGCGGTGAAAACGCCGAAGGATGTGGTGCGCTGTTGCTGGAATGGACAGTTCGCAGGATGCTGATGAAGGTGATCGCCGACAGCGTTCCGGTTTTCCGCGAGACGTGGCGCAGGCTATACGAAGGCGGGCACATCGGGGAGCCGAAACGATTGGTGTATGGGGATATCGACGTTGGGGTTTGGATCGAGCGCACGAAGGACGCACGGAGAAAAGTGATCGCATCGACACGCTATTGCTCCTGCGCTGACGATAATACCCACCTGTACATACTGTCTGGCGACGAGAAAAACTGGACCTTTGTTTGCCGCAGGGTGTGGCCGAGAGAAAATAGGCGCGGCGGGTATCGAGTAGCGGTGTCGAAAAAGTATCCTGACGGCTGGTTTTCGTGGGGCGATTATAGGGATATAAAAACCCCATCCCTCGCCACCTACAGGCGGCTTGACTTCGACACCTTTTCTGGTAGGGATGGATGGGTGTTTTCGACTTCGCGTTTTGGTAAGCACTTTTTCCAGCCAGACGGCGGGCTTGAGGCGCCGGTAGTGTTCAACGCATTGCAAGCACTACGCTGGCATTTCCAAGCTGCTGAAAGCCGGGCCTAAGATGTCGCCCAAGCCGTCGCGGTTCAGGCGGTGGCGGTCAAGGCTTGGCAGACCGCGCCGGTAGTCACTCAACCTTGACGCAGGCTGCTATGAGCGAACTCGATCAACTTAAACGTCGCATTGACGATAGCGGTATGGGTGGGATCGAAACTGCCATTATCCGCGAAGACTACGAACCAGCGGGCGATTTGATGATCCGTGAACTTACTGCTGGCGGCGGATATGTGACGCGCAAAGTGCCGCCCGGAATGTATGACCAAAAATGGAAAATCTTTAAGGCCGGCTTGGCACCGTACTAACGATCACTCAGCCTTGACGCAGGCTTTCATCCCCACGCCTTTTTCCCAAACCGCTTGACGGCGTGATATCTCCACCATGCCATAGGAGAAAACGCGCCAAACATCGACTCTGACTGAATGCATTTTTTCAGGCGACGATCAGCCTCGGCACGAGTGATAGGCGTGCCGTCAAGATCGCGATGCGTGCGGTAAAACCAGTCATGGATAATGCAGCAGTCTAAGTAAAAATCAGGGACTCCACTGCACCCGTCGCTTGCTACAAACAAGCTGATTTTAGCGATGTCATATTTCGTAAGCTTCCGCCAGTCTCGCGTTGAGAGCGTCACGGTGAACGCAAGCAAGTCTGCTGTCGGTAGCGTCTTGAGGCTCATTCTATGCAATCTCCCAAGCCGTCTCAAAGTGGTCATTCCAGGGTTCCCGGTGCGGTTTCCCGGGGCGCCAAGCCTTCATGTAGACCGTCCAGCCCTTGCCGGGGGAGTCCCTATTCGGCATGGGGTCTGGCAGCGTCCACAGCAGCAGCCTGGCGAACGCTGCGGCCAGCACGTCATTGTGCTGGATTGCGGCGTAGCACGCCCCTGCATCAGCGTCCTGAGCGTAATCCAGCGCCACCAGGACGTTCTTGATGTGCTCCCCGCTCGCCGGGTGCATTAGGACACCACGCACGCCGCCTCCTTGCTCAAACTGAAAATATCCTCTCGCCGACCCGCCGATCTGCCTGCGATGCTTGAGGCCAGATTCCTGAAGCGCAATGGCGATCATCATGGCAACGGCTTGCTGGCTGTTCATCCTGCCGGGCAGCAGCCTCAGCGCCGGGGAGATCGCATGATTCAGTAAAAATTCGGGAGTCATTTCACCGTCACCCGCACGTCAGTTCGCCCTCTTGATAGGCACAACATTTTCCAGCACGGTTTCGAGCCGCGTCATACGATTTGACAACTGCTGGGCCTCGGAAATCCAGTTGTTGAAAAGTTCAAGATGCGCATTGGCTGTTGCGGTCGCGCCTTCGAGCTTGTGCAATCGCTCGCGGATTGACTTTATCTCATGGTGTATGTTTTGCAAGATGATCCCGCAAAGAGCCATCCCGATTGCAACCGCAATCTGAAGCGTGGTAACAAAGTCCATTATCAGTCTCCAAGCGAATAAACAAAAAACGCCACCAACGCGATCACGAGAACGATCGTTCTGACCAGCCCCCAGCAGCCCAGCGGGATGCCGTCCTTGCCGCGGCGCACAGGGCAGGTCATCACGGCATTGTCCAGCACGAGCTCATGGGTCCACAGTCGTTTCCGGAGGAAGTCCATCCGGGACTGCCGCCCCCTGTGCGATAGGCTTCGGGATCTGCGCCACGGCCTTCGCTAGACTTTCACGCAGATCGTCAGCTTGCTGCACCTGCGCGAGGAGGGAGAACTGCAGGTCGCCAAGCGCGGCTTTGATTCTTTCTTCAAATGTCATTTGATTCTCCTGTTACTTCGCCCAAAAAAATACCCAAAAAGACGTGCTGTCGATTATAAGCTCTAACGCGATTGCACTTTTCGTAGTAGAGCTTCATGGTTGCTCCTTCGACGGCTGCGGCGGATACTTCGCCAGATACCATTGAGAGAGCGTCGGGTCAACGACAAGGATCTCTCCGTTTTCAACGTATTTCGGAAAGACTTGTCGCGTCTCGATAAGCTGGAGCAAAGTTACGTAGGCGGTGTTCATGGTCATGTCCAATATGGAAGGTAGTAGAGCGTGCCATCGAGATAAAGTTTCATCCAGGAATTGTCTGATGTTGTTCCGGGTTTTGTGGTAGAAAGGAAATTAGCTGTCGCCGATCCTGGCGCAATTCCTCCGGCATGGAGCATAAAACGGGTGTTCGTTCCGCAATTACCCCCTGCCGTCATCAAGTTTCCGCCGGAGTCCTTTAAGTTCGTAAGCGAACACGCCGTAACGCCTGAATCGAGCGTCGTGCCGGTAAGGTTTCCGGCATCAACTGAGCCCGCTGCACCGCTGATGTCGCCAGATATCTTTGATCCCGCCAACGCCGTTATCCAGGCAGGATTGGAATAGCTGCCAGTCGTGTAGACTCCATTCGTCACCGTCGCAGCGTTGCCCGTAAGTGCCCCAATGAACGTCGTGGCCCTAAGAATCGTTCCAACGGTAAGCTCTCCAGCCCCAGATCGACTCAGCGTAACTCCGTTCGCGCCGGCTGTATCGTACCAAGTCATGTCGCCGGTGTTATCAATCTTAAACGCGGTGGTCCCTAGACCTTGATTGTCTAGATGAATAGCTTCGCTGATGATGCCATCGAGAAAGATCCCGTAATAGTGCCCAATCGGGCTTGCCGAGCCCTCTGCGATATAAATAGCTGCCGTAGTGTTCCCTGTGTCCGAAGGGACAATCAACAACCCATACTTAGAGTTTGTTTGATCTACAGCCGTTTGGTTGTAGGCAGACTGCCCGCCAACGTCAATCTCCAGCCCAACAAGTTGCCCGTCTCCCCCAGACAAGCTATGGGCCATAGCAAGTGCGCCGAAGGCCCGCCCTGCTGCGTTGGTGGACCCAATTATCCCTCTAAATTCTCCCCCAACAGCATCCCTCGTGATCGTAGAAGGAGAGTACGTAGATGGGTCGTTGGTTTGAACCTGAATCATCATGCCATTTTTTTGGTAGCTCGCGGCAGAGCTGGTAGCGCTGATGACATGCTGAATTACTACCCCAAACTCGTTTGCAGAGTTAGGGGTTCCGCTCCCGGCGGCGGTCATGTTCCAGGCGACGCGCTCCGCTAAGGAAACGTTATAGGTCGTGCTGTCTACAATAGACCCCGTTCCTCTTGTATGAAGTGCCGTCCATGACTTCGCTCCCGCGAGCCCCGTCTGCGCGGAAGAGATATCCACGAAATTCTGCGTTGCCGATCCGGTGCCTCCGTTCGCAATGGGTAATGTCCCTGTTAGATTACTGACCGCAAGATTCCCAGAAAGCGTCGTTGCGGCAAGTGTCCCGCCTACAGTGAGGGTGCCAACCCCAGTCCTAGACAGCGTAACATCTGCTGCCGCAGACCCAGGCCCCCAAGCAAGAACGCCATCTCTGTCGATCGTAAATCTAGGAACGCTGTCCCCGGTTCTTTCAACCCGGATTGCGTCTTGAGCGGCAGAAAAAGAGAGGTTGATAAACGAAGTGAATGTCTTTATCCCTGCGGCCGTCTGGTCGGTAGTCAAGTCCAAGAAATTCTTCGTTGCCGATCCGGTTCCTCCGTTCGCAATGGGTAATGTCCCAGTTACATCAGCGGTGAGACTGACAGCGCTCCATGTCGGTGCGCCAGCGGCGTTTCCATGGAGAAGCGTTGTTGTCGAGCCAAGACTCCCCAGCGATGTTGGCGAGGCCCCTGCTCCACCGCCGAGAACCAATGCGCTTGCAGTCAGCGCCCCTGATGAAGCCCATGTTGTTGCGCCCGAGAAATATGGGATTCCTCCGCTCGTCCCGGCTACCGTCAAAGCCAAAGTTCCTGCCCCGGTAATTGGGGAACCGGATACCGAGATCAATCCTCCGGTGAAGGATTGAGCGACACTGGTAACGGTCCCGGTTCCGGTGACATTCTGCCAAGTTGCAGTAGATGCGCCCGTAGCGGTCAGGACTTGACCAGACGAAGGCGCTGCCGCCGCAACCACATTAACAGTGGTCGTTGCCGAGTAAAGAGCGTTCGCCCCGGTTGCAGTTGTGGCAGTTGTGGCAGTAGTGGCATTGCCACTCAATGCGGCGGTGACTGTGGTAAATGACGGGCTGGACGTGCTTGTCAACGCCTGGTTGATCGCAGTCAGATTCGAGTTGTAGGCTTGGACATTCGTGCCGATCGCAAGGCCGAGATTGGTGCGCGCGGTAGCGGCGTTTACCAAGTCAGATAGGTTGTTCGCCGCCAGCATGTCCCCCGAACCAGCAGGCGCAACCCATGTCCCATCTCCTCGCCAGTAGGTCGAGGCCGAAGCGCCGGTCCCGCTGTTCAAGTTAGTGACCGGGAGATTTCCCGTGACTTCGGTAACGAGATTCACTGGCTCCCAAGTCGGAGCGCCAGCAGCATTGCCATGAAGAACTCTGTTAATGGTTCCCAGGTCTATGGGAGTTTTTGGCGCGGCCCCGGCCCCACCGCCAAGAACCAATGCGTTCGCGGTCAGTGCCCCTGACGAAGCCCAGGTCGTGGCGCCGGAGAAGTACGGGATGCCGCCGCTTGTACCTGCGATAGTGAACGCCGGAGTCGTCGTAGCAGTTGCAATCGAAACTATTCCTCCGGTCCAGCCGACGCTCGTGACGGTGCCCGAGCCAGCGCCGGCGTTCTTTATGGTGAAGGTCAGGGCCGTGGTGCCGATCGTGATCGTTCCGGTGGTTGCGAGGTAATATTCAGTCCCGCCGTTGACGGTCCCGCCTGGGTTAACAAAAATCAGCGTGCCGGTGCCAACGTCGTATCCGTCGCTGAAGTCGATCGCGCGAGACCAGGCGGACCACGAGTCGGGGCCAACATTGTAGATCCCGTTATCGACCGAGCTCGTCTGGTTCTTGACCAGTACGCGGTCGTCGGCGACGACGGCGACGTCATCAATGGTCTGATGGCCAGAGAGCGTAATGTTGGCGGTCGTCGCGGCCTTGACCGGGACCTTCATGGCGCGGCCTGTGTTTACACCAAGTCTTCGTTCACTCGTTGTAGATCCCATGGATCGTAGTCCCTATCGTTGCCGCATTATAACTCTGGCCGGCCGACGCCACTTCCCCACACGGAGGAGGAGAACGCGGGGGGGTCGTGGCGCCGTCCGGCCATTTATGTTCATTGAGCTGTTCATTGAGCTGTTCATTGAGCCTGCTCCGGCTGCATGGCCGCGCCCAACTCTTCGACGATGTCTTGGATGTAGGCGAGCCTTTTTTCCATCGGCAATGCGGTCGCTGCCGCAACCTGGCGTGTCGAGCGCAGGACATTGGCGAACATCTTCTTTTGAATCATCGGCGGCATCTGGTCGTATCCCGGCGCGTTCACGACTTGAGTGAGTATCTGGTGCGCCATTTCGCCGCCGACCTTTTGAAGGTTGTTGTGCTCCTCTGCGGTCAACTCGATGTTGCCGATCTTTCCAGTGCCCTTGCCAAGGTGCAGCGTCTTTTTCGGCATCCCGATGCTGATGTCGAGTCGCGCGGCTTCGAGGCGCACCTTGTCCTCGGAGATTTCCTGAGTTCGCACCGGCAGCACCACGCCGAGGCGCTCTTTCGTTTCCAGCGGAGCGCCGAGCCAGTCGCGTTTGGGGAAGAGCTGCTCTCGCCACCCGGGGACTCTCGCCTGAATGGCTTCCAAGGCGCTTCGCGCGTCGCGCACGTATGGGTCAGCCATCGTTGTGGTCTGGCCGATGATGTTCGGAACCAGCGTCCCGGCCATGCCTTGGATGAAGCGCGGGCCGAATCTCACCGGATCGCTCATGGCGTTCACCACGTTGCTGATGCCACTCAGGAAGGTTTGGTTGGTTACCGCGTTGGCAAACGCCCTGGCGAGTAGCTTCGGGACCTTGTCCTTTTCGTCGTCGGTCATGTATTCCCACGCGGTCGCCAAATCGGCCGCCAGTCCCACCACCGTGCCGAGCGGCTGGATGCGCGCGTATTCATACCACGTGTCGCCGACAAGGACGCTGTATCCCTGCCACACCCCGGTCTTGCCGCGGTTCTTGCCGGGGTCGGGGCTGCCACTGCCGCTGATGTCGCCGGAGAAGGTGTAGGCCATGATGATCGCCATGATCCCGCTGCCGAGCACCGCTTCAGCAATCGCCCGGTCTTTTGCAACGCCGCCCTTGGCGATATCCGCGCGCCACTCGCCAACCATCGGAGCCAGCGGGGTCATCCGAGCGACCTCTTTGGCGATGTTGATTGGCGTCCTGACGAACGGCATCATCCATTGCAGGTTCCATTTCTCGACCAGCAGTTGCAGCGAGACGCCCTTCTCACCAAGAGGCGCATTGAAGGCCATGCGGCGGCTTGCCTCATCCGAAATCTGGCCGATGGTCTTGCCTACTCCCTCTGGCCTGAAATCCGGGTTGTCGATCAGGAAGTTGACTCGGGCGGAGAACTCCGCGGAATTCGGATTCAGGTTTTCCGAGAACGCCTGCCGTAGCGCCAGCGTTTCAAGTTCACCCCGGTAGTACATGGTCTGGTTGATCGCGTCCTCTGCGCCCATCAACCGGAACGGAATGCGCACGACCTGCCCGAACGCGCCCGGGATCGCGTTGCGGTAGGATTCGAATTTGCCGGAAGGCTCGTCCTGCCTGAATACGTGGTAGCCGACACGCAATGCACTGGCCACTCCTTTGAGCGTGCCTAAGATGCGCGCCACCCCTTCGCTCATTGACGCCCGGTCGGTTTCGCCTGTTCCGACACGCGCTCCACGCGCCATGCCGATGGTGGCGGCGAGCGTGTCGACCAGGGGCCGGAACGCCATGAAGCCCTGCGTGCCGAAAAAGTTGGTGGTATGCGTTACCGGCCCAGATAGCAGGCCCCACGCCTTCCAGCCTTCGATCAACTTCTCCCATGTCCCGGCTTCGGTGACGGCTTTGTCAAAGCCAAGATGCGCTTTCAGCGAATCCCCAATCTCCCGGTGCAGTTTTGCAACGTCAAACGGAGCCTTGCCCTTGAAATACTTGAGCATGATCGCGTCGAGTTCCGCCTTGACCTGCTCCTGGCGCGCGATTACGTCAGCCGGGGATTGGAACAGCCGGCCACCTTCCGCGGGGCCTTGGCGCAGCGGTTCAACGATCACGGCGTCCTCAAGCGCGCCCAGCCGTTCGCCGACGGAAACCGCGTCCTGCAAATCACGCTGGGCGCGAGCGGCCTCAGCGCGCAACCCAAGGAATGTCTGATGCGTAACCCTCGCGCGCAGAATGGATTTCAGGTATTCCAACCCGACTCCAACCGGGGTGTCGTAACCAAGCCTCAAGACCTGATCGCGCATCGCCAGAGATTCGCTTTCGAGCTGCATCAGGAATTTCAGCGCCGCGCGCTGCATGACGTTGTGCGGTATGCGCCCTTCGCGGTTCGCCTCGGCGAGGAATGCGTTGATATCGCCCCCCAAGGTGTTGAGCATGAGGTCGTCAACCCGCGCATCGCGCTCCTCTCCCGACATGACGCCGCCCTTGCCGCCGCGGCGGCTCTGGATCGCGTCCTGGTCGATCTCGGCCATGCGCTGCAAGCCGAGCATCACGTCCATCGGCCCGTTGACGGTGCTCGGATTCACCCGCGAGTTCCATTCGCGCCCGCTGCCCGGCCCCATCAGCAATTCCTGCTCGCTGAAGGGGTAGATGCTCAGGATTTCTTCCTTGAACCCGGGCTCCTCCGGTGTTTTCACGATCTCCGCGGCCTTCACCGCCTTCGCTTCCGCCACGTACTCCCTCGGCACGTCCATTGCGCGCGCCGCTGCAATTTCGTCGTCCATCGCGAGCTTGCGGTCGAACACGGCGCGGATGTTGTCGTTGATGTCCGCCCCGAGTCCGGCGAATGTCTTGTAGGTATCCACCATCCATTGCACGGCTTTCTCGAAGATCGCCTTCAATCCGAGAGATGGCGCGCGGCCTTCCATGAAATACAATTCCCCCGCCTTGGCCCATGTCTCATGTGCTTTCGTGGTTATAGGAACCCCAGGATTCGAGTCAATGCCAAGCCACGCGGACGCCATATTCCAGTCATCCTTGATCTGTTGCGGAGCATCCCGGCGCCCCGCATCCTCGCGCAATTCCTCGAGCCAGTCATGGCTCCATTCATGCAGGAGCGACGTGGGATCGGCGGTCTTGAAGAGCGTGACGGTCTTGGTCGCGCGGTCGTAGGCTGCGCGGTTTTGTTCGGGGGTGAGTAGGCCGCCTTGGCGTTGGAAGAGCGCGCCCTGCGTGTTGAACAGATCGGCCTGATCTCCAATCGGCTCCAACCCCTTCGCCTTGCGCTTGGCGTTGCGCTCGTCCAGAAGTTGCCGCCTCGCCTGCGCGATGGCCTCGCGGTTTCGCGCGTCCACCTCGGCGGGCGTCTGGCCGCGCAGCGCGAATGCTTCTTGCCCCGCCCGCACTTCGTCCGCCAGCCTCGCTTCCCAAAACGCCTTCGCATCGGGCGTCTGAAAACGCGGGCTTGGGCGCAGCGGTTGCCCGGTGTCGGCCTGCACAAAGTCGTAGAGCCTCGATGCTACTCCCTGCCGCCTGAATTCTGGATCGATCCGCACCGAGACGAAATAGTTGTCGTACGTGCCGTCCGGTTTCTTGGCAAGATTAGCCCTGCCGATTTCCTTGCCGTTCAAGCCGACGACGTAGGTGCCGGGGCCGGTCTTGAGGATGTCGGGCTTGACTTCGATCGGCCCCTGCTTGAGCGATTGCATGTCATCCCGCAATTGCTGCAAGTACTGCGGATCAAGATCACGCGCTTCCCATCTTTGGCGTTCGACCTTCAGATCAACCAGATCGCGCGCGGCGAGGAGATCCCCTTTGCTGGCCTCAAACTCCGTATTCTCGATCAACTCGGCAATGAACGCCTGCTTTTGGGTCAGGGCGTCGGCAAGTTGATCTGCTTCGGCGCGAGTCGCGTCATCAAACGCGCGCCCTTCCTTGCGCAGCACCCCGGATACGCGCATGAGATTGACGGCCAACAACACGTTCCCTCCGGTGTTGACCGCGGCATTGCGCCCAATCGCCTGTAATTCGGCATCTCCCGGCGCCGCGGATGCGATTGCGAAGGCGCTCGACGATTCCAGTTCACCCTTCTCTACCGCGTCCTTTATTTCTGGGCTTGCATCACGTTCGAAAACGTCCTTCGCTGCCGCTTCTTCGCTCTTCAACCGCGCCCCGGGCGTTGCCGCGATTTCTTCAGCGATGGCGGCTTTCTCTTCGGGCTTGGCGCGTTGCTCGATCATATCGAGCCATTCCTTGACGACGGCCTCCTCTTCGGGGCTCATGCGCTCGCCATTGAGTGCCTTCCTAACGGCATCCACTTCGGAAGCGGCTTGACTGCGCTCTTTCATCGCCCCTATAAGACCAGCTTGCTCCGGTCTGACATTTGTGCCAGGACTGGCGAATTCGTTCCTGATCATCTCGGCGAGTGTTTCAGTGGCGCTCAACCTTTCGCTCTCAAAAATACCCCAATTGTACGGTGACTCATTGAGCTGCGTGACCAATTCGTCCAGTTCGTACGCTTTTTTTCTGAACAGCGTCCCGGCGTATCGTTCCCCTCCAAGGCTCTTCATTTCATTCGTGCTGATCCCGCCAAGCGCCCTGAGGTCCCCGATCAAAGTCGCAAGCGGTTCTCCTGCCGGGGGCATTCCAGCCTTGCGCTCCTTGGCAAGCTCTTCCAATCCCCCGCGGAACCTCGGAACATCCAGACGCTCATCCCCCATCCAGAATCCTGAGCGAACGCTGCCAAAGTTCTCGCCATAGACTTCCTCGATGCTCTTGTCCAATCGCTTTGCGCGGGTGACAACGCTGCGAACGTACATCGCAGCAACCTGTCTGGTGGTAGCCTCGTCGTAAAGCGGCTCTCGACCGCTGTTGACCCGCGCATCGTTGACCTCGCGCAGTTGCCGAAAGTATTGCTCTTCGAGCCTTCTGGCTGAATCCTCGAACGCCCCGAGATCGCGCAACTTCTGCTCCATCGCCTTGATGCGGGCGTCCCGGAGGTCGAATTCAGCCTGCTGTTTCTCGGACAGCGGGCGCTCGAATGTCTTAAGCGCTTCCCCAAGATTCGGGAATTCCATCTTTCCGGCCGCGCCGACTTCGCCTCTCGTTTCGCGCCAGATTCCAGCTTCGCGCGGGGTCTTCGGTTCGGTCTCTACCTTGGCGATTTCCGGAAACAGCATGCGGAAGATTGCCGGGCGGTCAACGTCGGTCACATCGCCAAGTTTCCGCACCACGGCCTCGGTCCAAGGCTGCTCAGGCTTGCCCGCCTCTGATTTCGCGGCCATCAGCAATTCGGTTGCCGGCAAATCTGGTGACGGCGCTTCGCCCTCGACGGGTTTGCCGGCGCGAGCCGCATCACGTAACGCGACCTCCGCGAACATCTGCTCCTGGACGCGCATCTGATCCGGGAAGCGCGGCGCACCGGGCGCGAGCACGTCGACCGGTGGCTCGGGCGGTTTGACCAAATCTTCCTTGATCTCCGGCTTGGCATTCGCTTCCGCTACCTGCTCGATGGGCGTCTTGCCAGTCCTGGAATACACGTTCATCATGCGGGTCGCGGTGACGTGCGCTGCCTTCAGCCCACCAATCACTATCGCCGCGTCCATGAACTCCTGCGCCTCCGGCAGGCGTCCCTGTAGCGCCGCAGGCAAGCTCGTCATGGCGACGATCTGTCCGGCGATATCGGATACACCCGCCACTTTTGCCGTGGGGCCAATCGCCCGGGCGGTTCCCATGCCGATCGCGGTAGCGGCTTCCCGGCTCGCACCCATGGCGGCAGACGCAGCGCCGCGCGCGACGCCGCCGACGCCGAAGGTGGCTGCACCTATCCCGGCCTCCTTGAGCGAGGTCATGGCCACGGAACGAATGGCCCGCCACCAATCCTCAGAGGTTTGCAGGCCGCCGGGCTTGTAGGCTTGCATCAGGGATTCGCGGATCGTGCCCGGGACCGCGAACATGGCCGCGCCGGCCCCCAGAAGTCCCCCTACCGCTGCGCCAGCCGGTGCGGCGGGGCCAGTCACCGCAGCGCCGCCCGCCGCGCCAGCGACGCTCCCAGCCATCGCAGCCGGGATCATCAGCGGCAGTTCTGTGGCAACCTGCGTAATCCCGGTCAACGCCCGCTCCCACCACTTGTTGAGCGAGGGGCCCATCACCAGGTCCGGCAGGCGCCTTCTCCATGCCAACCCCGGCACGCCAGCCTGCCAGCCGGCTTGGATCGACTCCAACGCTCCGACCGGGACGCGCGCCTGCTCTGGCTGGACGCGGATCGCGCCAAGGGTCTCGAACGGATTCGTGGGCGGCGGGGCCCCTGGTTGAACCGCTACCGCCCCGAGCTGCAGGAATGGGTTGCTCATGTCCATCAGCGAACCAGCTCGGACGTTGGAATCGGAGATCCAGCGGCTGGCCTAATGGCCTGAGGCTTTTTACGCAACGGCCTGATATCCATCGTCTGCCCGTTCCAGATCACGTGCGTCGCATTCGGCGGCAACTTGTCGATGAATGCCTGCGCCTGCTCGGGCGTTTTCACGTCTGCCGGCACCGGGACCGGCGGCGATGTGGCTTGGGCTTGTGCGGCCATGGTGGAAAGCGCCTGCGCTGAACCGGCGCCACCAGCCGCGGCCTTCCAGCGCTGGATTTCAGCCTGCGATACGAGCGATTCCTTGCTCGCCGGGTCGAAAAGCGGCCTGATGTCGCGGCCGGCCTTGTTGTATTCCGACACGATCTTGTCGGCGTTCTGCGCCCACAGGTATTGCGCCAAATCAGCCCTGCTGCGATCCGTGCCGGCCATGGTCAGTATTTGATCGCCCTGCATTGCGGCTCGCACCAGCAATTCCGAGCCGCGCCGCACGTTCGCGTAGCTACGGCCATCCTCGGTTTGCGCGCGCTGAAAGTCAGCGTGCAGGTAGTTTAGTTGCGTCGGCGTCAACTGCGAGCCTTGGATGCGCGGATCGGTCATGATCTGCGTCCACGTGTTGACCCTCTTCGGATCATCGGCGGGCAGATAAAGCCGGTTGCGCAATTCGTTGAGCAAAACAGGGTCGCCGCGAGCGTCCTGATTCGCCATAACACGCACTTCATTCGCGATCGCCATCTGGCCGCGGTGATCGAGCAGCGCGAACTTGCGGGAGAATGTTTCGTCCTTCATGTAATCGGCGAGCGTCGGCATCTGAGCGCCTCTTGTCCCAACCGTTTCAGGCTTCCTCACGACCGCCCCGAGCTCGTCGAGCGTCGAATTCTGGATCGCATTCAACGCCTGCACGTCATGCGCGTTCTTCTGGCGCAGTTCGGATTCGAGGGCCTTGACGAAGGTCGCGCGGTCAGCGTTATTCACATCCGGGCCGTAAAGCCGCGTTGCCTCTTTGTCAACTCGCGCCATGGCGATTGGCAACTGAGCCGCGACAATTTTCGCGTTCGGGATTCCGCGCGCCGCGTCATTCGGATCGACTTCAGCCAGCGCGTACCTGGCTTCCACGAGATCGGCGTTACCCGGGTTCTTGGCGAGCGCGGCTTCGATCTTCGCCAATTCCTGTGCGCGCGTACCTGCTTCGAGCTTCGTGCGCGTTGGGATCGCCCGGACTTCGCTTAAAATCTTTTCCGCTGACTGCCCGGCCCTGAACGGCATCGCGCCATTCTTGATCTCGGCTCGCAACTGGTCGCGCACGACAGGGCTGTGAATCTGGTTCTCGGTGGCGCGAAGCATGTTCTCTGCGTTTTCCGGGTTCGGGTACATCAGTTTCTTGATGCGCGCGGCCCACAGCGTGTCGGATAGGTTATCCTGGTACGCCTTGATCGCGCCCTCGTCGGTGACGCCCTGCGAGCGCAGGTATCGATCCGCGTTGCCCTGCACTCTGAGCACCGAGCCTCTGAACGCAACCTCGTCGTTCGGCTGCGCCGTCACGCTCGCGGTCTCGGCGGCCAGCACGCCGTCCATTGTCTGCTTGTCGTAGACGCGCTGCTGACTCGCGAGGTGTCCAAGCGTTCTCTCGCTCGCCTGCAGGTCGGTTACGTTGGCGCGCTGCCGGAAACGGGCGCGTTGTTCCTCGTTTACCAGGCTGGATTCTATTTCGCGGCGCTTGGCATCAAGCCCACGGCTCACGGTCTGCACAATGTTGCCGTTGACCGCGTTTCCGCCTTCGAGCTTCAGGACGCCCTTCTCGCCGAGCATCAGGTCGAGCGCATTGGTCTTGTACTGATTCCACGCATCCTCGACGCGGGTGGTATTGGCTTTTTCCTCCTCCTGCTTGACCATGTGCCAGAGAGGGGTGCTTTCGGCGACGAGTTGGTGGCCGGCCTGCGCGAGCGCTTCGGCCGGTGCCGCTTCCGCTCCGCTCTTGCCGCGAATTTGGACTACGCCGCCGCCGGTTCGCGGCGCAGGCGGTTCTCCAAGCTGCTCGAATGTCGGGATCTTCGCCATCACACAGCCCAATCGCGAAGCGCGTTTTCATCCGGCGTCCAGGTCTTATTCGGACCGCCCAATCCATACTTGCCGTAGAGACCGGCCGACCCCGTAGCAAGCCCGGCGAGCGCACGCGTGCGGTAGGCGGCAGCGGTGTCACTTCCAGCTTCTACTGCACTCTGCCCCTCGTATCGGCGCGCGGCTGCGCCGAAGTCGAGCTGGCGTTTGCGGTCCTCGCCCGCGTAGAGCGCAAGCGCGGCGCGGTAGGAGCCTTCGCCGGTGATGTTGGCGAGGATTTTTGTCACGGTCGGGTCAGCAGCGCCCCCCCCGCTCGCTGCGGCAATTGCAAGGCCGCGGGAAGCCAGAAGCTCAGCTTTCCTGCGCTCAGACCACGCCTCGCGCTGAGAGCCCGCAACGGCTTGGCCTCCCTGCTGCGTAAGTTGTTGGGCCTCGATCTCTGCGGCCATGCGGGCGCGGTCGGCGGCGCGCTTGGCGGAAGAAGCTGCGCCCATGCTGCCGATGAAACCGAGGATCGTGCCAGTCGCTCCGAGCGCGGCCGGTACACTCCTCTGCGTGCTCATATTTGCGAATTGATCCATTCCCATATTCCTTTTCCAACCGGCGCGAATCCAAGGTGGACGAGAAACGCTTCAGCTCGAGGCGCGTCCGGTGCAGCAATCGCGCGCACCGGCAGATTCCTCCGGGCCGCGATTTCGAGCAGGCGCTTCGCGGCGATGAGAATAGCTCGCGTATGCCGTTTCAGATCGCGTTTCGCCTCGTCTGAAAACAAGCAGGTCGCTACCATGCAGCCCTGATCCAGGTAGAGCGCGCCCAGGGCCAGCACGCACCCGTTCTCCACGCCAGCAATACCGAAAACGGTCACCGGCAATGGTTTCCCGTAAATGGCGAGAATGTGCTCTGCTGTTAATGGGACGAGTTTAATCACTGACCTGCCCCTCGATAACGGCCGCCAGGACTGTGCACGGCCTCGGTGCGACCGCCTTCAGGCATATCCGCGCATCGATATCCCATAAACCAGGGAATGATTCGCTTCCGGTGTCATAGTCCGAATACGTGCTGGTGGCAACGACCGCCGCCCCCTCATACATCAGCGGCAATGCGTCCATGGTGGTGAAGTCCGGCCCCATCGTAATGCCGTTCGCATGGGTATTCTTCAGGATCAAGGCTACGTGGTCTACGTTCTTGTACTCGGACAGGGTTTGCCCGAGTTTGGCGCTTTTGAAAAGCGCGCTGTAAGTGAGTCCTACGATCGCCCCGTTGGCGTCAACGGATTCGCTCACCGTGATCTCGCCGGCGCCGCTCACCGTGTAGGTTCCCAAGTCCTTGCTGTTGGCCCAAACGACGACACTGGCGCCCACCAAGTGCGTCAGCCCGGTTAGGGTGGCGCTACCCCCTGCCGCGACGACAAAGGCGTCGGCCTGCTTGTTCAGGGTGGCGCTGGTCGAGTAGGATCCTTGGCATTCAGCCTCTGTCGCCCATTTTTCTAGGTAGCGCACGGTCGCCGCGTTGATTGTGCGGTTCACGACGTAATAAACCTGGTCCTCAATGCTCCCTGATGCGCCCGGAAGCACGACCACATCCTCGACCGTTCCCGTGGTGGTAACCTTGACCCACGCCGTAACATTCTCTGCCCGGTCGTAGACCAACACCGCAACGGTGCCATCGCTCAAGACACAGTGAATCCGGGTGTCCGGCTGGCGTTGCACCGCCATGCGAACAACACTTGGCCGGCAGACTTCCGGATTGAGGATCGTCACGTCCTTCGAACCGTAGTCGCTTGTTTCCGCATCGAATGCGAGTTCGAACATTCTCGTTCCGCCGCGTTGCACAAAAAAGCCGCGACTATCGACACGCACAGCCTGCACGGCCTGGGAACCCTGCGACGATGCCTGCTTGCGGTTGAAGTTGCTAGGCGTGATCGGCTCGTCAAAGGCATTCGATCGGACTGAGTGCTCGGCGAGTTGGGCGCCGAGAATAAGCCGTTGCAGCGGCAACATCCAATTGATGGTATCCATCGGACCCGACCCGATCGAGCGAATGATCGGGCCGGAATCCCCGAGCGTTTCTGGGTCGAAACCATCGAATTGATCGGACACCGACAGGACGATCGAGTCGAACCCTCCCCACGCCATTCTCCCTTCGTAGAGGCTGCCGGCGCTTGGCCATCCTCGGTAGTCAGACCATAAACCCTCTTCCCAATTATCGGTGGCTACGATTGCGCCGAAGTCGGTGATGATCTCAATTGTGGCTACGGTGCTGCCCGCGAGGCCGGTAACGCGGCAAACCCCGCGGATGCTACCGGTAGAGATCGTCAGGATGGCCGTTGTAGTGCCAGCTGCGTATACGGTGCAGCGCAGGCGATAGTAGACGATCTGGTTATCGAGGCCGTCGGTGTACGCCTCTACTGTGTCGGCTGTCCACGTTTTCGTTGCCACGTTCACCCACGCGGCATCGTCGAACGATCTTTGCAATACCACCGTGTTCCCTGTTCCGGTCAAGCCGGACAGGTCGATGGTAAACGCCCGGTCTGTCGTAATACCGGTCACCCTGATTGAGGCGGTGGAATCCAGCACGATTGTCATGGCCTTGCTGACGCTCTGGCCGGTGGAGGTCGCAGCGAAGAGGGCGCCTATGTGACCAGATTTAAAAAACATACTCGAGGAGGTCAGCGAGCCATTTCCGGAGAGCACGCTTGGCTGCATCGTCCTCGTGCCGGTGTTTGCTGTCATGAACGGGCCGTCCTCCGGCTGATAAAGCCCGAGCGACCACGACCTCCCGGACGCCCGGCGCTCGAGGCGGCGTTGTTGGTATCCGACGCACGCGATAAACATCACATCGACGGACAATGAGTCGGTGTTGGCGCGAATGTTTCCCAAGTCTGCCGCTTGATATGGGGATGTCAAAGCCATCACGCCGGCCGCCTCGACGTTGCATGAATCAACATACACCAAGCGCTTGACCCTGCTCAAAAATCTAATATAGAAGTTGCCTGTCGGTGTGAAAGCAATCGAGTGTTCCCCGGTAATAAGGCTTGTCTCGTTGACGTATTCGTCGCCGCCGGACGTTGATCCCACGCGCAGGACTACCGGGCCACGGAAAATCAGAATACGCAACGCGTGTTCTTTGTTCTGGTCGCCTGCCGCTACGGTCACCGTCTGGTCCCGGATGGCCGCCGCAGTACCGGTACCGGCCAGACTCATGTATCCCCCGGTGACCCAAGCAGACACTCCGCCCGCCTCGTCGTTATCCGTCCAGCTTGCCAAGTCGGTTGTGAAGTTGCCGTTGGCGACAGCGCTTGACACCGAGACCCTGGTCACCAGCGCGTCGCTGGTCCAGACGCGCATAACGACATTGGTAAACTCGATCAGGTGATTGGAGGAGAGCGATCGAATAAATTCGACGAAACGAGCGGCTTGGTTCGTCAAAGTGGCGCCGATGTATTGCAGCCCCGGCCTCAGCATCATGGATCCCAGCCTTCTCGGCATCCAGTTGGTTTGCTGCTCCGCGGACAGGGCGGTCCGCTTCAGGTCGACGCGCGCGAGCGCCAATGGGGAGATAATTCCCCTATTGAATGCCGCCATGACTGTTTTAGCGCGAGCCATGGTAGCTGATTAGCCCAGGAGGCTACCCCTATTCCCGCCGTCTCTATATCCGCTGCGGTTTCCTTGGCGAGCGCGACTCCAATTCCCCTGCGCTACGAACATCGTCGGCTGCGTCATGGCCGACGCTGTCTTGGCGTCATGCAGACTGGTGGCAAGCAGGCCCCTGTTTGGCTGTCCAGGCGGGCCGAATATCGCTTCCTTCTGCGCCGCCTTGTCGCCGGCTAGTTTGGATATGATCCTGGAAGCGAAGTAGGTGGCGACGTAATTAGCGAAACTCGCCGGCCACGCCGCCAGGTTGCCGCCATAGCTCGTGTGGTTCGAGACGTACTTCACGTAGATTGGCTCGGTATCCGAATACCAGTACCCGGTCTCGTCGACGTAGGCGGTCAGAGGGCTCCTGAAGTATTCGTCTGAGCAGATCGAGCCGGTTGCGATCCAGTCGCTCGGCTTGACGAACGCCCGGCGGTAACCAAAGGTCGGCAGGACGGCCGGGTCGTAGTCGATCTGCACCGCCCTCATGGCGAACCACCATTGCCCCTGCTCTAGGCAGGCGTCCACGCCGTTAACGTCGTAGACCTGGTCCAGAAGCCGGCGCGGCTCGCGCGCTTCGCTGGTACTTGCGAGGAAAGTTTCCCCGCACAAAAGCAACGCGTTGTTGTAAAGCTGTAGCTTGGTGATGCCCATGTCAGACCGTCGCCCTCTCGTGCTCGCGCATCCACAGATCAGCATCCTCGCGTGCCGCGTCTCCCTCGTGGACGTAGGCGTCGTCCGTATTGCGGATCACGCTCCACTTGTGATGCGGTCCTTTCCATTCAACCCGGTGGGCGGGGGTTGGAATTTTCGTCGCGTCGACATGCTCTTTTGCCTCGGCCTGCGAAAGCGACACGTCCCTGGTGGTAAGGTCGTGCCAGCTCAGCACGTGAACGCGCGCCCAGGTGCGCTCGGCGTTGAGGACCAGCAGCTCGGCGTAGAGCGAGCCGTCGTCGCAGCGCACGGCGATTCTGTCGTACGGACGCAGTTTGCTGGAAAACTGCGCGTAGAAAGCGGGGTCCAAAACGTGCTGGCGCGTGATGCCGGGCTCAACATCAATCACGTAATTGATGTTCTCGTGTTCGGCGAGTTTGAAACGGCTCGCGTCCAGTTGCGGGGTTGCTTTGGTTTCTTCCATGATGCCTCCTCGGTCGTTAAAAGAAAAAACGGCGGACCCTCGGGAGGCCCGCCGCGTCGTGCATCGTCCCGGTTCCCCGAGACCTTACGTGCTGCTGATGAAGCTGAAGGTCGAGAGCTGCGTGCCGCCGCCGGTCGAAGAGACCGAGCTCACCATGCCGAGATACAGCGTTCCGCTCGAGGCGACCGTGCTGGTCTGCGCCGCCACAATTACCACGTCGCCCTGCTTCATGCCGAGCTCGTAACCGTCCGTGAAATACCCTGCGACGAACGGTCCGGTGCTCGTGTCGGTGGTGCCGAAGAACCACAGCCTGCCTCCGACCGGAGTGGTCGTGCTGCCGCTGCGGCCTGCGGTCATGCCGCCCGCGATGCAAACCGGGGGAAATGCCGCGCTGCTTGCTGCTGTTGAGCCTGAATAACTCATAGTAATTCTCCTTCAAAACGATTTGATTTCGATTGGTTATTGAGCGATGAAATAATCTGCAGGTTGTTGTGAACATGAAGGCCAGAAACCATTTTCCCTTGCAGTGGAAACACATGGTCAACTTGAACATCAAAACCGGTCAGACGGATTACCTCGGCGGCACGATATATGATGCCGATTGCTGACCGATCAGACCACGCTGGCGTCCCGCTTAATTGGCGGGATCGTCTCCGCCCTTCTGCAGACGCCTTCAATGGGCGATTTCTTTTCGCCCAAGATGCTACATGCAAGTGGTGTCTCGCCATCTTTGCTGGATCACTTAACTGTTTGCGCGCCATAGCATTTACTTTGTCGGGATTTCTTTTTACCCAACTCAGTTTCCACGCTTTAGCCTTTTCGGGGTTTGTGCGCTTGAATGCTTTTACACGGTTTTTTGTGCAGATGACGCACCCACGGTCAAGAGTTCTGCGCTCGCAGACGTGGCCGCGCAGGCACGGCGTCCCGGTGAAATACCGGAGAACCCCCTGCTTCATAGCATCGTTGCGAGTCAGCTTATTCACGCGTAACCTATTGATTATTAACCGTAAATACTGCCATCATACGTGAAGCAAACGATTCCAGTATTCTGGAGGAGTTTGACGCCCATGTCCATCGAGGCCCGCGCATACGAGTAGTCCTGCTCCTCGTTGTAGCCGACCGCGCTGGTCAGGCCGGCCGTGTTGGCCGCGTGGCCCATGGCGCTCTTGTGGTACAGGAACGCCTTCTCGCTGGTGGTCGCCTTGCCGGGAATGGCAGGGTGCTCGATCAGCAGCGTGTTGCGCCAACGGTAGGCCATCGCGCGGTCGCGCCAGCTCGGGTTCTGGTCGCCGCCCGAGTAGGGCTTCATGTCCACGTACTGAGCGTTGGCGAATTCCGGGGATTCTTCGAGGAATGCCAGGTAGCTCGCGCCGCACAGGAACGTGATGTTGCTGTCCCACGGGATCGAGGCGTTGGTCAGTTTCACCCGAGCGTTCTGGAACAGCGAAACTGTCGGGGTAGCCGAAGCAGCGCCAACGGTAATCGTCCCGGTGTTCAGCTCGGTGATGATCTGGCTGTCGATCTTGCGGTTGATCACGCCGACGGTCGATTGCTGCATGATCGCGCGCTGGTTGCCCTGGCTGGCGAAGATGTTGAACGAGGTCTTGCGGACCAGGTCATGCCATTCGCTCAGGGTCGCGCTGTTTTGCGTCAGGTCGTCCGCGCGCGCCGGGATAAGCCCGTTGACGCCTCGCGTGACGGCTGTAGCGCCGCCGCTACCTGCGACGAGGAAAACTGCGGTGTTGCCTTTGATTACCGCTTCGGTAGTGACGGTCTCGCGCAGCAATGACTGATGCTGCTCGAAAACGGCAATAAACTCTTGTCGGTACTGGGTTTGATATGCGGTGTCGGCCATGATGGCTCCTTTGCTTAGTCGAGTTGTAAAATCGACCGTGCTACGGGTTTTCCATCGTGGCTTTGCCGAGTTATCCCATCTGCGTGGGGATCGGCGCCCGCCTGTTTGGGGCCTTAGCTAATCGGTGCTTCTGGAATGGATCACAGAGCGCTTAAACGGTTATCTGTGTTCTCAGATCCAGGGTGAAAACCTATTGCCTTTGGAAATATTATCCCTAGCCGGGATAACTTGCAAGTTTTTTTCGCAATGGAGGCCGCAAACCATGCTGTTCCGTAGGGGGATAATATGATCTACGTGCCACTTTATGCCGGTTAGCTTTGTCCGGAGTGCTGCGAGAGCGTAAGCCTCCCTGATCATCCACTCCGGCGCTGACCGCAGTGCGGCGTCCCGCGCGTCCCGCAGATGCTTGACACGGTCGCTGTAGTAATCTGGATGCCGTTGATCGTATATCCATTTCATGCATTCATCGGGTTCCAGCGACAGCATTTTCACGACGCTCCCCATTCCTTGCCTGTCAGCCGCTGGTATGCTCCGATCAGGTCGCGGTATCTGGTTTGCACGCCTTCGTCCTTGTTGTAGGCCGAGCGATCCTTCCTCATGGAGGTTTCGATTTTCTTGATTTCGTCCACCACGCTGCCCTCGTTCGCCCCGTGGTCGCCGGGCACCAGGGTGCTCGCCGGGTTCAACTGCAGCGCGATCGCGGCGTAGTGGCGCGCGAAGTGCGCGTTGGTGGCGAGCGCGTTGTTGATGAGATTCTTGAGATCCCCCTGATCGGCCGGGATCGTCGAGTCCAGCACGCCCTGGATGCGGTTGAAGTTGCCCTTGTAGTCCGGCCCCCATTCGGCGGCAAGTTCCGAAGTGGTGTTTTTCTTCTGCTCTTCGAAGTTCGCCCGCGAGGCTTCTTGCCGCTCGGCGCGCTCGTTGAAATACCAGTTCACCACTTCGTTTACCGAGCTGTTTGGCAGGTTCTTCGAATGCGCGTACTTGGTCAGGCTTGCGATGGCCGGCTTATCCTCTTCACCGATCACCATGCCGGCGGGCAGTTCGAATTTGTAATCGCCCGGGGTCGCAGGCACGCCGTTCTGGCTACGCCATTCGCCCTTCTGCTCCTCGGTACCCTTCTCGGGGTAGGGTGTGACCGCCTTCAATTCGCCCTTGGAGAGTTTGGTGCGGAATTCCTTGTACCCATCCCACACAACCTTCGGGCTGGCGAAGCGTTCCAAGGTTTTCAGGTCGTCCGGGTTATCCCCGGCGAGGGACTCGCGCCATTTGGTCGTCTTTACGTGAGCATCGTAGAGTGCGCGCGGGTGCTCGACCGTTTTCAGTCCTTCCAGCACGTCCTTGTCGCCTGCCGCGACCGCGGCGCGCCAATCCGGTGGCTCACCACCTGAGCCTGAGCCTGAGCCTGCTCCTGCGCCCGCGCCTGTGCCCGCGCCTGCTCCAGCCCCGCCGCCCGTCCCGTCGTTCGCCTGCGCCATCAGTTGCCAGTTTTTCACGTTTGCTCTCCTCTTGGATCGATCTTCACCTTAATGAGACGCACAATCTGCTGCCCCACCCACATCTTCCCAAGCGCGAAGGTGGTGTCGCGCTCGGACTCATGTCCGCCCGGCCGGTACGGCTGATCGTAGGTTCCGCACAGGTCGTTGACGATAAACGCGACCGCGCGCTGCTGCAAATGCGGCGGACAATCGCCGCGCACCAGCGCCTGCAATGCCCCGGCATCCGCCGGAGCCCACGTCGCCGGGAGCCATGGGGCATGTTGTCCAACGGCTTGCCTCACCGGCTTTGCCGCGCTCCTCGCCCTGGGTTGCTCGGACATCGGCTATCCGGCTGGCCTTGACGGCCATTTTGTAAAGATCGTGTGCTTGGCGAGCTCGATAGCGCCGATCAATTCGAGGGTGTTGAGCGACTTCGATTTGCAGGTTTCCGCGATTCCGTTCTTGATCCCCACGATCACCACCGCTTCGAATTCGCTCCTGAGCGCTTCTTCCAGCACTTCGCGCGCATCCGCAACCGCCAGCGACTTCTCGGACTTGATTACCGTGAGCGTGCCTGTCATCTATGCCGCCACCGCCGCCCCGCCACCGCCACCGCCTTGCTTTCCGGCGGCCTGCGCGAAAGCAAGATCCTTGGCGACTCCCGCGCCCTGCGCGAGGTTGGCAAGAAGTTCCGCGGTCTGTTGCTGCGCGGCCTGGTTCCTCTCCATTTCGATGACTTCGGCTTCGCTGCGGGTCCACTTGGCTGGCACGCCGATCGAGGAGAGCGCGTCCCGCAACGCCGCCTTCGCGTCTAGAATGGCGTAGGCGCTTTTGTCGAGCGCGACGGCTTCCGCGAGCAACTGCTTCGCCTCCAGGAATTTTTGCCCGCGCTCCATTTCAACGGCGTCGTGCAGAGGCGAAGAAAACCTGAATTCCACGGCGGATGCAGACCTGATCTTCGCCGGCATATCCATGAGCGAGCCGAAGCCGCCGTTGTCGAACGTGAGGCCGAAAGTTTCCTCGCACAGCGACCCGTTGTACTCGGCCTCCATCGGTTCGAAGAGCGGTAGGGCTGCGCGGATGTACTGCTGGATGCGCTGGCTCACTTCGTACTCGGACATCCCGGACGCGCGCTCCGGCATGTCGAGCCGGTTCAGATAGAAACACTTCGCAATGAGGGAACGCGAATCCATCTGCATGTCCTTCGACAACGGCATGCCGCGCGCGTCGGTGAGGAGCGGCGAAAGGGCGTCCCCTGTCCTCTGGTCGTATTCCTTGTCGATCCAGGTGACGCCGCCAGAGTAAAGCGCCATGTCGCTGCGAACCACCTGCTCGGTTGCGATCAGTGGCGGGTTGACGATCTTTTCCCCGGCTTCCAGGAGCGTGTAGGTCATGGACTGCAACAGCCGCGCTTCGGGGAGCGCGGCGACGGTTGCCGGGGAATGCGCGTATTGCGAACCCGAGACCGTCAGCCAGCGCGGGATGATGTACTCGCGGCGCTTTTGGGCCACACTCTCCATCTCGTGCTCGTGCGCGGCGTCGTAATAAATGCTGCGCCATGGCATGCCCTTCGCGTCCCCGTCGTACAGGTCGGCCGCGACCATGAAATGGTAGCAATCGCACTCAACGCTTGGGTCTTTTTTCACGTCCTGCAGAACCTGCCTGTGCACGCTGGTCCCTGGCCTGCCGTCGAATAACCTGCACATCGTTCTCAGGTCCGGTTTCCAGCGGCGGAAGACGGCGCAGATTTTCCCCGCCTCGTCCTCGATCCATACCACGTCCCGCAAATGCCAGCATCTAAAAAGCAGATCGTCGTGCTCGCGGTTCATGCGAACGGTCAACACCGCCTGGCCGAAGCATGAATAATCAGCGTCGCCCTGGGAGGTCGCCTTGGTAAAAAGGGTGGCCGGCGCGTACATGACGCGCCGCTGCACGCCGGTTGCCCATTCGAGCCACTCCTTGAGGTCATGGTCTTCCTCGTCGCGCGGGTCCTTGGGGGCCATCTTGAACCATGGCTTGTTGCGGTTTCGCAGCATGGTGCCGATCTGCTCTTGAAGATCGCGCTGGCAGAGAATCGGGTAGCTCGTCATGAGGTTGCCGGCGAAATCATTGCCGAGCGAGCGCTTCACGGTGAAGTCGGCTCTCATGGGATAAAAATTTTCAGCCACCTCTTGCCAGAACGAAAGAAGCGGGGTGCGCTTGCCGAAGAGCGTATCGGCGAACTGCCGAAGCTCCTTCACGCTCATGCCGGTCTTGCGGGATTCAGCCATGTTTCTTCCTCTTGGTGCGCTCCTACCCGCCGAGCAGATCGGTGCTTTGGGTGTTGTCGGAGAGGATGGTGGACTGCCGGCCGCGGCGCTGGGAGAGGGCAGAGAGTTTCTTCCTCTTTTCAGCCTGTATCGCTTCGTCGTCCGGGGTCGGCATCACGGTGGGGGCCGTCACTGATGGGGGAGCTGGCCCATCATTCTTGGACAGTATTGATTTGATCCCGCCTATTGCCGTAATTGCGGTTGCCGCCATTGGTAACCAAGCCATAATCATCTCCTTCCAGAGTTTTGACGCCCGACCACCACCACCGGCCGCCTCCCGCCAAGGCGCATGCTCCGGGACATCTCATTTCGCATCGAATCCCAGGCCGCGCCGTCGGTGGAAGCGATCGGGCCTGCCGTCCAAGCCATGACGATCGCATCGCCGTCGTTGGTCGATCTGCCGAGCCTTTTCACCACATGCTCCTTGGGTTCCGCGTGAATCATACCGCGCCTGACTTCGTATGTCACTGCCGTCAGGTCTCCGAGCACGCGCCCGCCCGGCGGCAGAAATATCGGCGAGCCCCCGGCCTGCCCCGGATCGAGCGCTTCCCGAAAGCGCCACAACGCTTCGGTGCGCCGGTTGCCGAAGCCGAGATGGCCGTCCTGGCTACGGCGCACGCTTGCTTCCGAACCCTTGAATCCAAGCACGATCGGCTCGCGCTCCGCGTTGTCGAAATTGGTGTGCAAATGCTCGTAGAGTGGGCCGCCGTAGCCGCCGCCCATGTCGACGATCATGATCGCGTTGTCGCGCCGCTCTGCCACCACGTAACCCGCCGCGGCGCGGCCCGCCATCCCCGCCGGGATGTCCTTGCCGGGGATCGACACGGGTAGCGCGTACCAGCCATCGTGCCGGGGGGCGATCACCATCGGATCAAGGCCCCCGCCGGTGCAGTCGATGCCAATCGCGCACATGGGGACCCCTACCGGTGGCCGGTCGGTCCAGCGCTCCTGTGCTGCACGTGCCCACGCGGTCGGGATCAACTGGAATGGCCGGTCTTTGAGACCCGCATCGAACTTGCCGTCGCGATAAGCCTCGCGCAGCTCCGGCGGAAGGCCGGCGAGCACGGCGTCGTAATTGGTGCGGTGGAGGTCAGGATTGTCGGACAGCTTGCCGCGGATGAAGGTGCGCGACTTGGCGATGATCTTCTCGCCATCGATCATGTGAGGGCCGGGACCGTCGACTTCGGTGTCCTCGCCGCCGATGGTTGTGTACCAGAGAAGATCCCCGTCCTTGACGATCCCGAATTTAGGGTGCGCCGGGTCGAGCCACGCCGCCCAACGCTTGATCACCCACATGCCCTCCGGGGTGGTCGGCGGGTTGCCGGTCGCCACCACGCGGGAGCGTTGGTTTGGATCGGTGGAGCGGTTCCAGCCGTTGACGAAAGTGTACTGGCCTTCCAGAAAATCTCCGATTTCGTCCCAGCCGATAAAATCCTTCGGGTCTCCCTTGAAGCGTTGCCGGTCCTCGAAGTTGGGGATGCCATGGAATTCGATCATGCGCCCTTGGTAGTGCAGCGTCTGCTTGGTCGCGTTGAAGCCGTCGCGTATCTTGATTATTTCAAGCGCGCGCTCGGCGATCGAGATCGCGTCCAAGTTGATGCGGCGCAGAATCAGGGAGCGCTTGTGCTGCGTGATGGCGAGGCCGATTTCTAAATCAGTTTTTCCACCCCCCGCTGAACCTCCGAAAAACAGCTCGTCCGCCTGCGACAGGTACGCCATGCTCTGCGGCCCCGGGTTCGGGACCCATGGCATGTGGGCTGACTGCGCGACGCAATCCTTGAGGAGGGCATCGCGCACTCCCGGAGCGAGCGCATCGAGGCTCGCGATGATCTCGTCAAGCGCGCTTGGCACGTTTCTTCGTGGATCTCCGTTTGGGCTTCGGCTGCGGAACGATCTTCATTTCCCCGAGATTGGTAAGTTGCCCTTGGGGCGGCGGGGGTGGCGGTGCATCGTCAACGGTTGGGGCCTGCGGCGGCCGAGGCAGCGTGATCCCTCCACCAAGCCCTGTGCCTGGCCGGTGCTGCAGCTTGACTCCCGCCGGCAGGCCGTAGGGGCTGGTCCACGTGTTGATCCAGTAGTTGTGATTGTCCAGGGCGCCGGCAAGGAACGCCGATTGCCGTGTATGTTCCTGGATCGTCTGGTCGTGCGTCTGCTTGCGCCCCGTCATTTCGCGGGCGCGCGCGGTCGCCTTGATGTAGCTGTGGTCCCATTCGCTCAAGCCGTAGATCGGCTTCGGGCGCAGCAGGCAACTCTCTGGCGGCACAAATACCTGAATCCCGCGGCGCAGAGCCTCAAGGACGAAGAACGTGCAGCCATCCTTCTGGTCGCCCCATTCCTCGTGGGCTGCCATGTCGACGCCCCACAGGCCGATGGTGTCATCCTCCGGAGCTTGGCGCGTCTTGCGATGGTCCTCGATTTCAAGGATCGCCAGCGCCATCATCAGCGACAGGCTCGAGTGCAGGAAGTAGGACGAGAACGCTTCCTCGACGCGCTCGATCGGGTAAACCACGGCGTTCTGGATCTCCGGGATCGGCCCGCCGACGTAGACCCTGCCGGTGAACTCACGCAGGAACTGGCAGTATTGAGGGGAGAACCACGGCTGCCCGGGCTCCCACCTGTGCACTTCGAAGAATACGTCACAGCGCGGGATTACGCCCCATGCCCCTGGACTGCACGCCCAGATTTTCCACGCCTCGTCTATGAACGGGGCCGGCGGGTAGTCAGGCTGTTTCCCGCCGGCGAATGTTGCGTAGCTATCGTCTTTGAACGGCGCGAGGTTGACCGAGCTCGGTGCCGAGCCCACCAGTGCTATCTGCATTCCAGTTCCTCCTCAGGAAAAATGGCCGACCCGAAGGCCGGCCGATTGATTACGACGAAGCGGTGGCGGTGAAGCTGATCCCGAATGCGTCGCTGGAAGCGTTCGCGCTCGACAGGTTGTTCAGCATCAGCCATTGCGCGCTCGTGAGCGACACGAGCGAGATCTGGCTGTTCTGCCGCCACATGCTGAACATCGTGGAGCCGGCGGAAGTGAGCGATCCGCCCTGCACCACTGCGCTGCCGCCCATGCCGAAAACGTGCGCGCTGGTCGATGCGCCGTAGTAGAAAAAGTCCTTGCGAACGCCCGGTCCAGGCGGCGCCTGCAGCGTGTAGGCGAAGCCGGTGTTGGCTGTGCTGCCCGCCGAGGATACGACCCTCGTGATCCCGTAATACGGGACGGATGTCCCGGTCGCCGCGCCGGACGCGACAGCCGCCGATCCGAGCCCGGATACGTCGTCGATCGGCAAACGCATGCCGATCGGCCCGACTATGAAGTCGTTGGCGTCCAGCCCGAGCCGGCGACCGTGCACGGAGGTTTTGCGAACCGCGCGCAGTTGGTTGAGTGTGTATGCCATGGTGAATCTCCTTTTAGTTGCGATGGCGGTGATTTGCCTGCTTATGGAGCCCGGTTACAGACCGGTGGCCGTTCTCCTCAGTTGCGATTATAAAACTGTTTCCCAATCCTCTGATGGTCGGGCGGGGAGGCAATGGTGTTGGCGAGGAAGGTCATATCAAAGTCACGCGCAACTTTGCAACCGCCGCATCAACCACCGCCAGCGCCGCCTTTACTCCGGCGTCCGCAGAGTTTGCCAGCACAAATTCACGTTGCCGACGGTTAAAACCCGTTGGCAGTTCAAGTGCATTGATTGCAGCCAGCACCAGATCACGGGCAGCTTGTGCTTTGGCAGCTTTGTCCGCAGCCGCCACCTTTACGGTGTGTTCAGCTTCTTCCGCCGGGGTGTAGTTAATAACCTTCACCTCCCCGGTTTGGGCATTGACTTCAATTCTGTTGGTCATGATTTTGCCTATGAAGAGTACGACACGTTGATTTCGCCAAGATCAAATGTGTCGGTGCCAGTGGCTGTGGTAATGCGAATCTGAGTAAGCTCGGCGGAAAGCGCCTTTGTTCCACACAGTGTAAACGTGGCATCGCCATTCGAAAGCGCAAAACTGCCAGAGGCGGCCCATCGAAATGATGTTGAGTTTTCGAGGGTAAAATATACAACGCCTGAAAGCTCATCGGTCGCAACGATAGAATTGATCGCAAACGCGGCGGTGCCTGCGATGGTATTAACCGCGACGCCATCCACTAGCCTCGTGCCGTTGCTTAAATACCCCGTGGTTTCGGGGCCGCCCGCATCTCCAAGTTGTATCCATTTCCTCGCAGTCGAGTTAGTGGACGTGGAACTAAACGAGATCGCAATAAATTTGGTCCCAGCCGGGATGCCGGTAAAGTCAATCGATGTTCCAGAGGTCGAAGCAACGGGTGTGCCGAGAGTGAAACCGCCAGCCGCCGTTGCAACCGCTACACCCCCCACGGTTTTGATCTTGGACGAAGCGTCCATCGTTACCGGAATGTTGTCAGGTCTGAAAAACACCGTATTTGCATCTTCAGCTTGGCCTATTTGTCTCACGACAAAATCAACGGTGCCAGTGGGTGCCGTAGTCACGGTCTTGCCAGCCGTCGCAGCACTGATATAAACAGGAGCGCCCACAGTAAACGTGTCGAACAGAACATCCGCTCGCACCTTGCCAAACAGCAACATTGTGGTCGGGTTGGTATCCGCGGCAGCCGCTAAGACGCACATACCGAGTTGATTCGATGAGGTCGCGGCAGCGTCAGCTTTAGCTAACAACCATTTCCCGGTTGACGCCAGATAACAGACTTCGCCAAAAGCTAAAGCTGCACCCGCAGTTCCGTTTTCGACAACACCGGAATATTTACCATCGGCAGAGAGTGCAGCATCGAGGACGATGCCTGCGTTCTCGGCGAAAGTCTGAGCGGCGGTGAAAGTGTTCGCGCCAAGCTGCGCCACATCGGCACCGCTGAGCGCCGTGTTCAGTTGGGCGAGGGTGAATGAGCCAAGAACAGCAGCATTTCCGGTGCTGGTTACGTGACCGGTTAGGTTTGCGTTGGTCGTGACATTTCCGGCGGTCAAGCCTGCGGCGGTGCCGGTCAGGTTGGTGGCGACACCAGAGGAAGGGGTGCCTAGTGGGCCTCCGGAGGTTAGTCCGTCCGCGCCAGCAATACCAGTTACGCTCGAGTTCGTCGTGGTTGTCATGTCGGTCTCCCGATCAGCTGCGCAGCTGCGCTGATACTCGGACCGAAATAGCGAAGTTGCTGCCGGTCGATCCAGCTGACGCCGCTCCTACGCTGTTGATCTTCGCGCGGATGTATGACCAGTTCGCGTCCGCGGTGAATCCGTCTGATTGCGGGCTGTCGCCAGATATGGCGAATGTGCCGAGGACAGTCGCAAGCGCGTTCGACCCATCGTTGCTCGCTTCGATCACCACCGTCGAGCTGACGGTCGTGCCGGTCGCGCCGACAGAGCATCCGACGTGCAGGACCTGGAACGTCAGGTTTCCGAGCCTCGGGTGCACGCGGTGCCAATCGCCGGCGCCGCTTGAGCTGCTGGACAGGATGAGGTTCGGGCCTGGGCCGAGGACGTTGGTGGACATGGTGGCTCCTTTATCGTAGGGCGAGCGCGGTAATCTGGATGGTGACCGCGCGATCACCCTTGTTTCCTTCGGAAGCTGATTCGCAGACGTTGGTGACCTTGCCGGTTGCCTGGATGGAGAATTCCTTGCCCGGCTGCGGCATGGCGAGCTTCAGGGCGTCAAGCTCGTGGTTCTCGAGCCGCAGGCACAGTCCGTATCCGTAGTTCTCGTCGTCGCTCGGCATCGTCATCGCGCTCGGGTGCATGCTGCCCCGCGGGCGCTTCATGCTGGTCATCTCGTCGCTCTTCTTGTGATCCATGGGAGCCTCCTATCGGACGCCCCGGCGAGCGCCGGCGGCTTTGAAATTCAGCATTGCTCTTTGCATGGGCGCACCCCGCGATACGTTAAAAACTCCTCAACACAAGACAGTGTGGCACGCGGGCGGCAAAACCGCAAGCGGTGAACCGCAAGCGGTGAACCGCAAGCGGTGGTATGCCGCGTGAAGAGCTTGACATCGAAACCGCGCAGGAATATCGTGGCACCAGAAATGCGAAAGGCCAGGAACCTGAGGAGGACCTGACCTTTCATCCGGTATTGCGTATAGGGCGCAAAACTCGGAACTAGACCAAGTCTAGTCCCTCCCGCCCCCTCCGTCAATACCCAGAACTACATGGGGTAACATGGCTAGGCAACTCGACGGAAATTCAATCAGGAACGAAACCAAGCAATTGGTTGCGGCCTTACTGTGTCTTCCGATCGAGGAAATACCTGACGGCTGGAACAAGATGGCTAAACTGGTAACCGGCAGGCGCAAGTGCAGCATGCGCGCTACCGTCCAGATTCTAGACGCTCTTCGGGTAGAGAACCACCTTCCTCCAGCGGTGCTTTACTGGTTCAATTCAACGATTTGGAAACCCAATCCATTTCTGCCGAAATCCAAGCATCCCACCACCCGCAGCGGGAGCCTCTTAACCCACTGACAGCCCACACCCCATGCACCTGCACGCAAGCCCGGCGGACAGCGGTGACATGAAGCGCGGCGCCCGATTAGCAGCGGTCTCAGGACTCTAGGCCCAAGAAGCGGATCACCCGGCGGTCACAGCAACATCGGGCGCCACAGCTTTGGGGGGGGGAGGGGGAGGGGGCCGTTCCTCTGACCCATGGCTGACCTAGGGATTCCAAAAAAAATCTAGGAAATCGAAAACAACCGTTCCACGTGAAACATTCCAAAAAAAAATTTGAAATGGGAAATGCGTGGATGCACCCCCCACGTAGGCGCGGCGTGGGTTTGGACGCCCCCCCCGGTTCGGCCTGGGCGCGGAGGCCGGTGGGGGTCGGCGCCGGCAAGCGGCGCAAGATGGGGGTAGATTTGGGGGTATCTCTACTCGTCAGTATCAGTAGACTGGCTATCCATGCGGGTTTCGGGGCTTGATTCGGTTCCTGCCTCAGGAACCGCTTCGGCCTGTGGTGCTGATAGCAGCGCTTGCTGTGCTCGGGCTGCTGCGGCTCCTGATGTGAGTATCCACGCGACCCTTCGCGCAAGCTCAAGCTGACCCATGCCTTCGATCTGGGGTGCTGGGTTAGTGGTCACTAACATTTGCCGGTTGTCCCATGCTGCGGCGTCGCGAGCTTTTGCCCAATCCAGCGCGGCTTGATACCTTACGCGCGCGCGTGCGATGCGTGGATTATCTGCGCTTTCCTCCAGCTTCAACACGTCGTCGAGTGTTCCTTCAACTAGGCTTTCCGCTTGCGAGGATATCGCTGCCTTATAGCTTGGTAGTCGTCTCAGCATATCTCGCAGCGTCGACTTCGGCATGTCGAAGTCTGCTGCGATGTTTTTGAGTAACTCGCCTGCGGCCAGTCGTTCAAGTAGCGCTTCTGGGTTGATAACCCTGGGTGAGTCCATCGCGGCGTTGTCGGCGCTGTCCATGCGGTGAATTATCCGCTGTCCCTGTGCTTGGGCGCAAGTGGACCTGTCTGTTACCTGTCCGCGACAAGCTTAGTGACAAGTTTATTTTGCGTTTTGGTGATTTAGGTCAAGGTTTGCGCTTGCTGCCTATTGAACTATTGCGGTGATGAGCGTATCTTACCCTCTATGATCATTTGATCATGTTACCTGAGGGGTGAGTCATCATGAAACTACGCGAATCAGCAACCGCATCCATCATCTGCACATCAGCCGGGCTGCTGTCCCCGTTCGGCATATTTTTCACCAATGACCCGATCTGGATAATTGTCGCGCTAGCGTTTTCCGGCATCGGTTGCCTCACATCGTCGCGCGCCTAGCGCCTCAGCCCATGCCCGTCACCGGGCATGCGCGGATGCGTTACCGACCGGCCGGACGCCGGGAAACTGAGGAGCTGAAAATGAGATTTTCTCCATTACTGATTTTGGCGGCGCTGATTGCCGCTCTGTATTTTTCGTCCACCACTCACTTAGGCTGCCTCACAGACATGCAGTGTGATGCCGGGGACAGAGCAGAGCAAACTCGGCTATGTGCCATTGACGATGCCCATTGCGATTAGCGCCTCAGATGAAAACAATACTGGGTGTCTCGCGTGAAACGGTGCGTCAGCTGCGCGCGCAGTATGGTGCTGATGACTTGGTTGCTGCTGCTGTGGATCGTCTTAACGCGCGGTTTGCGTTACGCGGTGCTGCGCTCAATTCACCGTCTGCGGTGCGCGACTACCTGCGGCTGTTGTTGGCGCCGTTGGAGCATGAAGTGTTCTTCGCGCTGTGGCTCGATGCTCAAAACAGGGTGATCGAAGCTGAGGAGGTCTTTCGCGGCACGCTCACGCAGACTTCCGTCTATCCTCGGGAGATCGTCAAAAAAGCGTTGCTGTGCAATGCGGGCGCTGTGATCTTCGCTCACAATCACCCGTCGGGCATCGCCGAGCCGAGCCACGCTGACGAAACGCTTACCGTTGCGCTCAAGCAAGCGCTGGCGCTTGTCGACGTGCGCGTTCTCGATCATTTCGTCGTGGCGGGTGGTGGTGTGATTTCGTTCGCTGAGCGGGGGCTGATATGAAAACTAATACGCCTATGGCTGAAATGGCGGGGCGCGAATGCGAGCGGCTGCGCTTGCTTAACGCCGAGTTGGTGCGGGTGCTTCGGGAATGTGTGACTGAACGCGGGGCAACGTGCTGGAAGAGCCGCGCTTACGCGGAACAACGGATTTGGTACATCGACACTATAGCCCGCGCCGCGCTCGCCCGTGCGCAGGAGATGCAATCATGACTACCATAATCCTGTCTGCTGGCGCGCGTGCTGCGGCCGATGTCGCTTCTCTGCTTCGCGCTCGCAATACTCTGCTCTGGATCGTGTCTCGTGAAGAGGCGCGCGTCGAGCGGTTGCTTGTCGATGCTGCTGCGTCTGCCTCGTACGAGCCGCTATTCTGGGATTGTGCTACCGGGATTAGCGATTACTCGGGAGCACCTCGGGAAGCGGGCGCCGGCGCAACTGATCCAGCGCAGGCAATCGCGGCTATCCGGGATAGTGGCAAGCGGCAGCTGTGGGTGCTGCGCGACTTGCCAACTTGGTTGCGGGACCCTACTGTCTCGCGTGGTCTGCGCTCTCTCGCGCGGTCGCTATCACTAGCTCCTCGCGATCAGGCGCGTGCGGTGGTGGTGCTTACTCCGTCGTCTGAAGTCCCTGCGGAGCTGCAGGGCCACGCGGTCGTCATCGATTGGCCGTTGCCGGATCGATCTGAGATTGCCGCGATACTGGATTCCGCGATTGCTGCGCTGCCTGATGATATCCGCGAGTCGGCGGCGCCTAACGGGTGCCGTGATGCTGCGATCGATGCGGCGGTCGGGCTGTCGGCTGAGGAGGCGCAGTCCTGCTATGCAAAGTCTCTCGTGTCTCTGCGGCGGATCGATCCGGCGATGGTGGCGGGCGAGAAAAAGCGCGTGATCGCTCGCGAAAAGGTTCTGGAATGGTTCGACCCTCTACCGGGCGGGCTAGATAGCGTCGGCGGTCTCGATCTGCTCAAAGGCTGGCTGGATTCGCGTAGGGCTGCGTTCTCGGTGGCGGCGCGTGAGTATGGGCTACCTGCGCCTAAGGGTGCGCTCCTGGTGGGCGTGCCTGGGTGCGGGAAGTCGCTGACTGCCAAGGCGGTGGCGGCGGCCTGGGGTATGCCGTTGCTGCGGCTGGATATGGGGGCGCTGCGGTCGAAGTGGGTAGGCGAGTCCGAGGGCAATATCCGCAAGGCGTTGAAAGTCGCGGAAACAGTTGCGCCCTGCGTGTTGTGGCTCGATGAGATTGAAAAAGCCATGTCGGGCGCTACGCAAGGCGCGGCGGATGGTGGCGTGTCGGCTGATGCGCTCGGCGCGGTGCTGCAGTGGATGCAGGATCGCGCGGGTAGCGTGTTTGTTGTCGCTACCGCGAACGATGTCGCGGCGCTGCCTCCTGAGTTGATGCGCAAGGGGCGATTTGACGAGCTATTTTTCGTCGACCTTCCTACGGCGGTTGAGCGTGGCGCGATTCTGCGCGCGGCATTGCGGCAGTATGGGCGGGACGTGGCAAGCGTCGATGTCGGCGCGGTTGCTGATGCTACTGCGGAGTTCACCGGGGCGGAGCTGGCGGCGCTGATACCGGACGCCATGTACGCGGCGTTCGCGGATGGGGCGCGGGCGATCGTCACCTCGGACCTGGTCAACGCGGCGCGGGGTACGGTTCCGCTGGCGCGTACGGCGGCTGAAAAGATTGCGCGGCTTCGGCAGTGGGCGCAAGGTCGGGCGCGGCCGGCGTCGGCGTCGGATCGGCCTATCGCGGGTGGCGGTGGGCGGCAATTGGATGTGTGATTTTTATCCCGTGCCGGCGGATTCCGGCGACCGCAGCGATCCGGCATAGATCGCAGGAGAAAAAAACCATGAAAACCTATACCATCCTCGCATTTAGCAATTCATCACTCGCGGAATCAGTCATCGGGCCATTCACCTCGCGCGCAGAAGCCGAGCGCGCAATGACCCGGATCGCCGAGCAAGGATACAATCGTGCTGGGCAACGGCAGGCTTTCCGCGCCGTCACCATCAGCGAGGCCGAAGAAGAAACTGAGGGCATCGAATAGCGCCTCTCCCCTGCCCGTCGCAGCGGGCAGCGATGGACGCACTACCGCGGCGTGACGGACTCACGACAGACAACAACCGAAACCTGAGGGGTCAATTATGAAGATGTCAGTCTTACGGCCGGGTCTCCTGGTCAGTCTCAAAACGAGCATCAAGGGCGGCGTGAATTACCAGCGCGTCGACCTGGAACCGGAACATGTTGATGCTACCGGGGCGAGCGTTGCCAAGTGGGAAACATTGAGGGAGATTCCGGACCCTGCGGAGTACGAGCGGGCGGTCGTGGCGCGGTCGGCGGCGCGCGCGCAGATCACGGCGGTGTGCTCGGCGTCGAGCTTTGGGTTGCTGTGTCCTGTGCACCGGGAAAGCGACTTGGCGGCGGCGATCGATGCGGCGCGGGAGATCACGGACCGGCACAACGCGGGCGCGGCCTGTACGCACGTTGACGTGTACGCGCTCGTCGGCAGGATCGCGCAGGATGACGCGGAAGCAGCGCGGGCGATATCGGCGGAAGTCCGGGAGTTGCTGGAAACCATGCAGCAAGGCATAGCGGCGGCGGACCCTGCGGCGATACGGGAAGCGGCTACCAAAGCGCGGGCGCTCGGTCAGATGTTGAGTGCTGATGTCGCGGGCAAGGTGTCACAGGCAATCGATCAGGCGCGCGGGGCGGCGCGTGAGATCGTGCGGCGTGTCGAGAAAGCCGGGGAAGCGGCGGCGGTCGTCGTTGGCGAGCTCGCAACGCAACGGATTGAGGCGGCGCGCTTCGCGTTCCTCGATCTTGATGAGGGCGGCGAGGTCGGGGCGGCGCCGGTGGATGCGCCGGCGCGCGGCGGGATTGATCTGGAACCGGCGGCGGTTGGCGTGGTGGCGATGTATGCGGCCGTGCAGCCGGGATTGGAGTTTTGATCATGCCCTGCATAACTCGGAAAGGGCTGACCGCTTCGCAGTTGGATCGTATGCAGGCGGCGATCGGGCGTCTTGACGCGGCGCTCGCGGCGGGGTCGGTGTCGGTGGTCATCTCCGGATCGGGCGCGGTGGCGTTCAAGGGGTGGGCTACCATGCAGCGGGAAGGGGTCTCGGATATCTGCGCGTATCGCAAGCTCGCAGCGTCGAACAGTCCAGCGTTGCGGCGCGCGGTCATGCGGGCTGAGGCGCTCGCGGGTCGGCGCGTCGATCAGCAAGCGATCGGCGCCGGCGTGCATTCTCACGACGGCGGGCAAACTTGGGGGTCACACTGATGAAAACGAAAGCGGCAAGGCAAGGGTGGCGTGGGGCGGCGGCGGTGCTCGTGGTGGCGCTCCTGGCGCTCCTGGCGGGGTCGTACGTTCCCCATGTTCACGATGATAGCGGGCGCGTGGTGCACTCGCATAACGGGGGAGGGAGCTACCATGCGCATTAGCGGGTGGGATTGGGCGGATAAGCGGTGGCTGGCGCGGCCTGATGCCGGCGCGCGGCGTGAAAACGTGCTTGCTGTGGTGTTTGTGGTGCTACTGCTGCTCGGGGTGGCGGCGGCAGCAGGAACCTGAAAATAACCGAGGAGAACGAGATGAGAAAAACTGAGTTAACAAACTGCACGCAATGGCTGCTAGACGCGGATACGGCAAACGAGGACGTGGTGATCGATGACGGTATCGTGATCTGGAGGGGCGGCGACTTCCGGGGCGGCGACTTCCGGGGCGGCGACTTCCGGGGCGGCGACTTCCTGGGCGGCAACTTCCTGGGCGGCAACTTCTGGGGCGAGAAAATAACCTCAGCCCCACTATCTATTTTTGGCCTGCGATGGCCGATCACGATAGGCGGCACTCAAATGCATATCGGGTGCGAGCGGCACAAACTCGATGAGTGGACGGAATTCGACGACGCGACAATCACCAAAATGGATCGCGGCGCGCTGAAATTCTGGCGCACACACAAGGATATTTTGCTCGCGCTCGCAAAGGCACTCCCTAGATAATCTAGGCTTCGGCTACACCTCAAGGCGGCCCCATGTCACGGGGTCGCCTTTTTTTACGTCCACGGCAAGGCGGCGGCGATCGATACCGCGGCGCCGGTCGTGTGGTCCGAAAGTCCGATGTCGCAGTGGTAGCGGGCGCGCATGTTGGCAATAGTAGCAAGGTTGGCGTCCTGGGCGCGCGCCGGGTACGCGCTCGTGCATTTCAGCAGAGTTATGAAGTGAGCGCCCACTAACTTTTCAGCGGTGTAGTAGGCGGCGCCGGCGTCGGCCGCGGCCTCGACCAGTTCGCGGGCGCGCGGCAGGATCCCGAGGTGGTTCCCGCTCAGTTCCGCGACCAGCAGCGGCCGGCAGTTCATATATTGGTCCGGCTCATCACCCTCAGCGCTTGGATCGCCCGCTCGATGGTGGAGTTGGACGTCGTATTGCTGCGCAGTCCCGCCTCAAGATCGGCGGCAATTTGGGGCGCGCTCTCCCGGATTTGCCTTTCGATTTGTCCGGTCCGTGAGGCCTCAAAGTCCGCTTCGTTGTTTTCGACCGGCTTGATGGAGTTGCCGTCCTTGTCGACCAGCTGGATGATTACGTACGGCTTGGGCGGTATCGCGGCCCGGCCGGCAATGGCACGGCGTTTTCCGTGGGCCGGTATTGCCTCCTGCGCCGGGAGTCCCGCGGGCCGGTGTACCCTGATCACCGGGGTGACCTCGAGGTATTTCATGCAGTCCTCGAAGCCTTTCAGATCCCTCTCGGACACCTCGATCGCGAACTCGGGGTTGCGGTGGCGTTCGCGCCAGAACATCGCCATGATGGTGAGCTTGGGATCGGCATCGGCTTCAACGACATATTGGTCCAGTCGGTCAGGCTCGCGCCCGTCGGTCATGTACGGCTTACGGTCTTCGGTCATTGTGATCTCCTTGTTTGGACTACGATTGCGCTCACCTCAGCGTTCGCGGATCATGCGAACATCCGGGATTGTGATTGCGACATTTCAAGCGCCTCGGCACACGCTGGATTGAGCCAAAGAATTTCCACGCGCGGCAATGCCCCATCTGCCAGCGCGGGGCGTTCTACGCGCTTCCAAC
>ERZ1292632.471-Hain-H43-01um-R2-471-length-43170-cov-37_pt1 | contig 43170 bp, 65 predicted proteins | sample MGYA00564407_ERZ1292632 | MGnify/ENA primary metagenome ERZ1292632 (study PRJEB36523, sample SAMEA6512637) | groundwater metagenome | collected 2019-01-08 | study: AquaDiva: Metagenomics assemblies of 32 groundwater samples | reverse complement strand
TCCTGCTCGGTCTTTACTATACCTATAAATATGTTATGGTCTCTCATTCTTGGTGATGAGCATAATCTTACTACAATGAATAAAAAGGAAGCCGTGCAAAAAGAAGCCGTGGACACTCTCAAACAATGGGGGTTAGTAGACGGAACGACAGTGTACGCGAAGGTGAACAAAGTGAGCGCGAGCGGTATGAGCAGAAATGTTGCGCTGTATATAACTCCAAACGATTGGAAGGAAGGGAAGGACACAAACAGCCATCGTATTATGGATATATCGTATCACTCGGCGAAGGCACTCGGCTGGAGCTTTAAGGAGGGATACAATGGAGGTATACGCGTCTCTGGATGCGGTATGGATATGCTGTTTCACACAGTCTATTCTCTCTCGTACGCTATGGGATATGGTGCAATGAATCAAAGCAATGACCCCGCGAATAAAAGCACAGGGCTAAAATATAGACAGTTATGAAAGTCATAAATCATCAGAAGGGGAATTACACTTTTGTATCTCCTAGTGATAGCAGTGTTATGTATGGAACTATCACGATGTCGGCGCGTGAATGGCGCAGTGCGGTTGTATATCTCAAAAGTAGATACACACTTGCAAAACGATATACTAACACCTACGTGCGTGATGGTCTCTCTCACGTCTTTAACTGGACACTGAAACACTATCCGCAAGACGGGCGCGTGTGTCTCGGGGTAACGGCAACGGAACTTCTGTTTAAGAAGTACAAGTTACCCCGCTATAAACGACAGAATTATGTCATCGTCATCGTATGAAAACACTCGTGGTGCTTTTCATCCTAGCCGTGGCTTATCTCTTCTGGCTTGATGCTGGATGCGGTGCGCTGGGCGGTGCAATGACGTGGAGCGGTAAGGTGTGCGTGGAGCAGTTAGCAGGTCAATAATTTATCAACGGCTCATCATCAGGAATGAGGGACTATAACACAGAATGAAGAAAGTCAAACGCCTGTAAAAAGTGCGTATATGCTACGAGCGTACTCGCTACGAGCGTACTCGCTACGAGCGAACTCCGCAAGCGTATGCGCGAGCGTATCAAATGTTGTACTTTTCATTCTCTCTATCATACGAGACTCAAAACCTGCCCACAGGCACACATCCTTACGGATATACGCTTGTAAGAAGCAGTACCTATCGCGTGGGTCAATCCAGATAACCAAAGTCGCTGGAACTTGGTAGGGAGAATGAAGGGCGCAAGCTCTTCGTAAGAAGACGAAAGCAAAGAGGAAGAACTGGGAAGGGGGCGGGGGATACTCGCCGTAAAAGAGGACAAGCGCTTATCCTCAATGCCCGAAGCCGAAGTGCTACAGAACCTTTTTGTTTTCGCCTCTTCACAGAGGAAAAAGAAGGTCGGAGATTATTGGACAAACTATAAATGTATATTGCTATATGAAATGCGACCATTGTGAAAATGAGGCAATTTGCAACTACCAGAAAATCTGGGTACGGTACGCAATCCATAATAACAACAAAGAATGGGGTTATGGTGCTAGGCGTTTTGCAACCAGTGGAATAAATGATGACCCTTCTGGTGAGGATAATGAGCATTTGTGTAAAGAACACGAAGTGAAGTTTAACGAAGGAAATATATGAAACCCGAACACAAAAAGTATCTTGACAAATTGCGCGAAAGTGGTGCAACGAATATGTTTGGCGCAACTCCATTTTTGATGGAGGAGTTTGGATTGGAGAAGAAGGAGGCGCGGGCGATATTGGCGGAATGGATAAAATCTTTTTGACTATGAAATCCACTACACAATATGCGCGAACGCACGGCATAAGCCGTCAAGCGACATTGAAGCGCATCAAGACGGGCAGGGTGAGCGCGAGTAAGGTCGGTAGTCAGTATGTTATTGGAAAAATTGACGGGTGCTACAGGTGCAAGAAGCCAGCGAAATACATCACGCATACCACTAAAAACGGCAAGCTGATGAAGCACGCCCGTTTTACGTGCGAGGAGCATCACTACTCATTATGAAAGAAATCCTATCCAATCTCGCGCTCATTGACGCAATAACCTATTGCAAAGGGAACGCGATTGACTGTTCTGGTACACACTTGGTCAAATATCCAAGAAGGTTCACGTATGCGCTTGTAAAAGATGAAACGGGGCGAGCAATCCTTACTACGACATTTCACAAGAGCAGTGTGCCGACACACTACATACACAATTAGACTATGAGGATGCTACCACTAAAAGTGTTGAGGAAAGAGATAGAAAGACTGCGACAGCGGGAGATTGACTGCGCGGTTGCTATCATTGAAAACGTGATTGAGCCGTTGCACTATCCCGTGCGCGGTGTGAGCGGGGAGAAATACTATGAGCTGGAGGATGCGATTATTAAGGTGCTAAAAGCGCACTACTGATTATGACCGAATCCGAAGCCCTTATCGTGCTAGAAAAAATGACCAGTCAGCAGTTTAATCACTTCTTGAAAGGTCTACCAGAGCGCGTAGGGATGTTGGTGCGGAGCGGGATGTGTAATTGGCGCGAGGTGTTGCCCCAGTGGTACATTAAATCGCAGACAGAAAACGCACCGAGCGTATCGCCATTGCACGGGGCGGGCAGTGGATGTCCTGTTGAAATGTGCAACAGATGTTTTGAGAAAGATAATAAATAAAATTATATATGGAAAAACTCACACCAAAAATTGACGATGCTCTCGGAGCATTGATAGAGTTTCTTCCCCTCCGAGAAAAGGGTGGGTATTTTGATACAATCTGGGGAAAGAAAACATTGCAGGGATTGAAATTGTCAATTGTCAATCAGCTCCACCAATACGGGGTTGTGCTCTCCGAAGAAAATCTATGATTGAATCCACCGAAATAGTGTTTGTTCCGATGCACAGATACAGTGCGAGTGTATTCAGTGCGGACATTCGGCGCAAGCATAGTCCAGAGGTTGATTACGGAGTGTGGTGGAGAGATGGTCAAGCGTATCCGACTTATCGGGTCAGTTTCATCGTTGATACAGGTGAGCTGTACGCTATTGATGTTAATGAGAAGAGTGTTGAGATATTGGCTATCTTTACAGAATTTGGATTGGAGAAATACGATGATGAGGCGCGGAAGAAGTTTGTAGAGAGTGTGATGGCTGGCTGGGCGGAGAAATGCGGTGATATTGATTCTCTTGAATGGGTGCGCGAGTGTGTAAAACAATAACTATGAACACTCCCCTAAAAATCAATCTCTCAAAAGCCGAGGTGCAAAAGATTCTGCGCCGAACACAGAAGTTTTGTGCGTATTGCAAGGAGATGGTTGGATTTACTACAGCAAAAGCGGAGGGCGTGAGTGGTGGTATTTTCAAGTTTTGTAAGCAGTGCGGTAGACGACTATGAGAGGTCTCCCAAACCAGCTTGTCGGATACCTGCATCGTACTGGTGATTGGTGCTCAAAGGGCACGCTCACCGCCGATATGGTGTGGAAACACGAGCGCGGACGCAGTGCGGGGAAACGCTATCTCCCAGAGACAGTGGGGCGGGCGCTTCGCTCACTTGAAGAAAGCGGTATTGTTGCGGTCAAAGATTCGGGGATTTCGGTGCAGTATAAATGGATACCACACGAGCTACGAGCGAAGTATATTCCTTATTCGTCCAGACACGAGGCGAACAAGAGCACTTTATTCCGTGTATAATTTATAGAACTATGACTCAAGTAAAATTCAGAGCGGGCGATGTGGTAAAGCACGAGCGAAAAATTTATGTTGTTTCATCCGTCAAAGGATGGATTCATAAAGGTGGTGGAATATCGTTACGACAGACGATGGAGGGGCTGGAGTTATTGACAAGAGCGAGTGAGTGCACGCTCGTTAAAAGACGCGAGGAAGTCGGCAAAAAGTGGTGGCTGGTTTTTCCTAAAGGCGAAAAATAATTATGGGAGAGATTGCTGAAATGATGCTTGGCGGTGTGCTCTGCGAAGGATGCGGGGGAGCGTTGGATTGTGATGAATGTGAAGAAACTGGTATTCCCGCTTATTGTTCTATGGAGTGTGCAAGAAATCGCGGAGCCGATAGGGAGCAAGTTTGTAATCATTCTCACGAATAAAACTATATGAACCGAGAACAAAAAGTATTTGAGCAAGTTATCAAAGACCGCGAGAGCAGGGAACGTCGTATGAAGCGCCGAGCGTATTTAGAACATCTGTCGGCAATATCGTCAAGACGACCAGCTCCGAAGCTCGCTCCAGTAATAGTGAAGAAATCGTGGTTTGCTAGGTTCTGGGCGTGGCTCACAAACAAATGAGAATTGCTTTTGACATTGACGATACTCTCATCATCCCGTCTGTAGCAACTGGGCTTGACCGCGATACTCCGAACTATGAGACCATCGCAATCTACAAATGGTTTCAAGAGCAAGGGCACGAGATGATTCTCTGGTCGGGTAGTGGGATGGACTGGGCACAAACGTGGGGCGAGAAGCTCGGACTCACGCCGTTTGAGGTGCGTGTGAAGCAGTTTGACCCATCAATAGATTTGGCGTTTGACGACTGTGATGTACTTCTTGCAACACTAAACATAAAGGTGAAACGATTGAACAACGGAGTCAGTCGCGCAGAATGGAACAAAAACAAAAATGGAAAAAGAGATTAACGAATTTCTTTATCAGAGCAATCTCATTGAAGGCGTAGATGATGACGCCTCATTGAAACAGGCGCGTATTACGTGGGATTATCTCGTCGAGCAAAAAGAAATGAGTCCGAGTGTGATATTGAAGACTCATAAAATTCTAATGCTCAATCAACCTCTTCGCCCGAACGAGCGTGGATATTTTAGGGAGATACCCGTCTACGTTGGAGGACGCGAGGCGTTGGACTGGAAAGTTATTGAGGAACGAATGAAAATTCTCGCAATGAATATGTGGTTGAATCCGAAGAATTGGAAACGCCATCACGTTGAGTACGAGACCATACACCCATTCGTAGATGGCAACGGGCGTACAGGGAGAATGTTTATGAATTGGGAGAGATTAAAGGAGGGTCTTCCTATCCTCATCATCAATGCAGACGAGCGCCACGAATACTATGAATGGTTCAAATGAGATGAAGAGCATCGGCGACCTCATCAAACGAACACCGCATAAGCCCCGTGCGGGTATCCACACCGAGCTACACGACCTGATTGACCAGCTTCGTACCGAGTACGGAGAGACTGCGACCAAAGGTGTTGGTTCTTTCAGCTTCTATCTTGGAATGCTCAAAGGGTTCTCAATCAGTTTTATATATGGGGCGCGTTCGCAAGCCAAAGAAGGTAAGTCTCCTAAAAAGTTGTTCTGGTGGATTTGTGGACAGGAGAGGAAAAGGGAGCATAATAAATAATATGACTGACAACCGCTTCCGTTTTTATGGAGAATCAATTGAGGAAATCAGACAACTGAAATCAGAAGGGCATAAATATATTGACAAACTTGTTGAGTTGGGTTTCAGTAGAGAAGCGGTGTATCGTCATCTACAAGTAAAATTGAAAACGAACTATGGAAATCATCATTTTGGGAAGATGAACACGCTTTATCAACTGAAACGCGCGGTGAAACATTTGCAAAAGTGGTATACATACGAACACGAGCGACTTTCTATGGAAGTATATTTACCACAAAAAGAAATTAACAGACTAACGAAAAACCAATGAAATCGGAATGTTGCCAAGCGGAGGTCAGCGCTTATTTTGATGAAGATTACAACAAGGTTTTTTATACCTGTTTGCAATGCGGATGTGCGTGTACTATTGGAGAGGTTGACAACTCCGACGAACAGTCTCCAGAGGGGTTATAATTTAGTGGGTGCCCATTGAAAAGGAGACGGAATGAAAAGCATCTGGGAAGTATCTTGCAATACGTGCGGAGGCACGATAAACACACAGCGTGATGCCTACCGAAAGGAAACCGATGTATCGGGAACCGTTCGGCATTGGCATCTTCCGAGTTGTCCAACTCAAGGAGAACGAAATGAGGCGACTCGCCTACAGCTTGTTTCTGGTCTTGCTCGTTCCGTATGCTAACGCACAGGTACGGATTCAAACATTCTCTCTCAACAAGCCAATTACGGAGCAATTCGTCGGCTGTCTTGAACAGAAGGATGCGATTGACCTTGCCAATGCCAGTGCGAAAGACGAACAGACACTTGCCACCATCGCGCAAGCGAAGGAGAAAGCCGATGTCTGCAGTGCTGTCCACTGGACAATCACTTATCACGAACTCGTCTACGAAGTAAAAGGGCAAGTCGGTGAACACATCACCGTCTATCGTGGGACAGTGAATGGCAAAAACATCTTCGTGCCGATGTCGGGGTACACGCACATTGAGGTTCGGATATGAAGGGAGGTGATGAATCTACCGAGGAAGTTTCGCTACCGACTCGGTTTTGCAGGCTCTTCGGAGCCTGCGTTTTTTACTTACCGCGAGAAACGATACGATTGGTTGCTTTACCCCCATAAGGGTCAAGCACCACATCCACAGTATCTCCAACCAATACTCGTATATGATTGAATTTCATTTTTCCTGCAAGATAGCAGAGCATCTCCTTTCTGTTTTCAAACTGAACACGATACAGAGCCGCTGGTAAGCATTCAACGACTATTCCACGAACTGATTTATTTTCCATAACGTAGCATTACGTCTGGGCTAATGTGCCAGACTTATGCCATATGAGAAATTAGGCAAGTCATTCAATTATTTTACCACAAAATGAAAATATATGTGCTATCCCCTACTATCTCTTGACAACCAATGTATAATAGAATATACTCGTCTTAATGTCTGTAGAGCCACAGGAGAAACCTTGCGCGAGTTGCAGTAAACCAGTCGTGTTGATTGGTGGCGGATGGGTTCACGTTGGAGGAGGTACGGTTGAACAGAAATGCCGTAACTGTGGATGGTCTGGCGGACAGGTCGGGAAGTTCTCCAATTGCCCGCGCTGTGGTGATGGTACTCAATTAGTAGACGACCATAGCGCGTCTTAAATATGGAAGAAGAAAAGGAGTATCAAGATATTGAAATAGTTTGTTTTTGCGGTAAAACCTTTCTTTGGGAAATTGGGGAGCAAATGTTTATGGATGACCTGTTTGCGGATGGAAAGATTGATGCGGTTACTAAACCAAAGCGATGCAAAGAATGTCGGCTCAAGAAGAAGGCACAGAAGCAATTAACAGAAGAACGAGCACGAGGTTATTAAATAAAATTGTATCTATGCTATATCAAGAGGCAGAAAAGTTTATCAACGAAGAGTTTTGGAAAAACACCCACGACAGTGGTTCAAAACTCAATCTCCCCAAGCTCATCGAAGAGCGTTTAATAAAAGACAACAGAGAGAAAGACCCAGATTATTTCAATCATCGTGAAGGCGTGGTGCACGTCAGTTCTCTCTATAGATGTCTGCGGGGCGTAGCCCACGAAATGCTTGGCGCCAAGAAAGATAACGAGATGGAGCCACGCAAGCTCGGTATTTTCAAAGCAGGGAACCTCTTTGAAGACTTTATTATTGAAGCGCTTGGAGACCGTGTAGTGCACGCACAACGTGAATATACTTATGTCTATAAAAATCTTACTCTCGTTGGTCGCTCCGACTATACAATAAATGATGAGGGGGTTATGAGGGTCGGCGAGAATAAGTCGGTGCACTCCGATTCATTTTGGATGCGCGAGCGCGAGGGGACATTGGTCGCTTGGCACAATCAAATTCAGCTTCAAGTGTATATGTGGTTAGAGCGTGTCTTGAATGGGAATAATTGGGATGGAGTGTTTAGCTATATATCGAAAGATGATTGTACCGTTATTGGTGCTCCTGTACGGTTCAATCAACACATTATTGATGAGGTGGTTATCCCAGCGCTCGACATCATCAATGAGGCGTATACCACCAAGAATCCCGAAGCCGCGCCACTCCCCCCGATGGTCATTTTCTCCGAGGCAAAGCATCAATACCAGAAGAATTGGTTATGTACATACTGCGAGTTCCATTCAAGTTGTGCTGGTGCTGGATGGATTCTTGAAGCCCAAAACCTTGTTACCCAGAAGAACAAAGAGTTGAAAGCCTCGATGCCAACCCCGCCAAAGAAGGTGAAGCCGATTATTACTGTTGAGCCAAAATAATTATGACACTCACACTCATTCAAATCAAAGCTATTCTTTCACTTCTCATTGCGTTTGGTGTACCTCAAATCACGGTAGATGATGTTGAGAGGATTCTTTTACCCACACCAACAATAATCGTACAATCCACTCCCGTAATTCCAATTCAATCAATTCAATCACCCGCACCAATTGAGATTCCTATTCCTGTAGTTCAGATTCCTGTCTTTTCGCCACCAAAAAATGAAGTGATTACAGAAGAGCAGGCGAAGCCAAAAATTGATATTGGCGGGGAACGATTTGGAGATGTGGTGAACTTCTGGTGGAAGGCGACTGGATATAAAGAGTCGCTGACCTGCAAGATAGGTAGAGTAGTTGTACCGCAAGAAGCAGAGGCATCCTATACGGTTCAATCGGTGGAACCATATACATTAACAATTATATGTGTTGCGAATAAAACTGCTTCGCGTGCGGAAAAGTCGCTAACCAAATAACGTAGGCGTGGTATACTTAAAGGCGTGCTATTAAAATAACATCACATTTATGGTAACAAAAAGAATACATCGCAGTAAACGCTCCAGACGATACTACGGTATGGTCAAAGTACGTGAGGGTGAAAAGAGTTGTTGGATGTCGGTTCAGAACAAGAATGGGTGGAGTCTGGGTCTCGCGCTTGGCAAGCGGACTATCTGGCTTCGCAATATACGCTTCAAGAATCACAAAGAGGTGCAGGACACAGTAAAACGCAATATCGTTTTTGTTCATCTAAAGAACGATAAGTAATAACCGCCCCGCGAGGGGCATAAAACAGTATCCTATGTCCAAAATCTTACTCAATGACAAACTAGGCTTCGATTTGTGGAAACTCATATCGGGCAAACTTCTTCTGCAAGCCAATACTGGTGGTGGAAAGTCGTGGGCAATCCGCCGCATTGTAGAACAGTGCTACGGCAAGATACCGCAAATCATCCTCGACACCGAGGGAGAGTTTGCGAATCTCCGAGAAAAATATGACTTCATTCTGATTGGCAAAGGGCAAGACATCGCCGCCAATTCAAAAACTGCTGTGCTCTTGGCGCATCGGCTTATTGAAGAGCGCGTGTCTGCCATCATAGACCTTTTGGAAATGACGCCGTATGAGCGCGAGACTTTTGTGCGCAACTTCGTCCAAGCAATGACGAACGCGCCGCGGAAGCTATGGTTGCCGACGCTTCTGATTGTGGATGAAGCGCAAACTTATGCGCCAGAAGGAGATAAGACGGAGTGCGGACGTACATTGCACGATGCCGCATTCAAGTTCCGTAAACGAAACTTTGGAATCTTGTTTGCTACGCCACGTATTTCTGCTTTATCAAAGAACGTCATTTCAACCTGTAAGAATAAGCTCATCGGATACTCCTCACTCGACAACGATATGAAGCGCGCCGCGTTCGAGCTTGGATTCAGCACGAGGGAAGAAACGCTCTCACTCCGCAATTTAGACCCAGGTGAGTTCTTTGTGTTCGGCTCTGCCATCTCAAAAGAAGTTATCAAGGTTAAAATTGGCGGTACAAAAACTCGACACGGCACCGAGACCTACAATCCTTCCAACGCTAAAATTGCACCGCCCACTGACAAAGTGAAAAAAGCTCTGGCAAAACTGGCTGACTTGCCGCAGGAAGCCGAGAAGGAAGCCACCACGATTGCTGAATACAAAGCAGAAAATACTCGACTGAAAAGAGAGCTTACTATCTCAAAGCGCACGGAGCCGCGAGAAACAGTAACGACTAAAACTGTGGAAGTTGCCGTGCTGAAAGATAAACAAATCACCCGCCTCGAAAAAGTTTTTGCGGCGATGATAAAAAAAGCAGAGCGCCACGGCAGTGCGATGTCACTTCTGTGGAGTAACTTCAATGAAGTTGGCGATGCTCTCCTCAAAGCTCTGGAAGCCATCAAATCAAAATCTTTGCCAGTTCCTCCAAGAGTTTCCATTGGTATTGATGTCGGAAGGGGAAAAGATAAAACTGTCGCCGTGGTCGTTGAGCATAAGAAAGATGGCTCAATGGAGATGGTCGGCAGTGAAAAGCTCGGTAGATGCGAGGCGATGATTTATAGTTTCCTCTTCAAGTATCAAGACCGCGGCTTCAACAAGCGGCAGATTGGTGCTGCGGTGGGATATTCCATCCGTTCCAGTGGTTTCACGAATGCCCTATCAAAGTTGAACACGCTTGGCTTGATACAACGGCAAGGAGAAGACATAAAGATTGGGAAAGTTGAATCTTCATTGGCGGTATACGCCGATGCCGATTTCTCAATCAAAGGATGGCTGAATAACCTGGGCAAATGTCCACGGGAAATATACGAGTTCTTGCTCAATAATCCCGATGATTCATTCACTAAAGAAGAAATTGCCGAGGCGACGCCATTACGTTACTCGGTCAATAGTAGTGGATTCACGAACGCTTTATCCGCTCTCAATTCAACAGGGTTGATACGGCGCGACGGGTCGAAAGTCCGTTTGAATCCAGAGCTATTAGAAATTAACCAATAAAATTGTATGAAAATTGTAAAACTCACCATCTCCAACTTCTTGAAGCTCAAGGATGTTGAGATGAATCCAAGCCAGACGAATGTCATCGTCGGCAAGAACAAGCAGGGCAAGACCAGCATTCTTAAAGCCATCCGCACCGCTTTCACAGGTGATGCAGACAGCACCAGTATTCGTATCGGCGAAGGCAAGGCAGAAATTACTGTTGAACTGGATGACTTGAGTATCAAGCGTACCATCACCGAGAAGGGCAACTACCTCGACATCAGCAATAAGGAGGGATTCAAGATGCCCGCGCCCCAGCGATACCTCGACGGTATCCTCGGCGTGTTCAGTTTCAACCCTATCGAGTTCTTCGATAAGAAGCCCGCAGACCGCAAGAAGTACCTCCTAAACGCCATCAAGCTCACTATCACACAAGACGAGCTTGCGGTATACACTGGAGAAAAGCTTTCTGGTCTTGACTACAATGCGCACGCGCTTGAGGTGGTGGAGCAGGCACGCAAGTGGTACTACGACAAGCGCACCGTCGTGAATGCCGAGGTCTCCAAGAAGGAGAAGTCACTCCAAGACCTCACCGCCTCCATCCCCGAAGGATTCGACCCAAAGAAGGTATCGGAGGAGGAGATTGAGAAGCTCCGTGCAGCTATTCAGAAGGATGAGACCGAGAAAGTGAAGGCAGATGCTCACGCAAAACATATCGTTGCGTTGCAAAAAGAGGAGACAGAAATCACCGCGGATATTGCGCGGTTGCAGGAACGTCTCAAAGGTGTCCAAACAGCAATCGTTTCTGCGCTTGATGTGAAATTCGACTACTCCGATGATATGGCTCTTGGAGCTGCGAAGGACACGTTGAAGTCTCTTGAAGGTCAGCGCGAGATTGTGTTCGCGGTGAAGCGTGCAGATGAAGTGCGCAGTGAGCTGAACACCGCGATGGGTGAACAAACGAAGCTCGATGATGTTGTAAAGAAGCTCACAAAGGAGATTCCCGAAGACCTCATTGCCAAAGCTAAACTTCCAGTAGAGGGTCTCACCATCAGTGGTGACAACATCCTCATAGGTGGTGTTGCGCTCGACAATCTTTCATCGTCAGAGCAGTTGAAGCTCGGTCTCCAGATTGCGCGGTTCTTGAATCAGACGTTCGGTATTATCTGTATAGATGGGGTCGAAACTCTGGACAAGGAGACATTCGCGCTCTTCTTGAAGGAGGTCGAGGGTGATGACAACCAATACTTTGTAAGCCGAGTGGATGGGGATTCTGTTACAAAGAATGGGCATAGTGTGGTCGAGGTTGAGGATGGGGAGATTAAGAAGTAGGTATGTGGCTACGGTACGAGCGCCACAATAGAGAAGAAGACCGAGAGATTTGCTCCTACTGCAAAGATTTGGTCAACCATTCCAGATTCTCATTTGGATTCTGGACACCGATTGATAAGTCTTTCAACTCTTGGTGGGTGTTCTGGTTCGTTGGGAAGGAAGACAATTACTATTCGAGATTCACTCTCCCGTTCTTAAAGCGACCCATATGAGACCAGAAAATATGTTGAGACCTCTGATAGTAGATGGAGCGCACACCTGTCGAGACGGGAAGTGCCCTCATAAGAAATGCAAATGCGGAGACTGTGCAAATTATCATTGTCCTCACGGACGAGGAGCTTGTGGAAAAATCTATCCTGATTTAACCACTTGTGGATGCAAGCAGTTTTCTCTCGTATGAAAATCACGCGACAGAAAAATTGCTACTGTCACACTTGCAAAAAATCCTTTCAGTATATGGGTATCGCCACCCATCGTGCTGGACATCGAAATCGAAAAGAGAGTTGCACAATCACGTTTACCAACGGCGACACAACCACTTGGAATTATGGACGACCAAACAAATGAAGACGAGTTCGGTGCTCTCGATGTGTTTAGTGAAGGTCGCATTGAAAAGCTCAAGAATCTGGCAAATGTGCAGTACAAAGAGATGAGCGAGTCCGTGCTCAATATGCACGAGGTGATGCAGAAGACCTATGCCGCTATCGTCCTCGGAGATGAGGCAGCCAAGAGGTTCAACGGGTCATCGAAAGCCTACGCCTCAACATTAAAAGCAGTATGGGATGAGACCCAGAAAGTAAAATTCTAACCTATGACCAACCCCCAGAGTGAAGTAGAACTGTTGTGTGCTAAGAAGGGCTGTATGAATCCTGTGTTCAAAGGAGAAACTTACGAGTACGATGGGAAGGATTATTGCTGTGAAGAACATCTCCCCCAGAGCGAAGATAAGTTTATAGTCACACAGGTCGGAGATGAGAAGCCGACTGTTACAATGTATGACCCCAAAGAATCTCCCGTGAGCCAGTCTGTTGAGGGGTGGGAGGAGTTTCCAACACCACATATGGAGTTAAAATCAAAATACAAGGACGTTCTTGGAAATTTTGAACGCTGGAATCAAGAAACAATGCACACCATTCAATACAGCACATCGTTTCTAAGATGGTTTGATTCCTTCATTCGCAATCTACAATCCTCCACCCTCACCACTTTGGTCAAAGAGATGGAGGGGTTGAAAGTAAGTCCTCCGTATCCGAATGCGAGTAATGGATATTCTCGTGAGGTTAGCGATACAGAAAAAGAGTTCAACGCAGGCATCTCTGCCGCCGTGGAAGTGGTTAAGAAGATGGTATGAAAAAGTCACTGGAAAAAATAATCGTGCTCACTTTTTCTGATATGGATTTCAGTATGTTGCTGAAAATCCGTATTTTACTCAACCGAGAAATCCAAAAAAAGAAACCTATATGAAAGCAACAAATTGTCCTCACTGTGGTTCTACCAATGGATACTACAGAAAGGTGTATATGAAAGGTTGGAGCCAATACAACTACACTTTTGACAGGACTGAAGAAGAAGCCAGAAATGACGAACTCCACACTGGACTAATGTACAGAGAAAACAAGACCTGCTTTTGCTTGAAGTGTAATAAAAAAATCAAGGTATGACCCCGACCACCTTCTTGGAGGAGACGATGATATGACACCAATACCAAAAATGGAGGTGGGTCGCTACGCGGGGAATCCCATTGACCAGCTCCCCAACAGCTACCTACGCTGGATTATCGGGCAGGACTTCCCGAAGCCAATCCTCGATGCCGCCAAGACCAAGCTCTCCCAGTCCGACTACAATGACCTCTACCTGCACGTCTCGCGCCACGCCATTGATATGTTCTCCAAGCGCTTCCTCTTCAAATGGCTCCAGAGCGAGAACGATAAGGGTGATGCGGGCGATGGATTGGCTACATTCATCACCAAACGGGCACAGGAGGCGTGGGAACGGGGAGAGGATGTATCGAAGCATCGGCATCAGGACGATGGCGTGGTCAAAGCCCTGGGTGGTATCCAGTGGGTGTTTGGGGTCAATCCCAACTTCCCAGACTATCGTGATGTCATCACCGTAATGGAAGGAGAATAGCGCCCGCGGGCGCTCGCGCGGGGGTCGTGCGAGCCATCCGCGTACTATCCCCAACTATAGTCTTGACACTAGAATTATTGCGAGTATACTAAAACGGAGGTCGAATTAGAACAGTAACTAACCCGCATTATGCTACGATATTTATGAGCGAGGAGAACAAAACATTGGAGGTACTTTGGACACCCCAGCAGGTCGCAAAGTATCTAGGTCTAAACCCAGTAACGGTCTACCGTTGGATTTCAGAGAAGCGGATGCTTGACCCAGAAAAAATCATTCGCTTCTCCAATCGTGTGCGCATCCCCCGCTCCGAAGTCGAAAGGATTGCGGGCAGTATTAAAAAGGGATTAGAAACAACTTAACCTATAAATCTATGAGCGATTTACTTGGAGGGTTCATCAAGAAGAAGAAGGCGGAATCAACTTTCGTCAGTCTCGAAGATGGCGAAAGTATCGTCGTCAAGAAATTGAAGGATATTAAACTCATCACCAAAACTGGATTTGGCGGTGAAGAAAAGGAAGTGTTACGCCTCAAGTGTGAGGTGGAAACTTCCGAGGGAATCCGCGATAAGGACTTTGACAACGGCACCCAGCGCTTTGCGCAGGAATTACAGGAGAAAGGCGTCAATGTCGGTAGCGGATTCACTCTTACGCGCACTGGTCTCACTACAAAGACTCGTTATACGGTCTCGGATGTGATTCCAGTTGTGGCGTAGTCAGCAGTGAAGATTCATATAGCTGTTGTAGCGACGGTATTGGCAACACTGACAATTCTCTTCTTCGTTCCAAAAGCAGTTTCGAATGAAAGAGAATCCGCTCAACAGATAGAATTGAACAATCAAGTGCGGGGATTTCTTGATAGTAAAAAATCCCCTCTCGCTCCAGAGACCGACTATCTGCTCGAACAGAAACATTGGAAACTTCTTATCGCAATATCTGCAATTGAAAGCCAGTATTGCACGAAGCAACTTGGTTTGAACTGTTGGGGCATCACGAAGTTTACAGGCGGGTATCGCAAATATGACTCCATTAAAGAAGGAATCAAAGATGCGAACGACCTCATCGAGAGATGGCAAGTTAAAGGGAGGTGGCTCACGGTTGACGATATGGACTGTCATTTTGTTCAGCCGTGCAATCAAAATTGGGTATTGGTAGTTAATAGCGTTCTTAAAAAACTTACTGCCTATGAGCACCGAAATGAAAACCCCTGAATTGATGGAAGCGGAGCGCATCGAAAGAATTGCGCACATCAATGCTATCAGTTCAGCGACATTGGAAGTTGAGAAAGTGCTCATCGCACACAACCTCACAATGGATGATTTCGGTGAAATAGTCGCCACATTCAACACTCGTGCTCAAGCAGTGTTTAGTGCGATGAAGATTAACCACATAAAAGATTCATATGGCAGACAAAATAAATGAAATTGTACCAGGCAGACAGCTCTCCGAAGAAGAAAAGAGTGCCCTTACGAAGTCAAACATTGAGGCTTCGTCAGAAGCGCAACGCCTCGCAGCCGAACATCGTGCCCGTGATATGGCGGAGAAAGGAAATGAGAAGCCTCTTGCACAAAGCGTCGCCGATTCAATCAAGGACAAACTTGTTCGTGAGGATTTCCAGAAGCCAGTATAAATATGGCATCCTTCCTATGTTGTGAAGTGTGCGGGAAGCCCTGTCTAAATCCAGTGGATAATTGTATGTGTTGGTGGCGCGAACAACTTTCCGAGTTTATTGAAGATGAGTTCCCGAAAGGAAACAAGAGTCGTGGTGAGGTGTTAGTTGGTCTCTCATTGTTCCTCGTGTGGTTGCAGAAGCGTGCTAAAATAGTTCTTAATGCAGACCGAAAGAGAGCAAGACATCCAAAAAGCGATAATTGATTTATTGACATTAAAACATTATGTTGTCTTCAAGCATCATTCCACAGGCTTCACCGTTAGAGAAGGAAAAGTCGCCGCCTTCCGCTATGGTGGGAAAGGCATCTCCGACATTATCGCGTGCTCAACGACGGGGCAATTTGTTGCAATCGAGGTTAAGAAGAAGGGTGGTAAGCCTCCCAGCTCCGAACAACTCGATTTCATTGCAAGGGTACAGGCAAACGGAGGAATCGGATTTGTCGCCTACTCCCTCGACGACGTTCTGGCAAAAATATAAAGTCTTGCCACGAGCAATTTGGTTGTGGTTCACCTTGAGCTTCATTGACCGACTGTTGCACTTAAGAAATTATCCGCGCCCCTTTCTTATCTATCCTGATAAGCGTCTCAAACGAATCGCCGAGCCAATAGATTTTAAGAAAACGAGCCGCGCTAAAATCGTGGCTATGGTGAGGAAGATGGGAACATCGCTCTCTGCGGCATCGTATGGCGGTAAGTTGGGTATAGCGGCTCCACAAATCGGCATAAATAAACGTATAATGATAGTACAGGGTGTCGTTATGGTAAATCCAGAATGGCATCCAACACGAGCGCCAGGAGAGTTCTTTGACGAATCTTGTTACTCGGTGCCAAACCGTCTTTTCAAAGTAAAGAGAGCAAGATACGGGTGGGCAAAGTGGAAGTCAATTGATGGTATCGCTCGTGAGTTCAAACTCACAGGTATGGAATCGGTTATCTTTCAGCACGAACTTGACCACCTTGACGGGAAATGTTGTGCTGATGTTAGAGAAGAAATAAAAGAATAGTTGTGCTTTGGGTACGAAAGATATGAGAGCTATCTTTCGTACCCAGTGCATAAACACTGGTCTTATAAATATGGGAGTTTGTCGAACTCTCTAAATAATTAGCAACAAAAATTGTATGGCAGAAGCAAAACAATACGTTGCCCTGGAGGACTTTAAGTTCCGAGGGGTTCAACGCAAAACGGGAGATGTATTTCGCATCACCGATGAAAAGGCAGCGAAGTTGAGTGATAAGGTCAAGCTGGCGAACGTCGCTTCTCCAGTCGCTCCATCGCAACCAGCGCCGATTGCACCTACAGTTCCGTTGTCCCAACCAAAGATGGCTCAATTTACAGTCAAAGAGGCATTTGAGACTCCAGCAGTTGAAGCTGTGGTCGCAGTTGAAGCATCGGAAGGTGTGGAGGCTGTGGTCGCAGTTGAGGCAAAAGAGGCTATTCAGCACAATGTCGGCGATGTCGTCGAACTTTCTGATGAAGCAGCTGCCGAACTTGGTGAGAAGGTAGAGGAAGTAGTCTAATTTATCTCCCACGAATAAGAAAAACCACCCGATGAGGTGGTTTTTCTTTTGCGACGAGGATTTACGCCTTACCCCAACGGAGGGGTAGAAATATCCACACCCTGTTTATTAAGGAACGCGACGAGAACCTTGAGTGCAACACCAATTCCGATAAGGATAAGTGCCACGTTGAGATTCGTGGTAATCATCGTGAGTCCTGCACCTCCCAAAGCGGAAGCCATATCACCGATAGATAGATTTGATTGTGTGTTCATTTTTAATTATTTATCCAACCATATTAAGATAATTCCGATAATCAGAATTATCGCACCAGCGACAACAAATGTATTTGTCAATCCAAATACCGAAGAAACTAGAACGAGTGTGAGTCCAGTCCACGATAGTTTTATACCCATAAGTTAAGAATATATTTGATTAAGCGATACGATTGTTTTTGTTCCAACTCTTCGACCTGCGAGCGGGGCAAGCACTGTGATTGGTGCCACATTGTGTTCTACCTGCCACTTGAGCACCCCAGTGGCAGTAATTGCTCCGTAGTATCCTGTTGCTTCAATGTTTGTCGGGTATAGACCCTCATACTTCAAGATTTCCTGGAGTGCCTTTACGTGGTCACTGGTTGAGCCAAACTCAAACGGTGTAATGAAGCTGTGCTTTGGCTTCGTGATAGTTGCTTCCTCGAACGCGAAGTTTTGGAAGTGAGCGACGAAGAAACAGCGAGCTTTGAAGAAGTCCTCGGTGATGACTCGCTGACCATTCATCGCGGTAGTAAGTCCCCACGACTCATCAATGATGAGTGCCTTCTTCCCCTGATAGAGAGTGTAGTCAACGGCTGCAATAGAGTGACGCGCGGTAGAGAGGGCATCACGTTGAAGGTCAGGATAGAGTACCACTGGTACGTTCCCCCACTCGTCGTGCTTGAAATACACCCACAGCATTACCGCCTTGCCCGTCTTTTGAATGATTGATGCGACGGTATCTATGTCGGCAGGAGAGACGGTGACATATGCTCCGAGCTTAAACACTTCACCGACTTTCTCCATAAAAGGACTCACGTTTACTGTGTCCATTTGAGCATCCGTCATATTCTCGGAGGGCGCGAACTGTTCAAGTGTCGTTCCCTTCTGGGCTATCTTGAAGGCATCATCACCACCCATTCCTCCTTGCGGTCTGTTTACACGGCGCTGATAGATGTGTGAAGCCGAGAGGTCAACCCACACGCCTGTCTTGAGCCACAAGTACACTCCGTAGAGCTTGCGAAGGGTCTGGGCGACACACGAGCCAGAACCATTCTGCGAGAAGATAGGGAACTTGCGCCACTGCGATTGTAGTTTTTCCACCCAATTCACAGGTTCAACCGCCGAGACTATCTCGGAGAATTTGTAGATATTGGCGAGCTGTTTCTCGGTGGTTGCGTCAATAATGACACCTGGGTTCGGGAGCTGTTCGATTGGTGTTTCTGTAGGCATAGTTAAGGAGTTACACGAATAAAGAAACTAGCGACAGCGATTAAGAACATCACTCCGCCGACTATCCAGCCATACATATCTTCTCGCCCTTTTCCTGTTCCCTGCGCGGAGTTCATAAAAGTTATTACAGGGCGAAGCATTGTTTCAAATGAAACTCGCAGCTTTTCCATCTCACTGTGAAGGTCATCGTGCGTAACATAGATTTCCCTTTCACCCGTACTTTTGTTCATCGTTGTAGTGATGCCGTCTATTTTTTCTGACAATAAGCTGAACCGCTTGTCGGTGTTTATATCAGCTTTGTTGATGGCTTCTCTCGTACCCTCAAGTGCCGCTGCGACAGCTTTCTCTTGTGCTACGAGAGCGATACCGACAGCTTCCTTTGCGGAGGCGAATTGTAATTGATACTGGGTATCCCTGTCCTTTATTTTTTCAAAAAAGTATTTTTCTTTAGCTTCTGCCAGGTCATCAAGGCGTTTAATTGACGCCTCGACGAGTTCAACGACATTCTTTGTGGGGTCTATCAATTTTTCGGGAGATTGTTCCATACTATTTTTTCTTTTCTGGTAATGAAACCTTTGATGTACCCGCTCGCTCAAAGATAACACCCAACAGAAGGACAAGAGCAAGAATATAAAAAGCGATTGAGATATGGCGCTGGAAGATAACCGACACTCCAACAATCAGAAAGACCCACGCGAGAAGAATCTCAAGCGGACTGACGAAAGTCTTTGCGATGGCGCTTACCGTTGCCCGCATCGGGAAGAGGCGACGAATTGACCACGGTTCGCGCACCTCTGGTTTCTTTTCAATCTCCTGGTTTGCAGCTAATCCCATATAGGTATTTTACCACACACTCCTATACTTCACGCAAGTTTATCCCCACGGTATATTCAAGTTCTTTGTCTTCGAGCACGATGGGTACTTTGGACTGGAGTTCAGTAATAATGACCTTGTAAGCGTTGTTTATAACCGCATTGTCGGCGTGTGTCACCGCTCTCGTATCACGCGCACCGCGCGTACAGCCAGTAAATGTCGTAGGAGTCTTTCCTGTATAGGTGATTTCCTCATCGTCCACACGTAATCTGCCCTGCTCTGGGAAGTCAGCAGTATCATCAACAGTAACAGTGGTCTCTGTAGCATCAAAAGTGGCGTCATTTACGAGAGTCGTAGCATAATCAAAATCTTGAAAGTCAAGAACGCTTTTCGTCCACCACGCGCGTTCCAGACGTCCCTTGAGTTCACGACCTGTAGTTTCAACCAACCCTCCGTCTAAACGCTTCACCTCATCACCGCAATTCGCATTGATAATCCACTGTTTCTTATAGGCAGGAATAGGCAAGTAGTTCATCACTACGTCGTTTAGAGTTGGAGTATCGGCTCCTGCACCGTTGAGTTTTACACGGAACCAAATCTTTTTGAAAGTTGTTGGTGTGGCGAAAAGAAAAGTTTTATCACGAACAACGCCAGCATCTACAGCAAACGACGCAGTGCCGAGTGAAGTCCACGAAATACCAGCAGCCATTTCTCCAATGAAGTATTCGACTACAATTGATTGTCCTGTAATCAGCGGTTTGAAAAGGATTGTCAAAGAGTACGCGAGTTTGTCAAGTCCTGAAACCAAATCAAAGTTTGAGAAGATAAGATAATTTTTATCTGCGGTGCCTTTGTAGTCCGTACCATCAAAGTCAATGTAATAAAGTTTTTTGGTATCTGTAGCTCCAGAAAACCATACATTGCCAGAGAGGTCAGCAAAAACAGGGTAATGATTTGCTGTCACCGAATCTTCCACATCCTTCCACGTATTATAAAAACGAACGCCATCATACATCAAATTTCCCCACCATATTTTATTATCTGAAATAACACCTCCTTGTGAAAGATATGCGCTCGTTTCGGAAACAATACCAGAAAGAGTTGTTTTTTTGAAAGTATCTCGGAAAAGAAGACGGGTGAGAACATTGCTTGCGTTAAGTTCCCAAACTTCATTTGGTGTAGTAATAATCAATTTTCCATTTTGCTCAATAAGCAATCTTCCACCAAGCCCATAAAAGGGTAAGAAACTCCCATCAAAACGACGCAAAAGAGTATTCACAGGAGTCGCAAGTGATACGTCCCACTGCCACAACTCAATATAGCCAGTAAAGTTCACCAGATAGTAAATCTTTCCATTGAAACCAGAAACATCTACTGGTCTTCCAGAAACATTTAATTTCTCAAACGATTTCGTCCAATCGCCTGCCAGTGTTGGAGCGCTTGCTGTAGCCTTGACTAAAGCGAATTGTTTGTTCGTATTATTATCAACAAAAATATAAACAGTACCTTGATACTCACATCCGCAACGCGATGCTTCTGGTGCATTAGTAAGAGCCGCACCAGTGTTAATGATGGCTGATTGGTCAACAAATGTTGTGGCATCATACGTATTTACTACATCAGTTGTGCCTACTCCAACAGTAAGAACCCATAAGTATCCATTGCGTCCAAATACTTGTGAGATAACATTTTGGTTTGTATCAACACTCGTGCCAAAAACTTCTGTCCACGTTTGTGCTTGACCAGTAGGAGAACGATAAAGATTAGGACGAGAATCACCTCCGCTGGGTTCATCAGTACCTATAAACTTATAATTGGTTCCTGAAACTTCTGCGATACAACCGCAAAAAATCGTTTCAGTAAAAACCTCATCCTCAACTGGTTTTCTTGAAAGTGTGATACCACCGCTTTCATCCCACGTATTGATATTTGTAGACCAATAGAACTTTGCGTCATCTGCCCACGAAACAGAATCTTTGAGACCACCACTCCAGTCAGTCTGCGCGAAAAACCACCAGAAAGAGAAGTCGGTATATGAACGGTCTCCCTCTCCAAAACGCTGATTGTAAACTGGAGCTTGATTACATTGATAAGCAAGTCTATCGGGTGCTCCTTGAAGTATCAAGCCGACTCCATCGAGGGCGACGTGGAATTTGCTATGCGTTACAACAAAAGCCATAAAATATCAAGGACGTCCCCCTCCTTGCTTATACAACGGTATGATACGTGCAGGCTTCCCTGGCTTGAGCTTTCCCTTCTCAATTTCGTACAGACGGTCAAATCGGTCAGAAAGCATAATCAATTCTTGAAGCGGTGTTCGTGATGCTTCTTGTGACATCTTTGATACGAGTTCGACAACACTCTTATAACGCCAACGCCAATACCGTGCAATGCACCCATATTCAAGAACTGTTTGATATTGGTCTTGTACATCAAGGGTGCTTGAAACCAAAGTCCCAAGCGTGTATTTTTTTAAGCCACGAATACGGAGAAGTTCTCCAGTCAAATCAAAGGCGCTACGAATACCAATATAGATGATGTTGTTATCACGGTCATAACGCCAATTGCAATCTTCTTCAACAGAAGTCCAATCATCAGTGGTCGCTACGCGACGCTGGAATTCATATACCGCAATGGCATTCGCTTGCAATGAGACCAAAGAAAGTGAAAGCATATTCGCCGTAGCCGTATGAGCCGTATCAATAAATTCCTTCCAAAAGTCGTCTCCAAGCGACTTAATAACATCATTCGTGACTTGGAGCCAATCTGCATCAAGAAGATAAACCGCTATATTGTCAATAGAAAGTGCTGTGCCATTCGTTGGAGCGGTTATCATTGTGAGTGTACCCGTAACTTTATCAAGCGTATAGTGGGTCGTCTCTGTTTGGGCAACAGTAGCCAATTTCACTGTATAGGTTGTAGCATCGTCAAGAATAGGAAAGGTCTCGTCTGGGAGTTTGAAAACAGTGGTGGTGCCGTCGCCCGTCCAATCCACGTGAACACGGCGCTTTGTATCACCTACTTGGGAACGAAGTTGTGAGATGAATGTTGCGTATGTCATAGTGTTATTTTACCATATTAAGTCTTCCTTGTGCCGATGCCTGTCCCCGTATCCTTATTAACGCCAATCCCCGTGTTGGTATCCCTATTGACTCCACGAATAAGCCCCCTTGCCCCTATTGCATAAAGAGTGGTGAGAGCATCTCTAATAGAAACCGACTCTGAAAATATCTTACCAATCGTTTTGGCAATGGTGTCTACAACGGTGATGACTTCGGAAAGAGACCTACCTATGGTACGAACGATTGAGTCTACAATCGTCACCGATTCAGATAACGCCTTACCAGTCGTTTTAATAAGAGAGTCAACAACAGTAATTACTTCGGAAAATACTCTACCAACAGTCTTCGCAACAGTATCCACAATTGTAATTGTTTCAGAAATAAGACGCCCAATTGCTCTAACAATAGAATCAACGACAGTAACTATTTCTGTCAAGGTTATATTTAACGTCTTCAACGTCACAATCGAATCTATAATCACAACGATTTCAGAGAGTACCTTGCCACCCAATTTTACAACAGTATCAACAATAGTGACCGTTTCAGAAAGAACACGACCAACTGTACGACTCATCGTATCAACAATAGTAATTATTTCTGTCAAGGCTTGTGAAATAGGTGTTCTCGGCGGTTCAATCGCCACAAGAGAAATCGCCCACGAATCTAATGCTGCCATCCCCGTCCACGAAAGAGTAGTGGCGGCGGCTGTGATAATCGTCCCCTTCTCGGCGGCGGCAGATGTTCCGAGCGCCCCCTGATTTATCCAACGTGGTGCTTGTTCCGTTCCACCCAAGACACCACTCGCTGTTTGTGTGGTTACGCCACCAAAGATTCTTGTATTGCTACTGGTCGGTGTTACCGAAGCCGATGCTGGTGTGTTTATTCCATTTGCACCATTATTGGCGTTTGGTATTACTTGATTTGCGTTCCAATACGATGTTGCTCCCGCGATAGAAGTGATGGCAGCAGAGAGATTGACCGTAATCGTTCTTCCTATTCCCGATGTTGGCGCAACACGATACCAAATTTCATTTCGATACACTCCATTTGTGTCAGCACGAATGAATGTGAGCGTCTCTCCTCCTATGTCAATGGAGGTGACTGTCCCTGTGGCGAAAATAGAAACATTGACGAGCAATAAGCGATTGCTATTCGTACCTATTGTGTGAGTCCAATTGAAAGTTGAGACCGCAGCAGAATATGCAGAAAACGATGAATTATCAAAGTAGACTAAACCGAGGTCTGGTCTTTTGAATAACTTGCCTCGTATCGGGAAACTTCTACCAAATCGTGCCATAATTTCATATTACACCATCAATAGGTGGAAGCGCGGTTGACGGCTTGTTTTACGAGGAAGTTCTTGCCAATAGATGTGGCTACCGATGCTTTAATTTCAATTCCAACTATATTTGCTACACGCGCGGGAGTCCACGAATAGCCAGAGACATAGTTCCCAGCAGTAGTGGTGGTCTGCGTCGACAGGTTTACCTTCACCGTTGACGCGACAGTGTGGGTAAAGTCCTGCCTGCTCGTCTGGTTCGTCCCCGTCTCCACCGTCGCCTGACCCCCGTTGATGCACCCGCCGATGACAACCCATGAATTGTCAACAGTTGTGTCCATTGCAGTCAATGACATAGAGGTACCTGAAGCAGTACCACTTCCGTCAGTATCTCCAAGTGGGGTGGCGTGTACGCCCGTGAGACTCACGCCTTGAACGGTAAATTCACAGCCAGAACCGTACACAACGTCTATGTTAGAGGCACCAGATGTCGGCGTGGCATGGTACGAAAGGTCATCTGTAAATGTTGTGCCTTGAGTTCTCGTTGTCCCGACCGTCAGTGTCTCGGTCGTGTTCCACTTCATCGAAGTGACAACTTGTGCTGGGTTAATTGAGAGTGTGTGTCCAATGAGCGCACTGCCAGACGCTATTGTGAGTGCTACTGACCCAGTGGTGGAGGTTGATGTTGCAGATTGTGTGCTATTTGAGGTGTCGAATGCGATTGCAAACAGGTACGGGGACGCAAACATGGGGATTCCTTGCGGGGTGTTGAATACTGGAATCCACACTCTCACGGGGAACTTCCTCGGCATCAATCCGCGCACAGTTGCCTCTATATGCGACAGCAATGCCTCGGTTGTGTGGAAAGCATACACAACTTTTCTATCTCTACTTGACATAGAGAAGCTAACATCAGCTTGGATGCCCGCTGGCTCCCAGAATAGTCTCCTCCACAGCGTGAATATATTTACTATCCACAAGTCGCTTCTCCACGCAAGACGTTCTTCACAAGGAAGATGACGTGAATGGCGAGTGAGTGCTACAAGAATTTTGGGAAGGATTCTATCCATAATTTTTATGCCTCCTGCGCCGAAGCATTTTTCGTATGCCAGTTTTCGTAGTATTCCATACTACAAATTGGCTATACTTCAACTATCATATAGCAGTAAGCGTTGACTGCCGCAGCTGCCGTAACACGGATACGAGCAAAGCTCGATATGTCAATCACTGGTTCAAGACCAAGAGGAAATTGCTTAACGTACTGATTTGTTGGGGCAACAAGCTGCACGTCAAACATACGAGATACCGTGATTGTGCCTTCTGCCGTTGCCGTATAACCAGTTGCCGCCGTACCGACTGGAAGGAGATTTGTCACTGGGTCGCCTCCTTGAAGGGCGTTTGCATCTAATCTCACAATGCCCGCAGTAACGTGCGCCGTCACAGTTGCGGCAACAGTGCCTGTTTCAAGCAATTCAACCTTGATAGGTGCAGCTGCCGCGGAACCGTCAAATGAAATGCCCCACTCCTTAATTTTTGCCATAACAGTCGCACTCGAAGCGACTTGAAGCAGTGTCTTGATAGCCGTGCCAGTAGTGACTACCACCTGTGCAGCTGTCGTTGGCGATGCTCCGTTTGCAATGAGATAAAGTGCCATAAGTATTATTTATTATGACTAATCTACGTCAAATGTCCAGGTCACAGTTAGACTGTCGCCATTCACCACATTTACCGCAGAGAAGACCTGTCGAGCCAAGAGAACCCCAACAGACGATGCGTTTAAGACACCAGACTCCGTGACAGCCACTGTACCTGTTACGGTGAAGGTTGTTGCAAGTCGGGCGCTATCGTTTGTGACATCCGTTGTAACACGAGAAGCTGTCGCAGCTACACGAGAAAGCCCCGAAGCAGCAGTTTCCGTTCCCAATGTCGTATCGGTTACGGCTGCGGCAACTACGCCAGTACCGACTGCAATAAAGGTGAAAGCCGCTTCTGCACCAGACCCATTTATGCGAGATGCCACACCAGCCGCTCCTGCGTTGGTAACGAGGTTGTGGATTTTGCGACTATCCGCCCAATGACCGAGAAAAGGAGAAAGAAGGAAAGCATACCACTGGTTTATCCATCGTGGTGAAATCAATCCCTTCTCTCCAATAAGAAACCGCGCGAGGCGATTCTCCTGAAAGATTGGTTTAGCCTTACCATCTGCATCTCGATGAACGTACTCGACATTGTAGCCGAGACTGAAAACTCCCCCTCTTGATATTGCATTTGTGTTCATAGATTTTCAGGCATTAACTCCTTTTTGAGAGACTCCGCTGCCGTAAGCTGTTTATCGAGTTCAGCACTGCGAGCGCTATTCTCTTCATCAGAGGCAAGCGTCACACAGAGCTTCTCAAGTTCGGTAAGAATCTCATCCTTTGTGGTACCCATCGGGTATCCAAATCGGCGAGTGCCAACCAATTCACCATCTTTATAGACCTCTAGTTTCACATCTATAAAGTAGTTGCTGTCAGCATTAGAATACGCAGTCTCTACGTTGATAATTTTTGTCGTATACATAGCGTTTATTATACCATCTCTTTTATACCAACGACCCTGGCGTTACCATCCCGTCTGGGGACAAAGCACGCCAGAGACAGATATAGTAGATATCACCGCTCGTGATATTCGCCGTAGCCACGGTTTCAATAATATCAAGACCGTTTGAGACAATGAAAGTACCGACCCCTGAAAGTAACGCGGCACCCAATTCAGTAGGAGTAGCATCATTCCATTGTTCATTTGCAATAAGGTCAGTACCCGTCGTTACTGGAAGAATAGCCGCGGTATTTCCTGTAACTCCCACTGCTACCGTCCCTGTTGCTCCTGCAAGACCAGTCGTACAGACACCAAAAATTCGTACAATAACGTCGCCTGTGACAGTAAAAAGAGTGCGCGGATTACCCGTTCCTGCCACATTTCCACGAGCGTTTGCCGTAGCTCCAGCGAATGCTGTAGGAACTAATTTCAACACATTGAATGAATCAAGAGCGTTGTAGGGTCGCATTTGGTCGTCTAGTAAGATACCCATAATTGTGTGTGATTAGTTTCCCGACTCGTCGCTGTCTCTCAAATTGGGAGACAGAGCGAATCGAGAAAGAGCTATTAAGCAGCGCTGTCAATCGCAGGAAGGATATAACCAGACTTGTCAGCAACACCAGTGTACTCGTTTCGGAAGAAGTCCAAACCAGTACCAGCCGTTGCGATAAGTTCAGTCGTGGTATCAAGCGAAGAGATGAAGTTGTCCGAGACAACTCCAAGCGAGGCTGTACCGCTTCCCGTAAGGAAGATACCAACCGCCGCACCTGTTGAGCCAGTAACGATAAGAACATTTCTACGAATCCTCGCGCTCAAGATATTGAACGCCGCGAGAGTAATGAAGTGTCCGACATCGTTTGTCGCTGCACTAAACACGTCATTATCCTCAACAGTAAGTCTGTTGGTCGCTTCAAGAATGGAAATAAAGGCGTTTGGAGACACATCCAAACCAGTCCAGGTATTTCCAACTACAGTGAGACCATCAGCAGCATTTGCTGTCGCACCCGTTACAACGATGCTCAAGAATGTCAGAACAGACGAACCTTCGCGGAAGGTACAATTCTGTAATCTGAAATCCTTTGCAGCAGCGAGAGTGTATGCAGCTGCCACGTTATCGAAGTTCGATAGATGGTCAATGTTATACACGGCACAATTTGCCGCAGATACATTGATGGTGGCTGCCGCAGCACCGAAGGTAAGGATTGGACGATTCAAACCAACACCGAGACCGATAATCGTAACGCCTGCAACATCAAGGTTGAGGCTCGTTGCGGTAACGGTTTCAGCGTGACCTGGAGTGACGTAAATCACGTCGCCACGACCAGCTGTACAAGCGTTAATCGCCGCCTCAATGGTGTTGTAGACCGAGTTCGTCGCGTCTTCAACAAAATTGTAGTCAGTGAAAAACTTTGCATAACCCGTCGCGGTTGAAGCCTTCACAAAGAAGGTTCGTCCACCACCAACCGTACCAAGAAGGTCTGTCGGGTGAATCTTCTCGCCATCTGCGAGAGGCTTAAGATGGGTTCTTGCTAGAGGCATAAGATTTAAGAATTAAGTTTTGAGTAATCTTCTAGGCTCATCGCTCTCCTCCAAAAGTGAAGAAGAGAGTGAGCCTGGAAGTAGCAATCTTACGGACTAGGTAAGAGCGCCGTGAAAGGCAAACGCTTCCTTCCCGTTGCGGATTTCACAGGTATATTCCCCGTAAATCTGCGCCTTGAATGCAGAACCAGTCTTCGCAAGGTCTTCTGCACGCATTGCAGAATTACGAAGCGGCATCATACGCACCTTGTTCAAGTCACCGACAACCGCAGAGTCATCTGGCATCCACGGGTCAACAATAACATCAAGCACGAAGCCGAGGTCAGTGATGATTCGGTCTACCACATACCCAGCAACAGTCGCGTCATACACAGAACGCCGTGCTGACTGGTCGAAGGCGCTGATTGCACGCTTCTGCTTGCCACCGACAAGAATGAAGTTCGGATACCCGCCGTCGTCCCAAATCTGCTTTGCCATCGCGTTCACGACAGTAAGCGTAAGGGCTTCGGAGGTGGTATTAAGGTTGCCACCAGACTGATTAGCGAACTCAAGGATACCGCCCATTGAGCGATACACCGTGTCCGAACCAGCAGAGGCAGACTTAATGCCCGCAACAAGAGATGAGTCAAGCTCGCGCATTGATTCCATCAATCGACGAGCGACCTGGAAGGTGTACTCATCTGCGACTCCAGCTTGGAGTACGGAACGCATCGTATGAGATACGTTGATGCCGTACTGGAAGATTTGAGTGAAGTTCGACACTTTCGTGCGGACTTTGCTCTCGTCTGCTGGAGGGTCTTGTCCTTCCTGCGCAGGGTGGGAAATAATCATTATCGGGTCGTCTGTCGCGGCTGAACCTGCTTCACCAGTCGTAGAACCATATCCACGAACGATAGTAAGAGCGTCCGTAGAGATTCCAGTCACCTGCATCACTTCGGTCTTACCAACAACATTCAGACGAAACAGCGTACCAACCTTGAAACGAACACCGTGACCTGTGACCACATCGAGAACGGTCTCGGTACTATCAAGTGCTTCTGCACAAGTCGCAGAATTAGGATTAAGAGCATCTTCCATCCAAGAATGGGTGGTCTCAACAGCCTCACCGCTGATGCCAACACGAGACAAGAAGCTCGTATTGTCCCTACGGATTATCTCCGCAAGTTCATTAGAAAGGTCGAGAAATTCACCAGCACTTTGGTCGTAGGATGCGAGCGGGGTTGTTGCAGCTAATGCCATAAGTTTTAAGAATTAAGTTTGTTAAAAGATTTTACTTCTTACCAGCACTCGCACGTAATTTCGCTCCAATCATTCCTGCAACAGCTCGTTCCGTATTAGGGAGTTTTCTCGCCGCTTCGACTTCCTCATTCACTGGGACGTCATTTGCATTGACGGCACCAACAGGAGGAACCACTGGAGCAGGAGGAGTTACTGGAGGAACTGGAAATGTAGCACCGACTTTCCGCTTGTTTAATGCTTCCTTGACCAATGACACCGCGTCGTCTGCATCGAGAGCGTCAGGCGCGAGCACGGGGAGAATCGCTAAAGGATTCTTGATAAGCAAATCTCGAAGTGTCGGGTCTTTATCCAAGACTTCCCGATAAGCGGGGTCAAGAGCAAGACTCAACAGACCCCCTTCGGCTTTTCGGTCTTCGTCCGCTGCCTGCGCCTGTCGCTCTTCTGGAGTCGGAGGGGTAGCTGGAGTTACGGGTTTGAAATGACCGCCGCCAAGTAAGCCGTGTTTCTTCAAGATATTCTCGTAACGGTCTCCTCTACTCTGGGCTTCCCCAGCGCGAGCTGCGTCCTTTACAAGTTGGTCGTGTGCCGCTTTATCCAGAGAAACCGTTTCTGGTTTGTCCGAAGGGGTGGCTGTTGGTGCGACGGGTGGCTTTCCGTCAACTAGCACCACAGGGGGGGCTTCGTTAGACATAATGTGAAATTATTATTTAATAGTCTGGGAACACTATACCACCATATCTATCCTAGTGCAAAAAAGTACCCTGTGGATAAGTCCTAACTGTCAAACCACATAATCAATAACACTGGCGACAACCCAAGAAGTATACCTAGACTACCCTGTATAAGCTCTTCCATATTATTGAACGAGTCTATTGTAATCCAATGGGACTCTCTTGAAATCGCGCTCAAGCATCTGCCTCCCACGAGCAGGTTCTCGACCTTCTGATGCTTCCCTTGTAGCCCCAACCACCTGTCGTACTAATGATTGATAAATCTTTCTTGGTGAAACACCACCAATTACTCCACCTGTTAAGGAATAAAATGGAGTTGAAGGACTAACGCTTATAAGAAGTTGCTCAATAGCAATAGCAAGAGAGGCGGCAGAAACCACTTCGCGTGGAGTCTCTTTTGTAAAACGCCGTCCAGTCTTCGGGTCAAACTGGTCTGGGTCATCTGGAAATATAGCAAGCTCTCGCGCGAGATTGACGACAAATCCAAAAGGCACTCCTCCAATAAGACCTGTATTCCCTCCGAACAATCTTCCTTTTGTGACCGCTTCAACAGCCTGCCCTATTTGTTCGTAAGCAGTTGTATATGCAAGAATGTTGTAAAACAAATTACGATTTGTGCGGCGCCACTCAATACCTTCATCGGTGCCCGCCCAATTTGCGAAGTGCACCCAATTATTCAACACCACTAATCTGTTTACAGGTGAAAGAGTGCTTGCCCACTTTGAAATAAGCGAAACGGTTTTCGCTTCAAAACGAAATGGAAACCAAACAATGTTCATCGTCTTAATGAGCGGCGAAGTCAAGAAACCAGGTTTGTAATGGAATACTTCCTGCGTTGCTTCGCGCATCAGTTGAACCATCTGTGGATTCTTATATATCTTCACACCATTTTCCATTGTGAAGTCAAGAGCCGTTTCAAGAGACATACCAAACTTCGCGGTAAGAGCTTTGTTGAACGTCGTCGCCATCCGCACCGAAGATTGCCCAGAAATAGCAAACCAGAAATTGCGCGACTTGATTGACTGCTCGAAGGCGGCTTCGCCTGCGAGACCTTTTATGCCTATCGCAGCATTTTGTATACCAACAATGTCTGGACTGGATGTGTAATCAAGCATTGTTTTTTGCAATGTGCCAAGAATCTCGTCACGAACAGCAACCACTTCGTTAAGCGGCGGTTCATCAATAATCTTACGAAGATAGGTCGCCGTGCCCGCAACACGCCTGCCGAGTTTTTCGGCAGTCCACGCACCTAACTTTTGAATCGTTCTCGCGCCAGCCAACATTGAAGGGTCTTTCAAGAACATCGCTGAATTGATTTTCGTCTCAACAAACTGCTGTGCGCTAAAGAATGGACTTAAATCGTAACGACCTTTATATGCAATCTTCAAATACGTGTCATACACATTGCTCATCCAAGCGTTGTACCCCTTGTTCCGTGTGCGCATAAAATTGATAATTTTGTCACCCATCCCAACAACCGAAGTGGGAATCTCATTGAGTGCTTTTTTAGAAATATCAACAATATCTGCGGCGATTTCCTTTGTAAATCCAGCACGAATAAGGTCGTCTTCTTTCAAGTCAAAAACAGTTCGTACTGGCAGAGTATATTTTTCTCTCACCCCGCGAATAATCGCTTTGTTTTTATCGAGCCACTCAAAAAGTTTCTCAATGGGAATTGAGACCTGCCCTGCCGATGAGATGCTTTTGGCTTTGACAATGCCGCCATATTTCCCAGCAAAAGCGCCGAGGACACCCTGCGTAAAATTCTCCCTATATGAAAATTCAGCAGCACCTTCAATTACTCCGCCTGGGGAGAGTCCGAGTCTATCAATCCAGTTACCAAAGGCGGTTCGTTTGACGAGGGCGCTACTGATGGGAATTGCGGACTCGATTGGTATTTCTCCTGAAACTGGCTTGGCAGCACCCTCAAAGATGTCTGCGGCAAATGAGACAGGTTTTTGTGTCGGCGCGTGCCCTATGCGATACCCTGTTTTCTCAAGTTCATCTGCAAGAGTCTGCACCTCTGGAGAAAACTTTGAAAAAGAAATTGTTGAGCGCGAATCACCGAGTTTTGAAACGACATTTATTAAATCTTCTTTTGTACGTGCAGCTATATTCGTTCCACCCCTCAAGAGTGCTTTGGTTATTTCTGCGGAATGATTGGTAAAATCCCTGCCATACGTCTCTTCCATCAATGCAATCAATTTTGGCATATCAAGGTCTGCTGGAGATTCCTTAATTGTCGCAACCATCGCATCAACATAATTCTGTGGCAATGCTTTGACAGTCACAATGTCAATACCAGTCGCATCGTGAATAGCGAGACGGGTCAAATCTGATTCGGCATAGTTTTTGAAATGCGCGACACGCTCATCTGGGGTAAGCGAAGCCCACTGGGAGTTTTGTTCAACCCAATTCTGCATCACGCGCTGACGGTTGGCGAGAGTCTGTTCAAGACCCTGTTCTTTAAGTTGTGCATCAGCCCAGCGCTCAATGGCAACAAATCCTTCTGGATTTTTTGCGACAGTTTCAGCACCATACAATTTAGCAACAGCTGTTTCGGCTGGACTGCCAAAAAGAGCTTTACGAATGGGGTCTAATTTCCCACCAATAACACGAGAAACAGAACCTATTGGGTGAGCAAGATTTTCAAGAACCTTCATCTTTGTCGTTTGGCGCGAGAAGGTAGTATAGAGATTATTTGAAACTTCGGTGGCAACACGGAGTGCAACATCATCAGTTACCCCAGCTTTTGAAAGAAGATTTTTTACATTCTCGGTCACAAACTCAACCTTCCCAGTTTTTGCTGCTTGCCATACTGCATTCCCAAACTCTCCTTTCTTAACCAATAAACCTCCGACCTCTTTCATACCAGCCGTCAATGCTGTTCTTGCCACAGACTCTTGAACACCAAGAGTCACTGATTCTCTTATACCAACACTCAATGCCGACCTCATTGCAGTCTTCAACACCGCCGATTTCGCGGCGCCCGCGATAGGAGCGGCGAATCCTACAAGATTTACAACACCAAGAAGCGGATGTGCTTTATAATAGTTTGGGTCAACTACATCTTTTACGCTTTGCTTAATCGCCCCAGGTGCTTCTTTCAAAAACTTAATCGGGTGAGTTACTATCTGCGCAAGTCCCACTGGAATCGCATACGAAAGAAGTGCGGCATCTTCGCCAATCTTCCGCAAAAATGATTTATCCTTATAGTCTGGTGTTTGTTCAACACCAAAAAACTTTTGATTCTCTTGCGGTTTCACTGGCTCCGCCTCTGGAATAAGTCCTTGTTCGCGCCCCAAATCAACCCTCGTCTGACGATTGCGCAAGAGGCTGTCCACCGTAGATGGGTTCGGATTGTAGGGATTTGCAATCATAATTTATTACCGACCAAAGAATCCGCTGGTCGCATTACGGAAAAATGTTTTGCCCTGTTCAATAAGGTCTGGAGTAGATGCCCCAACATTAGTTGGTTCTTCTGGTTTGTCTGGGGCATTTTTACTCTCAAAGAAAGATGTAGCTGGGCGACGCGCCTCGGTAGCTGCCCGACTGCGTTCTGCCATTATGCCGAACCCTTCTTTCAGTTGCCCAAAGAAACCAAGCCCCTGCATACGGTCAGATTCAGCTTGAAATACATCTTGTTGAGATTGAAGTCCTGATATTTTACTTTCCCTTCCAATTCTTTCTTCTGAAAATGGGACAGCTTCTTTTGAAAGTTCTCTCACTTCCGTCGGACTGAATTGCGCAACATACCCATCGAGTTTTTTGCTCAACAGAGGGTCTTGTTTGAATCGTTCAACAGTCGTTTGGTCAACCGAATAAAGTTTATTATCAGCTCCGCGATAGAAAATAGATTCAACAGGATTTCCTTCTGCATCTCTACCAATAAATCCTTTCCCAAACGAACCTTTATCAAGAGAACTTTTACGAACTGGGAAAACCGAACTGTCGCTTATATCAAACCCGCCTTCTTGAAAAAGATTCTTTGACTGCCCCGCATTGCCTGCTGGAAGAGCGCCAGAACCAGAACCAGTCCATACCGCATCTCCAACCCTCGCCGTATATTCACCCGTAGCGCCCTGTTGCGCGGGGGTATAAATTGGCAATAATGCGCCTCCGATATTTGTGGTGGCTTCAAGTCTGCGATACCCAGACGTAATACCCTCTGGCGCCAAACCGACTGGAAGAAGCGCCGCGCCGCGAACACTGCCATCAAGCGGATTTGTATCAACATAGTAACCAAATCCGTCAAGTGTCTTGCCAGTAAGTTCCCCTTTCTCAAATTTGTTTCTTAAGTCACGCATCGTTTCAGCACGCTTGTTCAAATCATTCATATACGCATACAACGCATCGGTTGAATCATTGTTGGCTTGCTTCTCATCAATCGCATTGATAACGCCGAGCACAAGACTGTCGAGCGCCTCTGATGTAGAGCCAATCAGACTTCCAGGATTACGGAAACTCCCAGCGTCTCCATCAAATGTAGTGAAATAAGAATCCAGTTCTTGAAGTTTGAACGCGGCGACGGTCTCCGATTGGTCGCGCTTTTTTGAAGAAAGTTTATCAAGACTATTCCCGTAACCAGCAATGAGACGCTGTGCATCTACAGCTTCATTCTTCTTTCCAGAATCTATATAGGGCTGTAAATAAGAAAGGGCTTGCTCATATCCACGCGCCGTTGGGCTACCCGAAGAATCAGTATTCGTTTTGACAGCCAAATCCGCGAGCTTCTTCGCCCGCGCGAAGCCTGTGTCCGCGATTGATTGTAGTGCTCGTTGTGTTAATGGAGAAGCCATAAATTATTGTGGGATTATTAACTTCGTACCAACTTTAAGTTTCTTCGCCGTCTCCTCATCATAACTCTCTCCAATGTCACTCTTCAATTCCTTCCATCTTGACGCATTCCCAAGAACGCTCTTTGAAATCCCAGATAGAGTGTCACCTGATTTTACAACATATACCCTCGGTTCAATTTTCACTGGCGGTGTTTGCGAAGCAACTGGCGGTACAGGCGTTGGAGCCAAAACACCTACTGGCGGAGTTTGAACTGGTGTTGGAATCGGTACTGGTTTTGGAACTGGCTCCACAGGAGGCACAACTGGAGTTGTCGTCGTATCTTTAACTGGCGGTATCGGAGCTGCCCCAGGCAAATTTACTATCTGCCCAGGTCGTATGATATTCGGATTCTGTTTGAATTGAGGATTAAGTTCGAGAAGCTGCGCCAATCCAATCCCCGATTCTTTTGCAATACCAGAAAGAGTCTCGCCAGCTCGAACTGCTCGCGCACTACCTACAACTGGAGTCGTTGGTGTTACTGGCGGAGTCGCACCTGGCGGTACAATTGGTTTCTCCGCTCCAATTTTCGGCAATTCAACACTCACATCTGGTGCGAGTCTGGTCGCTTCTGCTTGGTCTATAACGCCGCCCCGCGCGAGATTGCGAAGCTGCTCATCAAGCTGTAACCGATACCCGCTCACATCAATCCCATACTTCGTTGCAATGTTTTGAAGCTGAATATCCGCCTCTTGAAACGTGAGATTATTTGTACCAACAGCGTTAATAGTTTTTGCAAGTTTATCAACCGCTTCGCTCATCACCGTTGCTTGAGTAATATCCAAACGATTTAAGAACGGGGTCATTTCTGGCTTTGAACGCAACCCACTGAATGTGGCAAAAGCCTCATCAAGAATTGTTTGGGTTGGATAACCAAACTTCGCAGCATTCACATTGATAGCATTCTTCGTGTGCGTATCCAACTCGTCAAAGAAATTACCAAAAATCTGACTACTGCCAGCCAAGAAATTGTCCCGTTCAAGAGACCAGAACTGCTGGGCAGAAGTATATGTCCTATCACCAATCTTAATGGCTGTATTCGGGTCGGCGCTCTGAATTTCCGAATTGATATAATTGAGCTTCTCAACAGGATTCGTTCCGCGCGTTGAACTCTTCACCTGGAAATCAGTAATTGAATCCTGAATACGAACAGACGAAATTTGTGAGTTAAGAGCAGAAAGAGTCTCATCATACGCCGTCACTTCATCTTGATTATCATTTATCAAAGCCGAAGCGCGTGCGACATTAACTCTTCCGATAACTTCATTAAGAGCATCTTTTGTCCCATCATATTTCGCCTTCTTCACCCGATTGCTCAAAATCGTATCGTTATACGTTTTCACTTTTGTCCTTGCCGCAGCAACATCGCCCTGAATCTCAAGACGCAACTCTGGGTCGTCAATACCGCTCAACTGATTCTCCAACGTAGAGAGATATTGCTCTTCGTTGATTTTACCTGCACTCAACTCGCCGAGGGACTCGGCATAGCGTGTTCGATATTTATTGAAACGATTGAGCTTTTTCGTATCCGCTATATTCTTCTCAAGTGTCAGAATATACTCTGTGTCTGAAAAAGAAGAAGTATTTTCTTCTTTGAGTTGCTCTTCGCGCATTTTGATTTGCTCTTCGTAAGAAAGCCCGTTTGAAATAGCCCGTTGAAACTCCGCTTCTTTGCGAGCCTGCTCGCCCTTGCGCACAGCTTTAACAGCAGTAATAGAATTACTTACGACACTTCCCAAATCTACTGTTAGCTTTGCACGGTCTAAAGTGATTGCCATACGTTATTTTTTAGGTTTTACTGCCGCGCCGCCTCGACGAGCAGCTGCACCAGCGATGGCTGCGCGAGGACTCACTGGTGAGGCGACTCCCGCAGTTGGCGGTGCTCCCGCTGCGGTATCCTCATCGCTGGTGATTGGCGCTGGTTGTCCATTGATACCGCCCATTCCCGCGCCAGTAACGCCACCGCCCGTTGACTGATTCATTGTAGCAATGCGCTCGGCAAGAATCTGATGCAGAAGCCCAGGCTGTTTGGCAATTTCCGTCGCCAAGATTTCGTCCTGCAATTCTTCTTTCATCAACTTTTGCTCCTCGCTTGGATTACTGATGCCAACATTGTGTTGGGTGGTTGTCAAGGACTGCACCTTTGCCTGGAACTTCGAGATTTCATCCACAACACTTCGCAGGAGCACCGAACTGATGAAGACATCCGTTTTATAAAACCCTCCAATAAGAAGTTTAGCATTCGGAATATGTTGCTCGGCGTGGAAAAGAATCGTCTTGTTGATTTCCTTAAACGCTCGCACCCACCACTCCTTTCGGAGCGACACTTTATTATTGACACCCTGCATCACCACCGAAAGAGCGCGACCAGTCGCCTGCAAAACCTGATTTCCTGGATAGAGCACCTGATTCAAACCAGAGAGTGCAATGATGTCGTTTTTACGGTCATTAAGATAGCTCTCCAGAGGAAATGTTTGACCTGACTTCGGCATCGCGTTAATTTCACCATCGTCTCCGACTTGATAAATCACTGTTTGACCAGACCGAACCTCTGTAAGATTGTCAAGATTCTTGCCCCAATACGCTGGTTGGGCAATTTCTTTGATGATGTCAGCCAAGTCCGATGCCCGTTCGTTGTACTCCTGTTGCGGGTCAAGCTCGTGCTCAATATCCGACGTACCTTTCGGCTCGCCAGGAAGGTGAATGTTCGGAATATACTGCAACGGCACAAAACCAAACTTATGCTCAACATAATGAACTGGCTTGTTATCATTGTTGAACATCAGTAAATACTCATCCTCCATCCACAGTTCTTTTATAGTCACCATCGGCACTTCTGTTGATTGAGTCACATTCGGATTATCTATATCAAAGTCCGCCTGTACAACCATTTTATTTTTTACAATCTCTTCTTTGAAAAGCCGTTTCGCCGATTCAACAGAAATGCGATACTTTTTTATAAAACCGTCCATCTCCGTATAATTCTCATCCTTCCAAAGAACCTGGATGTGTTCTGGCTTCTCGATGTTCCAATAGCGAATGCGGTCAAATGTTTTCGTACCGTCTTCTTTCGTCTTGAAAGTCGGAATGGCTCCAAATATATACGCATCGCCCGTAATGGAACCGCCGCGAGCTGCCCGCTGGAATACAAGCGAGAGCGCATTGTCATCGTGAATCGCATCCAACAGTTTTGTGCGACCTTCTGCGAGGCTTCGTTCCACAGGGTCGGTGACATCGCGTGAGGGAGACGACATCTGCGGCGGTTCGTTCGTGAGGAACGCCGTCATATTCTCTACAACGGTAAACACATAATTATAGGTGCGCATCGTGCCTCCCCCTTCTTTCTTGAACGACCACTGCTTGCCTTTATAAAAATCCCGCAATGTTTTATATCCAGAATATACCCCGTCCCCATATACGCGGCGAGTCCAATCGAGTTTGATTGTTCCCTCTAGCGCAGTAATCTCTTTCGACAACTCTAAAGCGCGAGGATTCTTTTCCCCGACTGACATTGTTTCTCTAAAAAGTGAAAGTAATCCCATAGTATTTTATTTATGCAAAACAAAACGAGCATTAGGTTTACCCATCGTCGCATTGTACCCCGAAAGTGGGTTAAGGACAACCTTGTTGATAAGTGTCTTTGGCATCTTTTTTAAGATATAAGAAATCCCCATCACCAACGTCATCACGAAATCTGTTTCCAACTTTTTATCCTCAATATGGTACATCCCTAACTGTTCATTCAACTCATCAATATAATAAGACCGAATTACACCGTATTCTGGGTTCTTTTCAATAATCGCCCCATCCACATCCGACTCGGTAAAGTCACGACCCTTTGACATCGCGCCCTTCGTGAGCACAAGCGCCTCGTCCTTATCAATCTCGAAGCTCCGCGGCTTCAATAAAACAAGCAACTTCTTGATAACCACGCCGCCGAGCGCCTGCGCATCCATCACGAATATAGGGAAATGAGCAGTCACCCCATCATCATCATACCAGGTGAATTGTTCATACAAGGTGCGCAAGAGCGAGAACTGCATCTGCGGAGAACCGCCCTGTATTTCCTCGTGATTTACAACATCTATCTTTCCGTCAATATGGAAACTCGTATAATCAAGAATAATAAATACCGATGAATCCCCCGTATCCGCCATACCCCAGTCCGCCACCAACAAATACTTCCCGCCCTTCGCGCAGTTCTTCTTCCCCGCCAACTTCCACAGATTCTCAATCTCGCTCGCATCAAAGAAACGCTTACCGCTCGTAACGAACTCTCCCATAACCACCTGTCGATAGCGCTTCTTGTCAGTAGCCAACAAAGACGCCTTCGCACGCTCGCGCTGTTCCTTCGGGATGAACTTATTATCGTCCATACCCATATTCGTAAGCGCCCACCACCCTTGCGCCCCGCGCATACCAAGTCGAACGATATGCAGATAATACTGATGGCTCGGACTATCTACTTCTGGCGTGGCGATGAGGTCGAGACAACATCCATATTTGATAAGGCGCGAAAGAATCTTCGCTCCCAACTCTTCCTTGAGATGAAGCGACTGCGAACACTCATCATATGAAATGTACCCGAACTGCGCACCCGCAAGCGACGACGCTTGGTCTTGACCCGTCGGCACCGAATACATCACGCTCTTGTTGATAAAACGAATCTCTCCAAGATTAACATTATCCCCCGCAATAAAATCCCTCATCAAAAGCGACAGCGCATTCAGCCGCTTCTTTCCGTCCTCATCAATAATGAACTGTCCGCTCAAAATATCCTTCACGTGCTGGTAGCACGCCTTCGTCTGTCGGCTGTGCGGGGAGATATTCAGCGTCGCATAATGCGCTTGATTGATAAGATTCTCGTCAAGCTCCATTCCGATTTTATACTTATTAAACCAAATGTGCTTGATAGCAATACCTACCGTCTTCCCCGACTGGTTCCCGATGCTTGAAATGTTGCTCCCAAAAAGGAACCCACCGATGTCTTCAATGCCATCCCCAAATTTCTCCATCCACTTGTTGCGCGGGGTGGTCGTGCGCGTAAGCCACTTTCTCTGATAGTCATTCAGAGGCACGCCTAAAATCTCCTCGGAAAAAAATACAACATCGTCGCGCCCACGCTTCTCCGCTTTCAACAATTCAATAAATCGCGTCTTCGATTCGGCATCCATCGTGCTTACTGCGAAATCTCTCGCAAGTATATTAAAATCATTCGCGTGCGCATTTGTTCTCATACAGGGTCAATCCGCTTTATCTCCTCTGGCATATAGCGGTCTTTGATATTCGGAAACAGGTAGGTATGTTCTTTATTGACCTGAACAAGAAATCCTCCACGATTATTCGGGTGCGGCATCTTCGTTTCAAGAAACAGCAACATCTCAACCATCGCTTGTGGCGACAGCATTACCTGCACGAAACGGTCAGTGAGAGGTTTCGTCTCCATAAAGACCACCACCTTCGTGCTATACAACTCCGACAGGTGTACTGGTATTGATTGTAGGTTGTTCATTTTTTTCAGTGCTTACTTCACCTCGCCCAGCATTCGCTTCACTTCGTTCAGTATACGCCACTTCAAGCACTCCAACTTCCGAATCCGTCAGCGTACCCGCCGTCGCCTTTGAAAGAAGGTTCATCAGGAAGGACGCTGTATCTCTTTTATCCGCAGACGCTTTCAACATAAGCGCCGCCTTCCCGTGCACCAGCTTCGTCGCGTGGCTGAACACATTGACGACGTAGTTGCGCCGCTTAATCAGCATCTCATCGCCATACACCTCTTCAAGCTCCTGGTCATCCCGAAGCATCTGCATCGCATCGTTCAACAGCTCCCCGCCAAGCGTGCGCAACCCCGACTCAAGTTCCCCATCCCCTGGCGCGGACACCGCATACTCTTCTCCGCGCACCTTCACAATCTGTCGAATCTCTTTCTCTGGCGTAATGGAAGTTTCTTCTTTCATTTGAAACTTCTGTCGAATAATGTCTGCATCCCATTTCTTCGTCCACCAGCGAAGCTGTGTGGTGTACGGATGAAACAGCCGACCCTGCGGATACGCAACATCTTTGTTGAACCCCTGCACAATCTCAAGCAGCATCCCGCGTTTGATATTTATATTGTCAATTCTCTTCTCATAATAATATCCCTTGAACACAGGAATCAAATCTACTATCTCACCGACTTTCTGATAGCCAACAAACCGCTCGCCGTAATAATGCAGCCCGACCGCATCGAGTTTCTTCGGCTTATCAATCACTTCAATTTGAGTATCATCCATCGCAATTGATAGTACCATACTTTTATGTTGTAAAACCGCTGTCCACATCTAGGGCTTGCGCGGGAGGGTGCGTGTGGGTAGAGTATAGATACGAGATTGAAACTCTTATGAAAACCACTATCCACAGCCACCTTCCACAATCCCTTGACGGGAGAATGGTAGTAGGTTATTGTGAAGAGGTCGGAGTTTCGCAGGAAGCCTCTAGGTCGTAAGACCTGGGGGTTTTCTGTTTCTCTATCCTTGCTTTTACCCAGGATTGGAAGATTCGTATTTGTAAGAAGGGTACGGATGCCCTAAAAGCACCAATCCTCGGTAAAGGCAAGAATAGGGTTTCTCGTGTGTCATCGCTATGGCACGGGGAAAACGCAGCAATCACCCAAATGATAGCTCCACATACAACAGCAGGGATGGTCAGCTAGGAATTCCCTCACCGCAGCGTGAATCCTGATTGAGAGCTTCAACACAGGGCATAGAAAGTCCCTGAAAGGAGTCAGTAGGCGACTTGAGGAACAGGTGCTCCCCCCAGGTCATACCCCCGAACCCTACCGACGCGCCGAGCAAACATAGAAACTTCACGTCCTAGAATGGTAATAGACTAGGACTAACACGGAAACTCCGACACCATTCAGGTAGAAGCCACTCTCATCAGGAAAAGACCACTCTAACTTATTTCAATACCTTTAGGAGGTTAGGCTTTCTTGCACTCTCCTCCTCTTCCATTAGGTAGTAATGACCCAGGTCTAGTACCAATACCCGAACCCGCGGTTCAGATTTAGATTAGACCAAGAGAAAGAAGAGGTTTTGGTCTAGGAATGTACAATTATGTTGGGGTGTCCCCCGCCCCGCACAAAAGTTGGAAAGGGATATACCCACTACCTGTTTTCTCTTTTCTAGGTCTGGTCTTGGTGTGGACTTGACTGGTCTGGTGTTGGTGTGGTGTGGTGGGGAGAGGGGAGAAACGAGAGTACACCCCGCCCGCTCCCCGCGCAATACTCCCGAATAGCACACACTCCTTCACTGGTGTTGGACAATATCCAAGCTCTTGTCTTATACAATGTGTGTGTTAGAATATAGATAATACTAAACGGAGTGAAGAAAGGTCTTGACTTGGTATGGTATATGTTGTGTATATAGTTATCCACAGTTATCCTATGTTATACCATTGACAGGAACTAGGTGTAGGTATAAGATAGCACATAGAGGTTGGTACATTGTAGGTATAGAAGAGGGCGAGGGCACTGGGACACGGGACAGGTATAAAATAGAATTGTATCCGCGCGAGAAATCAGCGCACAACGCAACACCCGTTTGTATCATCCTCGTCTTGGTCTTGCTCTCTTCTATGCTAGTAATTGACTAGCACGAACATTGACACACGAATATAGGTATAGTAAAGACTGGGCGGGATATGTTGAAAAACATTGTTGAAGTAAACATATAACTGCTATGAAAAATAGAATTGTGTTTTATGTATGGTGGTGCACTGCTGATGAGAATCAGGACGGCATACATCATAAAAGTGTTGCGCTCCCGAATGTTGATGTTGCGCAATTGGAAGCGAACTCAAAATGGAAGCACAACGATTTTGTCTCCATTGACAAGGTTGTTGAAGTATATGCTGATAATGCGTGGAGGCAACAGGACGGGACTGAAACGGAAGTTATTGAAGTGCTATGAAAGCGCTCACAATCTCGGTGCGTACTCACATCACACACGAGCGCATTGCGGACTTGCTGGATAGTGCATCGCGTGGAAGCGCGTACTGGGCAGAAGGTGTTGACGTGCTTGGTTATGAATCTATAGTTAAAGGAGTGATTGAATGCACAGCGTACAACTGCGACTCACATCAGGTGAAAATAAAAGACATTGAAAGTGATGAAGCAGTAGCAATATACGTGCTGAACCTTGCGAAAATCAAGCGCGGTCTCACAGTGATGGCGAAGAAGTACCCGAAGCATTTTGCGGACTTTCTCACGGAGAATGACGATGCGGATACTGCTGATGTATTCTTGCAGTGTGCTTTGCTGGGCGAAGTGGTGTACGGATAGATTATTAAAAACTATCCTGCTCGGTCTTTACTATACCTATAAATATGTTATGGTCTCTCATTCTTGGTG
>ERZ1292632.470-Hain-H43-01um-R2-470-length-43178-cov-7_pt1 | contig 43178 bp, 38 predicted proteins | sample MGYA00564407_ERZ1292632 | MGnify/ENA primary metagenome ERZ1292632 (study PRJEB36523, sample SAMEA6512637) | groundwater metagenome | collected 2019-01-08 | study: AquaDiva: Metagenomics assemblies of 32 groundwater samples | reverse complement strand
GGGATGGAGATGGTTTCCTGCGCCTGGTCGTCGTCGAGCGACTGCATGACAAGGGCGTGCAGGGCGGCCACGGAATCGGCGCTGGGCGCGATGTCGTTGGCGGGGGCGGGGTTAGACAAACAAGCTCCAATCTAGACGATGTACCGGCGCGTGAGCGGGTCGCGCACACGCGTTGCTTCATATTCGCGATGCCAGAGGGGGTCCGCCTGCCGCAGCAGGGTCGCCGATCTTGGATCAGGGCGGAAGCGCAATAGCACGAGCGCCGGCACACTCCAATTCGTCCAGTCTGCACTCTGGCGCGCGGGCCGGACGAAGCGCCGCAGCCAGCTCGTGGCCGCAGAGCCACGGGCGGCGTCATCATAACCCGGTCGGGCGATGACGGCAATGGGCAAAAGCCGGGCTATGCCGCGCCAGTCCCTCCACTGGCCGAACTGGGCGAGATTGTCGCCCCCCATCAGCCAGATGAAGTCATGGCGCGGATAGCGGTGACGCAGGCTGCGCAGCGTGTCGATGGTGTAGCGGGTGCCGAGCTGCCGCTCGATCGCGGTGACGCGGATCGGCGCCCGCCGGGCGATGCGCCGGGCGTGCGCGACGCGGGCGCGGAGCGGGGCCATGCCCTTGGCAGCCTTCAGCGGGTTGCCCGGCGATACCAGCCACCAGATTTCATCGAGGTCGAGCGCGTCGCGGGCGAAGAGAGAGATGGCGCGGTGGCCGCCATGGGCCGGGTTGAAGGAGCCGCCGAGCAGGCCGATGCGTGACATGGCCCAGCCATGCCAGCGCATGGGGCGCGGGGCAATGGGCGCATCGCGGGGTTTAGCGCCCGTCCATCATCGGCCGACGCTTGGCGACATAGGGTATCTGATCGAGCTTCGCCATCAGATCGGCGAAGGGATTGTCGCGATCGGGCGCGTCCCGCCGGGCGGGCGGACGCGGCTCCCGCTCGCCATCGCGCCGCTTGGGCGGACGGCGGATGAAATTCACCTTCCACATGGCACTCTCCGTGGGGCAGGCGGCGCGGATTGTAAGGTCGCTGTGCTGCCTTGTTCAGGTGAGATACGCGGGGGGAAGGCGTATGTTCCTGTATTTCTCGGGCGTGACCACCAGGTTGATGCAGCGGCGTCAAACCCTGACGTCACCCCGGGCTTGACCCGGGGTCCCGCTTATTATGCCTGAGCTGCGAAGAAGCGGGACCCCGGGTCGAGCCCGGGGTGACGAGGTATTTGATGACGATGCTTCAGTCGGCCAGCGACAGGTCGGCCGAGGGCAGGGCGCGGGCTTCGTCGGACTGGGGGTCGCGGGTGAGGACGTCGAGCGGCTCCACCGCCTCGATCTCCTTGCCGCCGGTTTCGACATTGAGGTCGCGGAAGCGGCGACCGGCGGGGAGGACGCTGCGGTCGAAGCTGCCGACGAACTTGTTGTAATTGTCGACGGCGCTGGTGAGTCCCGAACCGAGGCGCTTCAAGTGCGTGGCGGCGGTGGCGAGGCGTTCGTAGAGCTGCTTGCCGAGTTCCGCGACTTCGCGGGCCTGGTCCTGCATCTTGGCCTGCCGCCAGTGGCCGGCAAGGGTGCGGGCCAGCGGCAGGAAGGTCGCCGGGCCGCAGATGATGACGCGGTTGCGGGCGGCGCGTTCCCACAGGTCCATGTCGGCTTCCAAGGCGGCGGTGACGAAATTGTCGCCGGGGACATACATGATGACGAAGTCGGGGGCCTTGGCGAACTGTTCCCAATAGGCCTTGCGCCCCAGCGCGTCGGCATGGGTGCGGACGGCGCGGGCATGGTCGGCGAGGTGGCGGTCGCGCAAGGCCGGATCGACCTGATCGACCGCGTTCAGATAGGCTTCGAGCGAGCATTTGACATCGACCACCAGCTGCTGGTCGCCGGGCAGGCGGATGATGAAGTCGGGGCGCAGACGGCCTTCCTCCACCGCGACCGAGACTTCCTCCTGAAAATCGACGAAGGGGGAGAGGCCGGCGGTTTCGATGAGGTTCTTGAACTGCTGCTCGCCCCAGCGGCCGCGGGTCTTGGGCGCGGCGCGCAGGGCATTGACGAGCTTGGCGGTTTCCTCGGTGACGCGGCCCTGGCCCTGCTGCACCTGGACGATCGCCTCGCGCAGTTCGGCATAGCTGCCGACCCGCTCCTTTTCGACCCGGGCCAGCCCTTCCTCATAGCGTTTGAGCGTGGTTTCGACCGGGTTGAGCAGGGTCTTCAATTGCGCCTCGCTCTTCTCGCTGGCCTGGGCGAAGCGCTGGTCGGCGCGGGTCAGGAACTGGGTCTGGGCGCTTTCTAGCAGGCGGCCGCCGATTTCGCTGAACTGGGCGGACAGCTGCTCCTTGGCGTCGCGGAGCGCGACGATCTGCGCCTCGAAGGCTTCGGCGCGGGCCTGGGCGTCGGAGCGCAGCGCCGCGAGGTCACGGAGAGCGGCTTCGCGCTCGGTGCGGAGGGCGTCGAGCTGGCGGGCGGCGTCGGCTTGCGCCGATTCGAGGCGGGCGGCGTGGGCAGTTGCTTGACTTACGCGCTCCTGTTCGACGGCGAGTTCGGCGATGGCGGCGTTGCGCTGGGCCGTCGCGGTGTCGAGGCGAGCGGCGAGGTCGGCCTTTTCGGCGGCGAGCGGCGCGAGGGCGCGGCTGCGCAGCAGCCAGCCGGCAAGGAGGCCCACCAGCAGCGCGACGACGATCGAAAGGGCGGCGAGGCTGTCCATTTGCTTTCCCGATAAGAACGAAAGGCGAACCTAGCGGCAGGGGGCGATGGCGGCAAGTGGAACAGCGAGTGGGACAGCTGATTGGCGGTGTGAAAAGTCGTTAGGTGGCTGGCAAACTCCCTCTTTCGTCATGCCGGGCGCGACCCGGCATCCCGCTTTTCAGTGACCAACGCAGAAGAAAAGCGGGGCCCCGGATCAGGTCCGGGGCGACGAGTGAAGGGAGGTTCGTCGGTCACGCCGCCTGTGCCGTGGGAGCGGCGAAGCGGGTGCGGTAGTCGCCGGGGGAGAGGCCGACGAGGCGGTGGAAGAGTTTGCGGAAGGCGGCGGGGTCTTCGTAGCCGACGCTCCAGGCGATCTGGTCGACGGTGCGGCGGGTGAATTCGAGATGCTCGCGCGCTTTCGCGACTCGCAGATGCTGGACATATTCGATCGGAGTCATGGCGGTTGCCGCCTTGAACCGGCGCTGGAAGGTGCGTTCCTCCAGCCCCGCCTGCGCCGCCATGTCGCGCGTGCCGATCGCCTTGCCCTCGCGCGCGGCGAGCCAGTGCTGGACCCGCAGCACGGCTTCGTCGCCATGGGTCATGCGCGGCATGAAGCGGGCGAAATGGCGCTGCTCGCGCCCCGCCGGATCGACCAGCATGAACTTGCCGGTTTCCAGCATGACGGTGGGGCCGAGCATCCGGTCGACCAGCCGGAGGCCGAGATCGGTCCAGGCCATGAGGCCGCCGGCGGTGATGAGGTCGCCATCGTCGATCACGATGCGGTCGCAGTCGAGCTTCACCGCCGGGAAGCGGGCGCGGAAATCCTCCGCGAACCACCAGTGGGTCGTCGCCGGGCGGCCGTCCAGCAGGCCGGTCGCGGCGAGCAGGAAGGCGCCGCCGCAATTGGAGGCGAGCGTCGCGCCCGCGCCGTGGCGGTCGAGCAGCCAGCGGGCATAGGGGGCGGCTTCCTGCGCGTCGGGGACGCCGGAGAGGCGGCCGGGGACGAGCCAGATGTCGGGGGTGCCGTCACCGCCCGGATGCGTGTCATGGCTACGGGCGAAGCAGCCATCCGGTTGGCTTTGCCAGTGGCTGACGCGCAGGATCGGACCGCCATGGCCGGCCGAGAATTGCCCCGCGATGGCGAGCAGGTCGGTCATGCCATGGACCATCGCCTGCTGGCAGCCGGTATAGAGAAGGATGCCGATTTCGCCCCTGATCCGGTCGGTCATGTCCATGCGGGTGCCCTTTGTCGGAATCGGCCCGCTTAATGTCGGGGCCGCCAATGCCGATCCTCCGTCATCTCCCCTAATCCTGCAAGCACAGGGCGCATGGGCGTCCAGACCAAGGGACGGAAGGGACTTCATCATGAGCAGCTTCATCACCACCAGCAAGGACGGCGCGCGCATCTTCTACAAGGATTGGGGTCCGCAGGGCGGACAGCCGATCGTCTTTTCGCATGGCTGGCCGCTGTCGGCCGACGCCTGGGACGCGCAGATGGTCTATTTCGCCGACCGGGGCTTTCGCACCATCGCCCATGACCGCCGCAGCCATGGCCGCTCGGACCAGACATGGGCCAACAACAATATGGACCAATATGCCGACGATCTGGCCGACCTGATCGAGGCGCTCGACCTGACAGATGTGATTCTGGTCGGCCATTCGACCGGGGGCGGGGAAGTGACCCGCTATGTCGGCCGGCATGGCACGGCGCGGGTTGCCAAGCTGGCGCTGATCGGCGCGGTGCCGCCGCTGATGCTCAAGACCGAGGCCAATCCGGGCGGCCTGCCCATCGAGGTGTTCGACGGCATCCGCAAGGGGACGTTCGACAATCGCAGCCAGTTCTTCCGCGACCTCACCATCCCCTTCTACGGCTATAATCGCGACGGGGCGGCGGTGTCGGAGGGGATCAAGGACGAGTTCTGGCGGCAGGGGATGATGGGTGGCCTGAAAGGGCAGCTCGACAGCATCCGCGCCTTTTCCGAGAGCGACTTCCATGCCGACCTCGCCAAGGTCGATGTGCCGACGCTCGTCCTGCATGGCGACGACGACCAGATCGTGCCGATCGGCGCGTCCGCGCTTTCCACCGTCAGGATCGTTACGGGTGCGACACTGATCGTGTATGAAGGCGCGGACCATGGGCTGACCCAGACGCATCAGGACCGGTTCAACGCCGACCTGCTCGATTTCATCAAGGGCTGACCACGCCAATCCGTTCGCCCTGAGCGAAGTCGAAGGGCCTGACCGACCGAAGGGAGGTCACTTCGCCTCCGCTCAGTGAGGGGCTTCGACTTCGCTCAGCCCGAACGGACTTTAGGATTTTCAAGGAGATTTCCCATGAGCAACGATACTATCCTCATCACCGGCGCGTCGGACGGGATCGGCGCGGTCTATGCCGACCGGTTCGCCAAGCGCGGCGCGAACCTGATCCTGGTCGCGCGGCGGGCCGACCGGCTGGCGGCTTTGGCCGAGCGGTTGCGGGGCGAGATTGGCGTTAGCGTCGAGACGATCGCGGCTGACCTCGCCGATGCCGGCGACCTCGCCCGCGTCGAGGCGCGGCTGCGCGACGATGACGCGATCACCGGCCTCGTTAACAATGCGGGGATCGCAGGCGAGCAGGCGTTCGTCGAGACCGATCCGGCTTACCTCACCGGCATGATTAATCTCAACATGTTGGCGGTGACGCGGCTGTCGCGGGCAATCGCGCCGCGACTGGTGGCGAACGGCGCGGGCATGATCGTCAACATCACGTCGGTGACGGCGCTGATGCCTGATGCGTTCACGGCGGTCTATCCCGCGACCAAAGCCTATGTGCTCGCCTTTACCGAGGCGTTGCGGGTGGAACTGGGGTCGAAGGGGGTGACGGTGCAGGCGGTGCTGCCGGGGATCACCCGCACGCCGATCTGGACCGAGGCGCAGATCGCCAACATACCGCCCGAGATGGTGATGGATGTCGCGGTGATGGTCGATGCGGCGCTGGCCGGGCTCGACATGGGCGAGGCGATCACCATTCCGGCGCTGCCGGATCGGGGCGATCTCGACGCCTATCTCGCGGCGCGGGATGCGCTTCGGCCCAATTTGTCGCTGTGCGAGGCGGCGGAAAGATATCGGGGCTGAAACCTAAGCCGTCATTCCGCGCGGGCGGGAAGCCATCTCCGGCCATGGCGTCTGGTGGCGTCGTCGGGAGATGGATCCCCGCTTTCGCGGGGATGACGGTACTTCAAAGGGAGATGTGTCATGATTTTGGGTTTGTCTCTTCCCGCCTTCATCGCGCTGCATGTCGCGATCAGTCTGGTGGGTATCGTGAGTGGGTTGGTGGCGCTGGCGAGCCAAGCGCGGGGGCGGTTTCTGGGGCGGGTGCAGGGGCTGTTTCTGGGCACCACCTTACTGACCAGCCTGACCGGATTTCTCTTTCCGTTTCGCGGGTTCACGCCGGCGATCGGGGTGGGGATCCTATCGACGCTGGTGCTGGCGGTGGCGCTGGCCGCGCTCTACGGCTTGGGGCTGCGGGGCCGGGCGCGGATCGTCTATGCGGCGAGCGCGACGGCGGCCTTGTGGCTCAACCTGTTCGTGCTGGTGGTGCAGGCTTTCCTGAAGGTGCCGGCATTGAATGCGCTGGCGCCGACCGGGAGCGAACCGGCCTTTGTCGCGGCGCAGGCGCTGGTGCTGATCGCGATGCTGGTGCTGGGCGCGGCCATCGTGCGTCAGCGGAGCGCGGCGCGCAAGCTCGCGAGCCGCTCGATCGCCTGATCGAGAGTCGCGTCGCTCTTGCAGAAGCAGAGCCGCACCAGATGGGTGACTGGCTCCGTGGGGTAGAAGGCGGAAATCGGGATCGCCGCCACCCCGGCCTCCGGGATGATCCGCTCGCAGAAGCTCACATCGTCCAGCGCGATGCCCGATGCCGGCAGATCGATCGTCAGGAACCAGGTCGCGCCGCTTGGGCGCACGGCATAGCCGGCGGCGCTCAGCCCCGCCGCCAGCCGGTCACGCGACGCCTGGTTGGCGGCGCGCTGATCCTCGAACCAGGCGTCGGGCCACGCCAGCGCCTCCGCCACCGCCCATTGCAACGCGGGCGGCGTGGTGAAGGTCAGGAACTGGTGCGCGCGCACCAGCAGGGTGGCGAGGGGCGGGGCGGCGCACATCCAGCCGACCTTCCAGCCAGTGACGGCGAAGATCTTGCCCGCCGACCCGATCTTGACGGTGCGGTCGCGCAATCCCGGCAGCGCGATGAGCGGGCGGTGGCGGCGGCCGTCATAGGTGAGATGCTCCCAGACCTCGTCGCAGATGGCGATGAGATCGTGCGCGACGCAGACCTCGGCCAGCAAGGCCAGTTCCGCGTCGCGCAGGACGATGCCGGTCGGGTTCACCGGATTGTTGAGCAGCAGGATGCGGGTGCGCGGGGTGATCGCTGCGGCGAGCGCTTGACGGGTGATGCGCCAGTCGGGCGGGGTCAGCCTGACGATGCGGGCGACCCCGCCGGCGCGCTCCACCAGCGGGAGGTAGGCGTCATAAAGCGGGGCGAGCAGCAGCACCTCATCCCCCGGCTGCACCAAGGCGAGCAGGCTGGCGGCGATCGCCTCGGTCGCGCCGGAGGTGACGATGACTTCGGCGGGGCTAAGATCAAGCCGCTGGTGCCGGGCATAATGATCGGCCACGGCGGCGCGCAGCTCGGGAAGACCGGGCGCGGGCGGATATTGGCTGGAGCGGGTGAGCAGCGCGTTCGCCGCCGCCTCCAGAATGGCGCGCGGGCCGGGGCTTTCGGGAAAGCCCTGCCCCAGGTTGATCGCGCCGGTGTCCCGCGCGCGGGCCGACATATGATCGAAGATGGTCGCTGGCATGGCGCGATAGACCGGATGGCCGATCGGCGCGCGCGCGGGAATGTCGCTCATCGTCGCGGCTCTGCCGTGGGCGACGGCCGCAGGCAAGGGCTATCAGGCGCGGGCCGACAGCAAAGAGGCTGTTTCAAGATAAAGTCAAACTAACAGGGGCAGAGCGCAAGCAGCAATATTCAGAAACATAAACGGCGCAGCGACCGTAATGAAACATACATAAGGAAAATTTAACCCCTGCTCTGCAAGGCGATTCGATTCGCGAGCGGGGCGTTGAATGGCCATCGTGCGGCAATATTGTCGCGCGACGTCATCACTTGTCTCGATCCCGTCTCGATGGCTTCCGGCACATATTGGGGTTGCGCATGAGGCCGGGAGGGCCGGGCGCTGGGGATTGGGAGCGTTGAAATGGCTGTGGATCTGGGCGGCGTCGCGTTCGGCTGCGATGAATCGAACCTGCTGACCGACGGAAGCGATGCGACGACGGGGCCGGTCGGCCCGCTCGCCAAGAGCGGCAACGCCGCGACCAGCGCCGGCCAGGGGGGCGACGCGAGCGCCTATGGCAATATCAGCGATTATGGCGCTCTGCTCGCCAGCAGCATCGAGTCTGCGCCGGCCGACGCGCCCGTTACGACCTTCGCCGACGCGCCAGCGGCGCCCGGCATCGACATCGACCTGTCGACCTATGTGATGATCGGCCGCTACGACCTGCCCGAACCGACCCGCACGGTCGCGCCCACGGGCAATCTGCTGGGGCAGGAATCCTCGGGCGTCACCTATAATTGGGACACCAACACCCTGTTCATCATCGGCGACGGCGGCACCGCCATCACCGAAGTCAGCCTGACCGGCGAACTGGTCAGCACCATGACGCTGGCGGCGGGCAGCAGCCCGCAGGGCACGACCTTCTACGACACCGAGACCATCACCTATATCGGCAACGGCCAGTTCGTGTTCGCCGAGGAACGCTATCGCCAGGCGGTGAAGTTCACCTATGTCGCCGGCGGCACGCTGACCCGCGAGGCGGCCCAGACGGTCGACCTCGGCACCGACATCGGCAATGTCGGGCTGGAGGGGCTGACCTGGGATCCGCTGACCGGCGGCTTCATCTTCGTGAAGGAAAAAGACCCGCTCGGGGTGTTCCAGACCACGATCGATTTCGACAATGGTACGGCGAGCAACGGGTCGTCGACCACGGTCAACAGCACCAACCTGTTCGATCCGACCGTGCTCGGCCTGTCCGACCTGTCGGACGTCTATGCCTTTTCGAGCAATGCCGCCTTCGTCGGCACCTCGCAGGAAGGCACGCTGCTGATCCTGAGCCAGGAAGCGGGCAAGGTGGTCGAGATCGACCGCGCCGGCAATATCCTGAGCACGCTGGTGCTGACCGCGCCCTTCACCCAGAGCGGCCTCAGCCTTCAGGCGATGACGGTCGAGGGCATCACCATGGATGCGCAGGGCCGCATCTATATCGTGAGCGAGGAAGGCGGCGGCGATTTCGACCATCCGCAGCTCTGGGTCTTCGATTCGGCGACCGGCCAGAATGAAGCGCCGACCGATCTCGACCTGTCGAACGCGCTGACGTCGATCCTGGAGAACACAAGCACGGCGAGCCGCGTGAAGGTCGCCGACCTGGTGCTGACCGACGATGGCCTGGGCACCAACCAGTATAGCGTGACCGGCGCGGACGCCCAATATTTCGAGGCGGACAGCAGCGGCCTCTACATCAAGGCGGGCGTCACGCTCGATTATGAGACCAAGACCAGCTACAGCGTCACGGTCGAGGTGGACGACACGAGCGTCGGCAACACGCCCGACGCCAGCGTCGCCTACAGCCTGTCGGTCACCAATGTGGTGAACGAGAGCGCGGCGGGCACGGTCATCGTCTCCGAAGTCGCGCCCTGGGCGAGCGGCAATTCGACGCTGGGCGCCGACTGGTTCGAGATCACCAACACCGGCTCCACCGCGATCGACATCAGCGGCTGGAGGGTCGACGATAATAGCAACAGCTTCGGCTCCTCCGTGGCGCTGGCGGGCGTCACCAGCATCGGCGCGGGCGAATCGGTGATCTTCATCGAGCGGGGCAGCGCGGTCGACGCAACGACGCTCATCAACAGCTTCAAGTCGCTGTGGTTCGGCAGCAATGTGCCCGCCGGCATCCAGATCGGCACCTATACCGGCAGCGGCATCGGCCTTGGCACCGGCGGCGACGCGGTCAACATCTACAACAGCAGCGGCGTGCTCCAGACCAATGTGAGCTTCGGCAGCTCGCCGTCGAGCGCGCCCTATGCGACCTTCGACAATGGGCTGGGCGCGACCGGCGCGATTTCGACGCTGAGCGCCAATGGCACGCGCGGCGCATTCGTCGCGACCAACGCCTCGACCGAAATCGGATCGCCCGGCACGGTCGGCGGCGTTCCCGCGCCGGTCAACCAGGCCCCGACCGCGATCGGCCTGACCAGCGAAATCACCTCCATCGTCGAGAACAGCAGCACGGTGAGCCGCATCAAGGTGGCCGGCATCGTCGTCACCGACGATGATCTCGGCACCAACACTCTGGCGGTCACCGGCGCGGACGCGCAATATTTCGAGGTGGACAGCACGGGCCTCTACATCAAGGCCGGGGTTCTGCTCGATTATGAGACCAAGGCGAGCTATTCGGTCAATGTGACGGTGGACGACAGCAGCGTCGGCGGCACCCCCGACGCCAGCGTCACCTTCAACATGACGGTGACCGACGTCAACGAGCCGACCATCCGCATCACCGAGGTCGCGCCCTGGTCGAGCGGCAACAGCCCGGTCGGAGCCGACTGGTTCGAGGTGACCAATTTCGGCGCCACCGCCGTGGACCTCACCGGCTGGAAGATGGACGACAGTTCGGCGACCCTCGCCAATGCCGTGTCGCTGACCGGCATCACCAGCATCGCGGCGGGCGAATCGGTCATCTTCCTCGAATCCAGCTCCGCCTCGATCGTCTCGACCTTCATCAGCAACTGGTTTGGCGGCCAGGCGCCGGCGGGGCTTCAGATCGGCACCTATAGCGGCGCTGGCATTGGCCTCAGCACCGGCGGCGACGGCGTCGTGCTGTTCGACAGCGCCGGGGCGGTGCAGGCGGCGGTCGCCTTCGGCGCGTCGCCCTCCTCCGCGCCCTATGGCACGTTTGACAATTCGGCGGGCCTGAACGGGGTCACCCTCTCGACCAAGAGCACCGAGGGCACTAACGGCGCCTTCACCGCCGAAAACAGCCCGACCGAGATCGGATCACCCGGCGAGACAGGCCGCTTCACCCTCCAGCTGCTGCATTTTTCGGACGCCGAAGCGGGTGCGCTGGCGCCGTCTACGGCGCATTTGCTGGCAGCGATGGTGGATGCGTTCGAGGGGGATTATGGCAACTCGATCACGCTGGCGAGCGGCGACCTGTTCCTGCCTGGGCCGTTCCTGGCGGCGGGCACCGACCTGTCGATCAAGGGCGTGCTCAACCAGGTGAGCGGATCGACCATCTCGCTTTCGTCCGGGGTCAACATCCCGATCGGGGCGGTCGACGTGCAGATCATGAACCAGATCGGGGTCGAGCTGTCGACCATCGGCAATCATGAGTTTGACCTGGGATCGCGCGTGCTGCGCGACGCGATCTCGCCCAATCTGGGGGCGGCCGGCTATGTCGGGGCGAACTATGCCTATCTGTCGGCCAATCTCGATTTTTCGGGCGACGCCGATCTCAACCCGCGCTTCACCAACACGGTGGGCACGGGCACGCTCGCCAATGAGGAAGCGTCGGACCTGAAGGGCCGGATCGCGCCGTCGGCGGTGATCTACGAAGGCGGCGAGCCGATCGGCTTCGTCGGCGCGACGACGCAGATGCTGGAGCAGATCAGCTCGCCCACCGGCACCGAGGTCAAGGGCTTCCCGACCGGCCCCGGTGCGAACGGCGAGACCAACGACATGGCGCTGCTCGCCGCGCAGCTTCAGGTCGCGATCGACGATCTGATCGCCCAGGGCGTCAACAAGATCGTGCTGGTCTCGCACCTTCAGGACTATAATTACGAAGTGGCGCTCGCGCCGCTGCTGCATGGCGTGGACATCATCATCGCGGGCGGCAGCCATGCGCGCTTCGGCGATGCCGACGACACCGCCGTCGCCTTCCCCGGCCATGACGCCGATTTCGTCCAGACCTATCCGATCGTCACCACCAATGCCGACGGCAAGACGACGCTGATCGTCAACACCGACGGCGAATATACCTATCTCGGCCGGCTGGTCGTCGATTTCGACGCCAATGGCGACATCATCATGGACAGCGTGACGGACAATGTGCCGATCAACGGCGCCTATGCCTCGACGGAAGAGAATGTCGCCGAGGCGTGGGGCGACCTGGACGGCGACCTCAGCGACACCGCCTTTGCCGACGGCACGCGCGGCGAGCAGGTGCAGGATCTGACCGAGGCGGTCAATGCGGTGATCCTGGCCAAGGACGGCAATGTCTATGGCTATAGCGAGGTCTATCTGGAGGGCGAGCGTTCGGCGGTCCGCACCCAGGAGACGAACCTCGGCAATCTGTCGGCCGACGCCAATGCCGCGGCGGCGCGCAACGCGCTCGGCCTCGCCGACGATGTCGCGATCGTCTCGATCAAGAATGGCGGGGGCATCCGCGCCCAGATCGGCACGATCGTCAATGGCGACGATGGCGTGTCGGTGGTCAAGCTGCCGCCCGAGACCGATGGCGAGGTCAGCCAGCTCGACGTCGAGAATGCGCTGCGCTTCGACAACAAGCTGATGGTGTTCGACACGACCGCGCAGGGGCTGCTCAACATCCTCAATTCGCCCAATGCGCTGGCGCCCAACAATGGCGGCTTCATCCAGATCGGCGGGGTGCAATTCTCCTATGATCCCACGCTCGCGGCCGGCAGCCGGGTGCGCGACGTGGCGCTGGTCGACGCCGACGGCAACAAGGTCGCGATCATCGCCGAAAATGGCGTGGTCAACCCCTATGCCCCGGCGCTGATCCAGGGCATCGTGCTCAACTTCACCGCCAATGGCGGCGACGGCTATCTGTTCAAGGCCAATGCCAGCAACTTCCGCTATGTGCAGGTGGACGGCACGCTGTCGGCGGCGGTGGACGAAGCGCTCGACTTCACCGCCACGACGACGATCGACGCCTATGCCGGATCGTCGGCCAATCTGCTGGGCGAGCAGAAGGCGTTCGCCGACCATATGCAGGATCGCTACGGCACGCCCGAGACCGCGTTCGACGAGGCCGATACCGGCCAGGCGCTCGACACCCGCATCCAGAACCGGTCGGCGCGCGCCGACACGGTGCTGGCGGGCGACTTCATCCTGAAGGGCACGGCCGGCGCCGACGTGCTGATCGGCCGCGACGGCGACGACATGCTCACCGGCTTCGCCAGCAACGACGCGCTGCGCGGCGGATCGGGCAATGACAGGCTGACCGGCGGCGAGGGCAATGACCGGCTGACCGGCGGCACCGGCAACGACATCATCGACGGCGGCGAGGGCAACGACCTCATCTTCATGCGCGGCGCGAACGGCATCGACGCGATCGATGGCGGCGCTGGCGTCGACCGGCTGATCGCCGAGAGCGACAATAGCCGCTTCGCCTTCAGCGCGATAACGGGGGTCGAGAATATCTCGGCCGACGGCCATGCCAATGTCGCTATCTACGGCACCAGCGCGGCGGACAATTTCGACTTTTCCGCGACCTCGCTGGTCGGCATCGTCGCGATCAACGCCGGATCGGGCGACGATGTCATCGTCGGCAGCGCCGGGGCGGATGTGATCCTGGGCGGAGGCGGCCTCGACACGCTGTCGGGCGGCGGCGGCAACGACCTGATCGAAGGCGGCCTCAGCGCCGACAGCATGAACGGCGGCGCGGGCGACGATGTCTTCCGCATCGGCCTTGCCAACGGCTTCGACGCGATCGACGGCGGCGCGGACTTCGACAGCATCCTCGCCACCGCCGACAATGTCCGCATCGGGCTGACCGCGATCAGCAATGTCGAGCTGATCTCGGCCGACGGCTACGCCAACGTCACCATCTCGGGCTATACGACCAACGACGTGCTGGACTTCAGCGCGACGAGCCTGACCGGCATCGCGTCGATCAGCGGCCATTCGGGCGACGACCGGATCGCCGGCAGCGCCGCGGGGGATGTCATCATCGGCGGCAATGGCGCGGACCTGCTGAGCGGCGGGGCGGGCAATGACCGCTTCGTCTACAACAGCTATTTCGAGAGCCGCACCGGCATCCGCGCCGACCATATCACCGACTTTGCGACCGGCGACCTCATCGACCTGCGCACTGTCGACGCCGACCTCAACACCGATGGCGTGCAGACGTTCAGCTTCGTGGGCAGCGCCGCCTTCACCGACGTGGGCCAGCTGCGCGTCGGCACCGTCGGCGGGCAGACCGCTCTCCTCGGCAATGTCGGCGGATCGCTCGGCTCCGACTTCATGATTATCCTCGACAATAACCACGCCATCACCAGCGCAGACCTGCTGCTGGTGTGACGCGCCGGACGCGCCTTCCTTCGGGAAGGCGCGTCCCGTTCGTTGCGGCTGGGCGGAACCGCGAATGTAATAAAGTGTGTCCGCCGTCGCCATCTCTTGCAGCGCGGCGTTGGACCCACCAGATTGCACATGCGGGCCGGGCCCCTCTGGCGACATGGATTTCCCCCCTTGATCCTGTCGCGATGTCGGACCGCATCGAGTGCGCTCGGTGCAGGTTTTGCGACGCTTATAGCCCCCTCTCCAGCGTCGCGGGAGACCGCACCGGGCTCACTCGACCCAGTTTTGGATGGAGTGAACAGACGTGAATAATCCCGTTCGTATGCCTGGCCTGGGCGCCAGCCGGTCGGTCGATACCGACGCCGGGCTGCGCGCGCACATGCTGGGCGTTTTCCGCAACATGGGCGTTGGGCTGGTCATCACCGGCCTGGTCGCTTTCGCCATCGCCAATACGCCGGCGCTGGCCGCCGCGATCTTCGGCACGCCCTTGAAATGGGTCGCGATCTTCGCGCCTTTGGCGTTCATCTTCTTCTTCAGCTTCCGCATCGAGAAGATGACGACGGCCGGCGCGCGCATGGCCTTCTGGGCCTTTTCCGCCGTCATGGGCGTGTCGATGGCGAGCCTGTTCCTGGTCTTCACCGGGGCGAGCATAGCGCAGGCCTTCTTCTCGGCGGCGGTCATGTTCCTCGCCATGGCGCTGTGGGGCTATACCACCCAGCGTGATCTGACGAAAATGGGCAGCTTCCTCATCATGGGCCTGATCGGCATATTGGTGGCGGGGCTTATCAACCTCTTCATCGGATCGTCGGCGGTGGCGATGGTCGTCTCGATGCTGGCGGTGGTGATCTTCACCGGCCTCACCGCATGGGACGTGCAGCGGATCAAGTCTGAATATTTCGCCTATGCCGGCCATGAGATGGCGGCGAAGATGCAGGTGATGGGCGCGCTGTCGTTGTATTTGAACTTCGTCAACCTGTTCCAGGCGCTGCTCAGCCTGACCGGCGAGCGCGAGTGATGCGGGACGCCGCGCAAGTCTCGGCCATGCTCTGCCCGGTCTGTCATGTCGGTTTGGCGATGACGGACCGGCAGGGGGTGGAGATCGACTATTGCCCGCAATGCCGGGGCGTGTGGCTCGATCGGGGCGAACTGGACAAGATCATCGAGCGGTCGGCGGGCGGGATCGCGCCCGCGCCGCCGGTGGCCTCGCCGAGCTATCGCCCGGATCGGGCGCATTACGACCATGGCGTGAGCTTCCAGAAGAAGCGGAAGAAGAGCTTTCTGGAGGAATTGTTCGATTGATCCGGCGGTTCAGGAAGAAGGAAGTGAGATCCCAGCATTCGCTGGGATGACGAGTAATGAACCTTTAACCGTCATGCCAGCGTAGGCTGGCATCTCTCTTGTTCTTGTCCGCCCCTCAATCCGGATGCAACGTATCGAACAGGTCGATCCATTTGGGATTGATGCTTTCGATCAGGCGGACTTTCCAATCGCGCTTCCATGCCTTCATCGCCTTTTCCCGCGCGATGGCTTCCGCGATCGTCGCGTGGCGTTCGGCATAGACCAGCCGGTCGATCCGGTAGCGGCGGCAGAAATCCGACCCGGTCCCTTCGCGGTGTTGCATGGCTCGGTGGGGCAGGCTGGAGGTCACGCCGATGTAGAGCACGCCATAGGCGCGGTTCGTCATGATATAGACCCAGCCGCCGATCATGGGGCCAAGGTGGCGCAGAAGGCAGAGAGATGCCAGCCTGCGCTGGCATGACGGCTATCTTTTTAAGTCGATGTCGCTTGCAGATGCGCACGCAATTCGTCGGGCACGTTCACCCAGGCCGTGTCCGGCGTCAGCTTGAGCCGGATGCCATATTCATCGACAGCGGCAGCCAAGATTTGCGAAAACCATTGTTCATGAGTCCACGCCCGAGGAACCGGACTTTGCAGTTGCCGCCGCGATCCATCCCAATGCACTTCCATTGCAGCACGATAGATAAGGTCAAAGCTGGTCCGCGCGGGGCGAACATAAATTTTGCCCTGGAGGTCGATGCCGACTTCTTCGATCTCCTCTACCATCAATGCGCCGCGCCCCAACTCGGCCCTGTGCCGATTTCCACGCCCAAGGGCACGCTCAGCTTCACTAGGGGTTCGGCGGCGCTCTCCATCACCCGGCGGATGACGGCGCTGGCGGCGTCCACGTCACCCTCCGGCAGCTCGAAGACCAATTCGTCATGGACCTGGAGCAGCATCTTCACGTTCGGCAAGCCGGCCGCTTCCAGCGCCGGTCCCATCCGCGCCATCGCGCGTTTGATGATGTCGGCGCTCGTTCCCTGAATGGGCGCGTTGATCGCGGCGCGCTCGGCCCCCTGGCGCTCATGCTGGATCGGCGCGGAGATGCGCGGGAACCAGGTCTTCCGGCCGAACAGCGTCTCGGTATAACCCAGCCGCCGCGCCTTCTCGATCGTTTCGTTGATATAGACGCTGATGCCGGGGAAGCGTTCATAATAGCGGGAGATCATGTCCTGCGCCTCGTCCGCGCTGATTTCCAGCCGGCCGGCGAGGCCCCAGCGGGATATGCCGTAGAGGATGGCGAAGTTGATCGTCTTGGCCCGTCCGCGCGTGTCGCGGTTGACTTCCCCGAACAATTGCTCGGCGGTGGCGGCGTGGATGTCCTCGCCGGCGGCGAAGGCGTCGCGCAGCGCGGGCACGTCGGCCATATGGGCGGCGAGGCGCAGTTCGATCTGGCTATAGTCGGCGGCGAGGATGACGTTGCCCGGTTCGGCGACGAAGGCATGGCGGATCTGGCGGCCGACTTCGGTACGGATCGGGATATTCTGGAGATTGGGATCGGTCGAGGACAGGCGGCCGGTCTGCGCGCCGGTCAGCGAATAGCTGGTGTGGACACGGCCCGTATCCTTGTTGATCTGCGCCTGGAGCGCATCGGTATAGGTGGATTTGAGCTTCGAGAGTTGCCGCCATTCCAGTATCTTGGCGGCGATCGGCGCGCCCTGCGCCTTCAGCTGCTCCAATATGGTGACGTCGGTCGAATAGGCGCCGGACTTGCCCTTCTTGCCGCCCTTGTAGCCCATCTTGTCGAACAGGATCGCGCCAAGCTGCTGGGTCGAGCCGATGGCGAAGGGCTGGCCGGCGATCTCGTGGATTTCGGTTTCGAGCGCGGCGATGCCGGCGGTGAATTCGGCGGAGAGGCGGGAGAGGGCCTCGCGATCGACCTTGATCCCTTCGAACTCCATGCCCGCGATCACGCCGACCAGCGGGCGGTCGACCAGTTCGTAGACGCGGGTCGCGCCTTCGTTGGCGACGCGGGCCTTGAACCGTTGCCAGAGGCGCAGCGTCACATCTGCATCCTCGGCCGCATATTCGGTGGCGCGATCGAGCGGGACTTCGCCAAAGGTGATCTGGTTCTTGCCCGATCCGACCACATCCTTGAAGCTGATGCACTGGTGGTTGAGGTGGACCCGCGCCGCCTCGTCCATGCCATGCCCGGCGAGGGACTGCCCGGCGTCGAGATCGAAGCTCATGACGATGGTGTCGTCATAGGGCGCGACTTCGATGCCGTGGCGGCGCAGGACGGTCAGGTCATATTTGAGATTCTGCCCGACCTTGAGGACAGCGTCGTCCTCCAGCAGGGTTTTGAGTTTCGCGAGCACCAGCGCCTTGTCGAGTTGCGCGGGCCGTTCGGCGAACATGTCGGTGCCGCCATGGCCGACGGGGATGTAGCAGGCGGCGTTCGGGCCGGTGGCGAGGCTGATGCCGACGAGGCCGCAGGAGGCGCAGTCGAGCATGTCGGTTTCGGTGTCGACCGCGACGACGCCCTCCGCCGTCGCCGCGGCGATCCAGCGGTCGAGCGCCTCTTCCGTTACGACCGTCTCATAGAGGCTGCGGTCGATCGCGGGTTCGTCGGCGAAGGCGGGCGGGGGCGGGGCGGCTTCGTCGGTCGCCGCCGCCGCTGCCGCCGCCACCGCGACCGCCGCCGCCGGTGCGCCGAGCCGGCCGAGCAGCGTCTTGAAGCCATGATGTTCGAGGAACGCCTGTAGCGGTTCCTTCGGGATGCCCTTGAGCGTCAGTTCTTCGAGCGGTTCGGGCAGGTCCATGCGATCGTGCAGCGCCACCAGCCGGCGCGACAGGCGAGCCATGTCGGCATGGGCGATGAGATTTTCCTGCATCTTCGATTTCTTCATCAGCGGCGCGGCGTCGAGCGCCGCTTCGAGGCCGCCATATTCGGTGATGAGCTTCGCCGCTGTCTTGGGGCCGATGCCCGGCACGCCGGGAACATTGTCCACGCTGTCGCCCATCAGCGCCAGCACGTCGCCCAGCAATTCCGGCCCGACGCCGAACTTCGCCAGCACATAGTCCGCGCCGCGCCGCTCATTCTTCATCGTGTCGTACATATCGACGCCGGGCTGGATGAGCTGCATCAAGTCCTTGTCGGAGCTGACGATGGTGACGTGCCAGCCCTGCGCGACCGCCGCCTTGGTATAGCTGGCGATGATGTCGTCGGCCTCGTAACCGGCTTCCTCGATGCAGGGGAGGGAGAAGGCGCGGGTCGCGTCGCGGATCATCGGGAATTGGGGCACCAGGTCTTCCGGCGGCGGCGGGCGGTGCGCCTTATACTGGTCGTACATGTCGTTGCGGAAGGTGTGCGACCCCTTGTCCAGCACGACGGCCATGTGCGTCGGCCCCTCGGCGCGGCCCAGTTCCTCGGCCAGCTTCCACAGCATCGTCGTATAGCCATAGACCGCGCCGACCGGCTGGCCGTGCCGGTTGGTGAGCGGCGGAAGCTGATGATAGGCGCGGAAGATATAGCCCGAGCCGTCGACGAGATAGAGGTGATTCTGGGTCATGGGTGGAGGGATAGCGGGTTAGGCCGCCGCCCTCCACCCCGCTACCGAGTCTCGTGGTTCGCGACGACCGCCTTCGCCACCGCCTGCATCAGCGCCCAGCGTTCGGGGATCGGCACCGTGGTCGATCCGATCATCACCGCGACCGCATAGCTGACGCCATCGGGCGCGGTCATGATGCCGATGTCGTTGAAGCCGGTCGAGCGCGGCGGCAAATCCTGCCCCGTCCCCGTCTTGTGCAGATAGGACCAGCCCGCCGGCACCCCGCCCTTGATCCGCTGCGGCCCGGTCTTGGCTTCCTCCATGATCGAGAGCAGCAGCCGCGAGGAGGCGGGCGAGAGCATCTCGTTCCGCTTCAGTTTCGCGAGCGCCTGCACAATCGACGCGGGGGCCGCGCCATCGGGCGGATTGGCGAGATAATTGTCGAGCGCCTTGACCCGGACCGACATCGGCAGCTTCGCGCGGGCGGCGTAGAAATTGCGGCCGATCGCATAATCCTGCCGCCAGTCCAGCCCCGCCGTCGCCGACTGCATCAGCCGCTCGCCGGGGCCGAAGCGGATGTCGCGGATGAGGCGGCGGGCGAGGAAGCCGCGCACCGCTTCGGGGCCGCCGACGGCGCGGAGCAGCGTGTCGTTCGCGGTATTGTCGCTCTGCGTCATCGCGCGGCGCATGAGGTCCGAATAGCTGGTGGTCCACGCCCCGTCCTTGGCGACCAGGGCGGCGGTGGGCTGGTGGAAGAGGGTGAGGTCGTTCCTGGTGATCGTCGTCGTGTCGAACAGGCGCAGCTTGCCGCGATCGACCGCGTCGAGGAAGGTCATCGACACCCAGAGCTTCGACACGCTCTGCTGCGGGAAGAGCGCGTTGCCGTTCCACGCCACGGTCCAGGGCGCGCCGATGCGGCGGACGGCGATGCCGACCTTGCCCTGAAAGCTCTGCCCCAGATTGCGGATAACGCTGACGAGGGCCGGGGGCGGCTCCTCATTCTGGTCGATGTCCTGATAGGGGAGCGGCGGATTGGCGACCGGGCGGATCGGCCATGTGCTGGTGGTGGGCTGCGGCTTTTGCGGGACGGCGGCGGCGGCCTGCGCCGCCGGGCGCTCGGGCGCGCTGACGCAGGCGGACAGGGCTGCGATCAACAGGACGAGGCGCGCGGACCCGCCCCGGTTTTCATTGGATGCCATCTATAACCCCGCACTCTCTGCCGCCATAAGGCGCGGGGGGGCGGCCCAGCGGCAAGAGCGATGCGACGAATGATTCCGCAAATGCGGTGGAGGGAGGCGCGGGAATGAAACCGGCTGATCGCGCAGCCTTTTTTCGCTCATTGCCCATTCAGCGGCGGGCGGGCAAAGGCGGCGGCATGGCATATCGGATCGACAGGCGGGGGGTGCTGCTGGGCGTGGCGGCGCTGGGTGTAAGCGGCGGGGCGCGGGCGGCGGCGCCCTTCGCGTCGCGGCGGATTGCGGTGACGGTGCGGGGCAGCGGGGCGGACGTGCTGCTGATCCCCGGCCTCGCCAGCGGTCCGGGCGCATGGAGCGGAGTCGTGGCGGCGCTGCCCGCCTATCGCTTCCATCTGGTGCAGGTGCGCGGCTTTGCGGGCCTTGGCGCGGAGGCCAATGCGAGCGGCGCGGTGGTGCAGCCGGTCGCCGACGAGATCGCACGCTATATCGGCGCGGCGGGGCTGCGGCGGCCGTCGGTCGTCGGCCATTCGATGGGCGGCACGCTGGCGATGATGCTGGGCCTCAAGGAAATGGCCGGTCGGGTGATGGTGGTCGACATGCTGCCCGCCGGCGCGGCGATGGTGGGCGGGACGGCGAGCGGCCTTGGCTTTCTGGCGAACCAGCTTGGCGGCTACCTCACCGGCACGGCGGCGGGGCGGCGATATCTGGCGCAGATGGTGGCGCAGGCGCCCGGCGCGCAGGGGAGCGACCCCGATGTCATCGCCAATGCGCTGCGCGACCTCGCCAATGTCGATCTGGAGCCGCAACTGCCGCGCCTCTCGGTGCCGTTGGAGGTGGTCTATGCAGTCGGCGACGACGCGCAGATGAACGCTGCCATCAACGCCCGTTTCCGCACCGCCTATGCGGGCAAGAAAGGGACGGCGCTGCGGCCGATCGGTCCCAGCGGCCATATGGTGATGCGCGACCAGCCGGCGCGGTTCGCCGCGCTGCTGAAGGCGTTTCTGGGCGGTTAGAGGGTGGGATCGGTCCCCGGCGCGGCCTGCTACCGCCCCACTTTGATCTCGAACAATTTGGGCCAATATTTGCCGGTGACAAACACGCGGTCCTTCGCCGCGTCATAGGCGATGCCGTTCGCCACCGCCTCGCTGTCGGTCACGCCCGCCGCCTTGCGGAGCGGGGCGATGTCGATCCAGTCGATCACCGCGCCGGTCGCCGGGTCAATCCGCGCGATGTTGGTGTCGTACCAGATATTGGCCCACACCTCGCCCTTCACATATTCCAGCTCGTTGAGGCGATCGACCGGCCGCCCGTTCCAGGTCACGGTGATGCGCCGCGTTTCGGCCAGCGTTTCGGGGTCGAGGAAGCGCAGCTGCGCTGTCCCGTCGCTCATGATGATCTGCCGCCCGTCCTGCGTCAGCGCCCAGCCTTCGCCTTCGTAGCGGAAGGCGGAGAGCGGCTTGAAATCGCGCAGCGACCAGACGAAACCCTGCCGGTGCCGCCAGGTGAGGCTGACGATCCGGTCCTTCCAGTTGACGATCCCCTCGCCGAAATAGCGTCCGTCGAGCACGCGCCGCTGCTCGACCTTGCCGGTCTTGAGCGCGACCTTGCGCATGTCCGACTGGCCCTCCAGCCCCGTGCTCTCGTAAAGCGCGCCGTCGAGATAGAAGAGCCCTTCGGTGAAGGCGGCGGGATCATGGGGGTGGGTGGCGACGAGGGTCCAGGGGGTGTCGGCACGAGCTGGCGCGGCAAGGCCAATCAGCACAACGGCGGCAAGAAGGAGGCGGCTCATTCCGCCGCCTGACCCGCAACCGCCGCCGCCAGCCACCCCGGCAAGGTCGCCGGGTCCAGCGTCTCCACCCGCCGCAGCTCGATAGACAGCCCCAAGTCCGCCAGCAGCGCCCGCTGCCTTTTCTCGTCGGCGTCCGCCGCAGGCACCGCCACCAGCCGCCGGCTCACCTTGTTGCGATAATGCATCCGCGCGGTATTTTCCTGGCCGACATAGCAGCCCTTGTCATAGTCGACGCCGTTCAGCTCCTCGGCATTGGCCTCCAGCCACAGCACCGCATCCTGCCCCAGCTCGCCCACGCCCTCGAACACGCCGAGCGACAGCCGATGCACCCGGAACGCCGCCGAGGCGTCGCCGCCGTCCGCCGGCGCAAGCCACCGATGCCCCAGCGCCGGCAAGCGCGGGTCGAGCGGCCTGTCCGCCGCCTCCAGAGCCCAATGCACCGCCAGCGCCTCGTCCCGCGCGATCGTCACCTTGCGCCGCAGCCGGTAAAGGGTCAGCCGCTTCGCCAGCGCGTCGGCCTGGGCGGCCTCGCAGTCGATCAGCACATCGCCGCCGTCCGCCCACAATATGAAGTCGAACAACGCCTTCCCCTGCGGCGTCAGCAGCCCGGCCCAGCGTGGCGCGCCGTCCGCCAGCGTCAGCACGTCGCGCGTCAGCAAGCCCTGGAGGAAGGGCCGCGCCTCCTCGCCGGAAATTCTCAAGATCGCGCGGTCGGTGAGGGTGGTGCCTGTCATCGGCTTTAGGTAGGACAGTTGCGCCCTATTACCAACCCGTTCGGGCTGAGCGAAGTCGAAGCCCTTGCCTGAGCGGAGCGAAGGCCTCACTGCGTTCGGCAGAGCCCTTCGACTTCGCTCAGGGCGAACGGAACCGTGAATGGAAAACCGCCCATGCCCCAAACCTTTGACCTGATCCTCAAGCACGGCACCATCCACACCCCCGGCGGATCGGAGCAGGCCGATATCGGCGTCACCGGCGGCAAGATCGCCGCGATCGGGACCGCCTTGGGCGACGCGGGCGAGGTCATTGACTGCACCGGCCTCGACGTGCTGCCCGGCTGCATCGACAGCCAGGTGCATTTCCGCGAGCCGGGCCTCGAACATAAGGAAGACCTCGAATCGGGCAGCCGCGCCGCGGTGCTGGGCGGCATCACCGCCGTGTTCGAGATGCCCAACACCAATCCCAACACCGACACGGCCGAGCGCGTCCATGACAAGCTCGCCCGTGCGCACCACCGGATGTGGTGCGACCATGCCTTCTATGTCGGCGCGACAGCGGACAATGCCGAGCAATTGAGGGAACTGGAGCGCATCCCCGGCACATCGGGGGTCAAAATCTTCATGGGCGCCTCGACCGGCAGCCTGCTGGTCGATGACGACGATGCGCTGTCCCGCGTGCTGGCGTCGGGCACCCGCCGCGTCGCCATCCATGCCGAGGACGAGGGGCGGATGAACGCGCGCAAGGACTTGCGGGTCGAAGGTGACCCTGCCTCCCACCCCGTCTGGCGGGACGACGAAAGCGCGATGATCGCCACCAAGCGCATCATCGCGCTTGCGCGCAAGGCCCGCCGCCGCATCCACATCCTGCACATCACCACGCCGGCCGAGCTGGAATATATCGGCGCGAACAAGGGCATCGCGACTTGCGAGGTGACGCCGCAGCATCTGACGCTCGCCGGAGAGGACGCCTATCCGCGCCTCGGCACCTATGCGCAGATGAACCCGCCGATCCGCAGCGCCGCGCATCGCGATGGCCTCTGGCACTGGCTGAACCAGGGCGTGCCCGACGTGCTGGGCAGCGATCATGCCCCCCACACGATCGAGGAAAAGGCCAAGACCTATCCCGCTTCGCCCAGCGGGATGCCCGGCGTCCAGACGCTGGTGCCGCTGCTGCTCAACCATGTGGCGGAAGGGCGGCTGACCCTGCGCCGCTTCATCGAACTCACCTCTTCGGGGCCTCAGCGCGTGTTCGGCCTGACCGGCAAGGGCCGGATCGCGGTCGGCTACGACGCCGACTTCACCGTCGTCGATTTGAAGAAACGCTGGACCGTGGGCAAGGACTGGCTCGCGTCGCGCTGCGACTGGTCGCCGTTCGAGGGGATGGACCTGACCGGCAAGGCGGTCGGCACCATCATACGCGGCCACCGCGTCATGTGGGAGGATGCGCTGGCGGACGCCGCCATCGGCGAGCCCGTCCGCTTCGAGGCGACTCAGTTCGGCTAAGCGGTCGCCAGCCGGCTGCGCCGCGCGCTGGCGATGCCGTCGCTGGCGAACAGGATAAGGCCCACCCAGATCAGGCCGAAGCTCAGCATCTGCCCGGTGCTGAGCGTTTCGCCGAAGATCAGCACGCCGCACAGAAACTGCAAAGTCGGCCCCAGATATTGCAGCAGCCCCAGCATCGCCATCGTCAGCCGCTGCGCGGCGAAGGCGAACAGCACCAGCGGCACCGTCGTCACCGCGCCCGCCAGGATCAAGAGCGCGCTGGTGCCTGCGTCCTGGCCGAAGCCGATGCCGCCATGGCGGGCTTCCCACAAGAGATAGGCGAGGGCGAGGGGCACGAGCAGAGCAGTCTCGACGCCAAGGCCGGTCATCGGCGCGACCGGCGTCAGCTTCCGCATGAGGCCGTAAAAGGCGAAGGTGAAGGCCAGCGTCAGGCTGATCCACAAGGTCGTGACCGCTGACGCCGCGAGGATCGCGACGCCCAGGGCCGCCGCCCCGATCGCCATCATCTGCGGCCGCCGCAGCTTTTCCTTGAGCACCAGAACGCCCAGCGCCACATTGACCAGCGGATTGAGGAAATAGCCTAGGCTCGCGCCGACCACATGCCCCTGGTTGACCGCCCAGACATAGGTCAGCCAGTTGCCCGCGATCAGCAGCGCCGACAGCCCCAGCGGCAGCAACAGCTTCGGTTCGCGCAGGGCGGCGATGAACGGGCCGATGCTCTGCCGCGCCGCCAGGACCGCAAGGATCAGCAGCAGCGACCAGATGATCCGCTGCGCCACGATCTCGGTCGGATCGACATGATGCAGCAGCCGGAAATAGAGCGGCAGCAGGCCCCACAGACCATAAGCGATCACGGCCGCGATCAGGCCCCGGCGCGTCTCGGCGGCGGCGTCGGTCAGAAAATGCCTCCGCCCAGGAACAGCCGCAAAGCGCCGAACCCGGCGACCAGCAGGCAGAAATTCTGCCCGCTCCTGTGCCGCGACATCAGGCCTACCAGCGCGCCCACCAGCGCCATCGGCACCAGCAGCCAGTTCAATGCCCCCAGCAGCGGAAAGACCGCCGGGATCATCAGGATCAGCGTGACGAGGCCGATCGCTATGGACAGAAGGTTCAGCATCGGCTTCACATGGCCCCGCATCTGTGCCATCGCAAGACATGCGGCGCGTGCCACTATCGTCAAACTGGCATCGTGCGGGAAATTCACGCGATTTACCAATATTCCTAACGGAAAATTAACCTCCGTTCTTCATCGCTCGTTTACGAAGGAGTGAAGGATGGCGCTTTCCCGGTCTGTGGCCCGCACGATGGGCATGGTTTCGCTGGCGCTGGCGCTCGCCGCCTGCGGGAAGGGCGACAAGGACGCCAGCCTCGCCGCGCTCGACGCGCAGCTCACCAACAATGCCGCCGATCCTGCGCTCAAGGGCGCGCTGGCCGACCCGATCGTGGTCGATCCGCAGTTGGTCGGCCAGTCCAACCGCAACGCGGTGCGCCCCGCCGATCGCCCCGCCAACGGCGCGGTGCCGGTGCTGCCCGGCGACGCGGCGGCGGCGCAGGCAGCGGCGGTGAAGCAGGCCGGCGGCAAGCTGCTCGCCGCCCCGGCCGCCCGGGAAGCCGCGGCGCTCGAGTCGACCGTCACGCTGGGCGCGGTCGCGCGGGGCAGCGGCAATGCCGGCTGCGCGAAGAAGCTTGTCTATGGCATGGACTGGGCGCAGCGCCTGCCCGACCCCTTCACCCTCTATCCCGGCGCGCAGCTGACCGAAGCGGCCGGCGCGGATGCCGACGGCTGCACCCTGCGCGCGGCGAGCTTCGTCACCCCCGCGCCCAAGCAGGGCGTGCTCGACTATTATTACACGCTCGCCCGTCGCGCTGGCTATGATGGCGAGCACAAGATCATGGGCGGCGACCATGTGCTCGGCGGCATGCGCGGCGCGGATGGCAGCGCTTACTTCATCCTGCTGACCGATGCGCCCGGCGGCAAGACCAGCGTCGATATCATCGCCGACAACGGCCGCTGACTCTCAATCCCTAGATCACTGTTCCCCGGCCTTCGCCGGGGAACGCAATCAATCGCATTGTCAGCGCCTCACCCCCGCCCGCGATACCCCGGCACATCCTGGGGCGGCAGCCACAGGCCCGCCGGCGGCTCGCCCGATTGCCAGAACACGTCGATGGGTATGCCCCCGCGCGGATACCAGTAGCCGCCGATCCGCAGCCATAGCGGGCTCATCTCGGCAACCAGCCGCTCGCCGATCCCGACCGTGCAATCCTCATGGAAAGCGGCGTGGTTGCGGAATGCGCCCAGGAACAGTTTCAGCGACTTGGATTCGACGATGGTGTCGCCCGGCGCATAGTCGATCACCAGATGGGCGAAGTCGGGCTGCCCTGTCACCGGGCAGAGCGAGGTGAATTCGGGCGCGGTGAAGCGCACCAGATAGGGTTTGCCGGGGCGCGGATTGGGCACATAGTCGAGCACCGCTTCTTCGGGCGAGGCGGGGAGGGCGCTGGTCTGGCCCAGATGCAGCGGGGGGATGGGAAGCTCTGTCATGCGCGCCATCTAATGGATGGCACGGCCAATGTCATCGGGCGGCGGCGAAAAGCGATTGTTCACTTGCGGTTCAGCGCCGCTTGTGCCTTGGCACGGACATGGGGTTTCGTCGCTGTCTGATGCTCGCCGTCGCGCCGCTGCTGCCGGCCGCGCTTTCCGCCGCCGCGCAGGCGCAGGAGACGCAGCAGCCCGCGCCGACTTTCTCGCTGCCCCCCGCCAGCACCGCGCCGGCGCCCAATCCCAATCGGCAGGGGCCGGAACTCGACGTCTATCGCGATTCGCCGGCAACGCTGGGCGCGCCTCCACCCGCCGTCACGCCGACCGTCACTCCGCCGCCCGCGACGGTGCAGCCCGCTCCGCAGACCGCTCCGACCCGCCCGGCGCCCGAGCAGTCCCGCGCCACCCGCCCGGCGGAGCGACCGACCGCTACGCCAGCGCCCGCAGCGCCTGCCAACCAGAGCGAAGCCGCGCCGCCACCCGCCACCGCGCCGGTCGAAGCGCCGCCCGCACCCGCTGCCAATGCGGCAGAGCCTTCGCCCACCACGCCCCGGCCAGCGCCCGAGAACGCGCCGCAAGCCGGCATCCTGCCCTGGATCGTCGGTGGCGCGCTGGCCCTGCTCGCGCTCGCCGGGCTCCTGCTGCTGCGCCGCCGCCGGGTCGATGATTCGCAGCCCGATCCGCGCCCCGCGCCCGAGGCTGCGGCTCCTCCGATCGCGCCACCGCCGCCAGCACCAGCGCCAGCCGCCTCCCCGTCGCCGCCGCCCCCAACGCTGCCCGAGCCCGACACGGGTCGCCCCTGGCTCGACATGGATTTGGCGATCACCCAGGCGCGCTTCTCGCTGGTCGGCGTCACCGTCGCCTACAGCCTCATCCTCCACAATCGTGGGGAGACCGCCGCACAGGACATCATGGTGCGCGGGGTCATCGGTAATGCCGGCGCGCAGCAGCAGGCGCTGCTCCAGGGCTTTTTCGGCGGCGACGAGGGGATGCCGCTGCATCACAGCGTCGCCATCGAGCCCGGCGAGACCCGTGTTCTGGCCGGCGAGCTGCGCCTTGCCGCCGACGCGATCCAGCCGGTGCAGATGGGCCAGCGCAGCCTGCTCATCCCGATCGCCGCCTTCGACGCCGCCTATCGCTGGGGCGGGGAGGGGGATGATCCACTAGGGGAGGGCCGCACCGCGCGCGCCTTCATCGTCGGGCAGGAGCAGGAGCCGCCGACCGACCGGCTCGCGCCGCTGCGCCTCGACCAGGGGCCGCGCCAGTATCGCCGCCCCGCTGCCCGCGCCGCTGTGGAACTGACGCCCGCCTGACCCCCTTCCCAGCACCGGCCGGGCATCCTACTACATGCCCGTTCCCCGGCGCAGGCCGGGGTCCAGTTCGGAGCGTGGGACTGGACCCCGGCCTTCGCCGGGGAACAAAAACGTCAGTCCAACACTCGTTGGCGCAAGGCGCAAAGGCAGGGCATGACCATCTTCATCACCACCGACGAACTGGCGGAGCAGCTGGGCGCGCTCGGCCTCGTCATCCTCGACGCGACCCTGTTCCTTCCCGGCACCCCGCGCGACGCCCGCGCCGAATTTGAAGCCGCCCATATCCCCGGCGCGGCCTTTCTCGATCTCGACACGCTCGCCGACCCGGACGATCCCGCGCCGCACATGCTGCCCCCCGACGCCATGATGACCCAGCGCGCGCAGGCGATGTGCATCAGCCCGGACAGCCGCATCATCCTCTACGACAACAGCCCGATCCGCAGCGCCGCGCGCGCCTGGTGGATGATGCGCGCCTATGGCCTGGGCGCGTCCGCCGCGATCCTCGACGGCGGTATGCCCAAATGGCTGGCGGAGGGCCGGCCCACGGAAAGCGGCGAAGCGCAGCCAACCCCCGGCACAGCCATTGCCCGGCTCGACCGCGCGCAGGTCCGCACCAAGGGCGACATTCTCGCCCATCTCGACAGCGGTTCAGCGCAACTGCTCGACGCGCGGGGCGCGGGCCGCTTCACCGGCGCGGAAGCCGAGCCGCGCCCCGGCATGGCCTCGGGCCACATCCCCGGATCGCGCAACCTGCCCTATGCCGCGCTCTTCGCCCCCGACAACAGCCTGAAGCAGCAAGACGAACTGCGCGCCCTCTACGAATCGGCCGGCATCGACCTCGACCGCCCGGTCGTCACCACCTGCGGCAGCGGCGTCACCGCCGCCATCCTGCTCGCCGGCCTCGAATCGCTCGGCAAGACCGACGTCGCCCTCTATGACGGCAGCTGGTCGGAATGGGGCATCGACCCCGCCACGCCCAAGGCCACAGGGGACGCATGAGCGACGACGCTTCCGACCGGGACGAGCGCAAGCCGCTGACCCGCCTTGCCCAGGCGGGCCGCAAGCCCGAATGGACGGGGATGCCAGGGCAACCCGGCGCGATCGTCAGTCCGCCGGTCTGGCGCGCCTCCACCATCCTCTACGACGATGTCGCGCATTTGCGCAAAGCCGCCGCCAGCAGCACCCATGAGCGGCTCTTCTATGGGCGAAAGGGCACGCCGACCGCCTGGTCCCTCGCCGACGCGCTCACGGAGATGGAGCCGGGGGCGGAGGGGACGATGCTCTTCCCCTCGGGCGTGGCGGCGGTCGCCTGCGCGCTGATGGCGGTTTTAAAGCCTGGCGACACGCTTTTGATGGTGGACAGCGCCTATGATCCGACCCGCGCCTTTTGCAAGCAAATCCTGGATAGTTACGGTATCGAAACGATATTTTATGTCCCCACAGCTGTCCCACTCGCTGTTCCACTTGACGGTCGCCGCGTCCGCGCGCTGTTCCTCGAAAGCCCCGGCAGCCTGACCTTCGAGGTGCAGGATGTGCCCGCGCTGACCGCCTGGGCAAGGGCGAACGGCATCGTGACCCTCATGGACAATAGCTGGGCGACGCCGCTCTATTTCCCGGCTTTGCCCCACGGCGTCGACATTTCGATCCTCGCCTGCACCAAATATATCGTCGGCCACAGCGACGTGATGATGGGCAGCGTCACCGCCAACGCCGACTGGTTCGCGACAATCCGCCAGACCGCCTATCTCTTCGGCCAGATGGTCAGCCCTGACGACGCCTGGCTCGCCGCGCGCGGCCTGCGCACCCTCGGCGTCCGCCTCGCCCAGCATCAGGCGGGCGCGCTCGCTGTGGCGCATTGGCTCAAGGACCAGCCGGAGGTCGCTCGCGTCCTCCATCCGGCGCTGCCCGATTGCCCCGGTCATGCCTATTGGGCGCGCGATTTCAGCGGCTCGACCGGCCTCTTCACCTTTGTCTTGAAGGGCGGCGACGAAGCGGCCCGCGCCGCGCTGATCGACGGGCTCGCCCATTTCGGCATCGGCTATAGCTGGGGCGGCTTCGAGAGCCTCGCCCTGCCGATCGATCCCGCCCGCTACCGCAGCGCCACCAGTTGGAAGGCGGAAGGCCCGGCCATCCGCCTCCATATCGGCCTGGAAGACCCCGCCGACCTCATCGCCGATCTCGCCGCCGGCCTCGCCCGCTTTCGCGCCGCGCGGGACGGCGGCTGAGTGGGTCTGCCCGGCCTCTTGGGTCGTCTGCCCGGCGACCCTGAACTGGTGCAGCCGCTGCTGGCGCTGGCGGTCGCCCTCATCCTCTACGCCGCCGCCTGGGGTATCGCCCGCATCGCCGCGCCGCGCCTCGCCCAAGCGCTGCCGCCGCTGGGGGAGGCGCTTGCCGGCCATGTCCGCGCCGTGCTGCGCCATGGGCTGGCGGCGCTGCTGCTGGCCGCTGGGCTGGCGCTCTGGCCGATCGGATCGCTCGGCCATCTGGTGATCGGCATAGTGCTCGGCGCGGCCGTCGCGCTGGCAACCACCCATATCCTGCGCGCGCTCGCCATCCCGCGCTGGGCGGTCGTGCCGCTGGCGCTCATCCTCTTCATCCTGATCGTGTCGGGCAGCGGCGGCGGCATCGCCCCGGTCGGCGAAATGCTCGACCGGGTCGGGGTGACGCTCGGCAAGCGGCGCGTGACTCTGCTCGGTCTGCTGTCGATCGCCGCCACCTGCGTCGCCCTGTTCGCCGCCGTGCGCCTGGGCAACCGCATCGTTGGCCGCTCGATCCAGAAAGCGCAGGGCTTCGACCCGACGCAGAAGCTGCTGGCGCAGAAGCTCGCCGCGATCGCCATGGTCGTCACCGCCTTCTTCGTGGGCGTCGACCTCCTCTCGATCGACCTCACCGCCTTCGCGGTCTTTTCGGGCGCGCTGGGCCTCGCCATCGGTTTCGGCCTGCAAAAGACCTTCGGCAACCTGATCGCGGGCATCATCCTGCTGATGGACCGCTCGATCAAGCCGGGCGACGTCATCGTCGTCGGCGACAGTTTCGGCTGGGTGAACAAGATCGGCGTCCGCGCCGTCAGCGTCCTGACGCGCGACGGCAAGGAACATCTGATCCCGAACGAAAATCTGATGACGCAGGAGGTGGAGAACTGGTCCTATTCCGACCGCAACGTCCGCGTCCGCATCCCCGTCGGCATCGGCTATGACAGCGACCTCAAACTCGCCCAGGCGCTGATGCTCCAGGCGGCGCAGGACAGCCCCCGCGTCCTGCGCTCGCCCGCGCCCAATGTCTGGCTGACCGGCTTTGGCGAAAGTCGGATCGAGCATGACATCCTGGTCTGGATCAGCGATCCCGAAGGCGGCGTCGGCAATGTGAAGTCCGACGTTCTGGGCCGCGTCTGGCATCTGTTCCGCGACCATGGCGTCACCATCCCCTATCCGCAGCGGGTGCTTCACCCCGCGCCAGGTACGGGCGATTTGCCCCATGGCTGAACCGACACATGGATTTCGCGGCCGCGCCGGCCTATAAAGGCGCCATGCCCCCGGTCTCGCTCCTGCTGATCTTCGTCGCTACCGTCGCCGCGATGGAGGCGTTCGCCTATGTCATGCACCGCTGGGTGATGCACGGGCCGGGGTGGTTCCTCCACGCCAGCCACCATCGCCCGCGCACCGGCAATTGGGAAGCGAACGACCTCTATTTCGTCATCTTCGCGCTCCCCTCCATCCTGCTGCTGCTCGGCGGGGTGCAATGGGGCTGGGGCGGCTGGGCGACTGCGATGGGCGCGGGGATTGCGGCCTATGGCGCCATTTACCTCGGCTTCCACGACATCATCGTGCACCAGCGGGTGAAGAACCGCTACGTCGCCCGCTCGCGCTACATGAAGCGGATCGTCCAGGCCCACCGCCTGCACCATGCGGTGGAGACGAAGGACGGCACGGTGAGCTTCGGCTTCCTCGTCGCGCCCAGCCCGGCGTCACTCAAGCAGGAACTCGCCCGCCGCGGCCGCGGAGGCGTGCGCGCGCCGCAGGGACAGGCCAGCGTCGAAGCGCGCTGAACGCCGCCGCCCGAAACGCCCTTCATATCGCGCCGCGCATGATCTATGGCGCAATCCCATTCCCCGGAGGGACGCCGATTTGATCCTGGACCTTGCCGCCGCCGCTTCGGGCGCCATCCGCTTTGAAGACCTTGGGCTCGATCCCGTGGCGCTGAACCTCGGCTTCTTCGCGCTCAAATGGTACAGCCTCGCCTATCTGGCCGGCATCCTGATCGGCTACTGGTATCTGCTGAAGCTGGTGGCGCAGCCCGGGTCGCCGATGGCGCGCCGCCATGCCGACGACATGATCTTCTACGCGACGCTCGGCATCATCCTGGGCGGCCGGCTCGCTTATGTGATCTTCTACAAGCCCGATATCCTCCTCCACCCGCTCGACATCTTCAAGCTGTGGGAAGGGGGCATGTCCTTCCATGGCGGGGCGATCGGCGTGTCGCTCGGCATCCTCTACATGGCGTGGAAGGAAAAGCTCAATTGGCTGCGCATTCACGACTATGTCGCCTGCGTCGTGCCCTTCGGCCTCTTCTTCGGCCGGCTCGCAAACTTCGTGAACGGGGAGCTTTGGGGCAAGGAAACCGACGTGCCTTGGGCGATCATCTTCCCCACCGGCGGGCCGTTTCCGCGCCATCCGAGCCAGCTCTATGAAGCAGCGCTCGAGGGCGTCCTGCTTTTCCTCATCCTCGCTTACGCCTTTTGGCGGACCAAGGCGCGCTACGAGCCGGGGAAGCTCGTCGGCCTCTTCCTGCTCGGCTATGGCGTCTTCCGCTTCGGTGTCGAATATGTGCGCGAGGCCGACGCCCAGCTCATGGAATTCGCCGACCGGACCGGCCTCCATATGGGCCAGTGGCTGTGCGTGCCGATGATCGTCGGCGGCCTCTACCTCATCGCCACCGCCAAGCGCCGCCGCCAGCGTGTCGAGTCCGTCGCCGGGGGACAGAGTGTCGCCTGAAGCCGCCCCGCTGGCCGAACGGCTGGCGCGGCAGATCGCCTCGGGCGGGCCGATCTCGGTCGGCCATTATATGGGGGAGGCGAACCAGCATTATTACGCCACCCGCGATCCGCTGGGGGCCGACGGCGATTTCACCACCGCGCCTGAAATCAGCCAGATGTTCGGCGAACTGATCGGCCTCGCGCTCGCCGATGTCTGGCTCCGGTCGGGCCGCCGCCCCGATCCCGCCTATGTCGAACTGGGGCCGGGGCGCGGCACGCTCGCTGCGGACGCGCTCCGCGCCATGGAACGCGCCGCGCTTGCCCCCAAGCTGCACCTCGTCGAAACCAGCCCCACCCTGCGCGACCGGCAGAAGGCGCTGCTGCCCCATGTCATCCATCATGACAGCGTCGACGGCCTGCCCGACAAGGGGCCGCTGCTGGTCGTCGCCAACGAATTTTTCGACGCCCTGCCGGTCCGCCAGTGCATCCGCGTCGGCGACGAATGGCGCGAGCGGGTGGTGATCCGGCGCGAGGCGGAGGGGCGCTTCATGGCCGTACCCGGCTACCGCCGCATCGAATCGGGCCTGCCGCCGATCGCGGGCCAGGGAGAGGACGGCGCGATCCTGGAGGTGCCGATCGTCGGCGCAGGGATCGCCTATGCGCTCGCCCAGCGGATCGCGCGGCAGGGCGGGGCGGCGATCCTGATCGACTATGGCTATGAAGGCCCGGCCTTCGGCGACACGCTCCAGGCGGTGAAGGCGCACAAGTTCGCCGATCCGTTCGCCGATCCGGGTGAGGTGGACCTTACCACCCATGTCGACTTTACGGTGCTCGGCAATATGGCGCGTCAGGCGGGCTTGCGCGTCTATGGCCCGGTGGAGCAGGGCGCCTATCTCCGCCGCCTCGGCATTGACGCCCGCGCGGCGCAACTGGCGCAGACCAGCCCGGCCCGCGCCGTCGAGGTGGAGGCCGCCCGCGCGCGCCTGACCGACGCGGACGCCATGGGCACCCTGTTCAAGGTGATGGCCTGGACTCAGCCCGACTGGGCTGACCCGGCGGGGTTCGACGGGTAAGGCCTTGCCCGCCCCTTGCGGGACGGGCGACCGGCTCAGCCGCGTTTTTCGGGCGGCAGGGTGATCTTCACGCTTTCGCCATTCTGGCCGGGGAAGTTCACGAACATCGCGTCGATCAGGTTCGGCACCAGATAGGTGAGCTTGTTCGACAGCGACTGGGCCTGCGCCTTGCCCTCGAACAGACGGCGATTGTCGGCGGCGCGATCGATCTTGAGGCTGAGGTCGCTGGTATAGACGGTGTAGCTCGACACGTCGTTGTAGCCCGGCCCGCCGAACAGCCAGGGGTCGTAGAAGCCATAGCCCCACGGCCGGCCCCAATAGCCGCCATAGCCGAAGCGGCCGCCCCAGCCCGGACCCCAGCCGGGGCCGAAGCCGCCACCGGCAAAGCCGGTCGAGCGCACCTTTTCGCGGCCATTGTCGACATCATAGGCGACGCGAACGATCAGGTCGGCGCGCGCCGGATCGCTCGCCGCGACATAGCCCGTCTGACTGAGGCGCTGACCGACCAGCTCGGCATAATGGGCGAACTCCAGACCGCCCGCCAGACGCGGATCGTCGGCAACGATAGTGAAGCTCTGTCCCGCCGGGGCGGGGAGCTGCTGGAACCGGGCGACGTCGGCCTTGAACCCGGTGGCGCAGCCCGACAGCGCCATCAGCGCCAGAGCGGGCGCTGCGACCAGACCGATTTTCTTGAAGCGGCTCATTTTTTCACGTCCTGTATCAGGCCAGATGCCTGCTGATCTTCTGCGCCGTGCCCTAGCAAAACGCAACTGAACATCGATTGAACGCGCGAACCGACCGAACGGGCGCAAACCATGTTCCGTCAGACGAGAGACGGCGCGGAACGGGCAAAGCCGTAGGTCTTTTATCGCATCAGTCCCATCGCGTCATAGGCTGCGCGCAGGGTCGGTTCCGCCGCCGCCGCCGCCTTGGCCGCGCCTTTGTCGAGGATCGCGTCGAGCGCGGCGTCGTCGGTCCGCAGCTCCAGGAAGCGTTCGCGGATCGGGCGCAGCGTCTCGACCAGCAGCTCGCCCAGCGCCGGCTTGAACGCGCCGAAACCCTTGCCCGCGAAATCGGCGCAGACGGCGTCGGCGGTCGCGCCGGACAAGGTGGCGAAGATGCCGACGAGATTGCCCGCCTCCGGCCGTCCCGCCAGACCTTCGGCCGTTTCCGGCAGCGGCTCGGGATCGGTCTTGGCCTTTCGCACCTTCGCCATGATCGCGTCGTCATCGTCGGTCAGGTTGATGCGGCTCATGTCCGACGGATCGGATTTGGACATTTTCGCCGTGCCGTCGCGCAAGGACATGATCCGCGCCGATTCCTTGGGGATGATCGGGTCGGGCAGGGTGAAGAGATCGACGCCGAAATCGGTGTTGAACTTTGCCGCAATGTCGCGCGCCAGCTCCAGATGCTGCTTCTGGTCCTCGCCCACCGGGACATGGGTCGCTTGATAGGCGAGGATGTCGGCTGCTTGCAGCACCGGATAGACGAACAGCCCGACCGATGCGCCCTCGCGGTCCTTGCCCGCCTTGTCCTTGAACTGGGTCATGCGGTTGAGCCAGCCGATCCGCGCGGTGCCGTTCAGCAGCCAGCACAGCTCGGCATGGGCGGGCACCCGCGCCTGGTTGAAGAGGACGGAGCGGTCCGGGTCGATCCCCGCCGCCACCAGCGCGGCGGCCATATCGCGCACGTTGCGGATGCGCGCCTCCCGCCCTTCATGCACGGTGATCGAGTGCATGTCGGCGAGGAAGAAGAAGCATTGCGCATCGCCGGTCATCTCGTCCTGCATCCGCACCCAGTTGCGGATCGCGCCCAGATAATTGCCCAGATGCAGATTGCCGGTCGGCTGGATGCCGGAAAGGACGCGCATGATGTGATCCGTTGCTTTATTCAGGTTGTGGACTTGGCGCGCAGCAGCGCCCTTATGTCGGACAGGCGGTAGGCGCCCACCGCGACGCTCGCAGCCCCGTATAGCGCAACGCCCGCGCCGACAAGCAGCGAGAGAGCGACATAGCGCTGGAGCATCGCGCCGGTCAGCCAGGGATCGAGCAGATGCTCGCCCGCCAGCAGCGCCGCGCCCATCAGGATCGCGGCGAGCGCCAGCCGGGGCAGGCGGCGGCGCAGCCCGGCGTCGGCAGCGAAATGGCCGCGCTTGACCAGCGTGTGATAGAGCATCGCGACGTTTACGGTCGAGGACAGCGCCGTCGCCAGCGGCGGGCCGATATGCCCCAGGGTCGGGATCATCGCCATATTGCCCGCGATGTTGATGAGGATCGAGAGCATGGCGTAGCGCACCGGCGTTCGGGTGTCGCCGCGCGCATAATAGCCGGGCGTCAGCACCTTGACGAGCACATAGGAGGGCAGCCCGATCGAGAAGGCCGACAGCGCCCAGCCGCACCGCATCGCATCCTCGGCGGTGAATCGGCCATATTGGAACAGCCCGCGCACGATCGGCTCGGCCACGGTCAGAAAGGCGACGGTGGCGGGCAGCGTCAGGAACAGGGCGAGTTCGATGCCGCGATTCTGCGTCTCCATCGCCTCCGCCTCCTGACCCTTCGACAGCATGCGCGAGATGGTGGGGAGGAGGATGGTGCCAAGGCCGATGCCGATGAGGCCCAGCGGCAACTGGTTCAGCCGGTCGGCATAATAGATATAGGTGATCGATCCCGAAGCCAGCAGCCAGCCCGACAGGGCCGTCGAAATCAGCAGGTTGATCTGCGATGCGCCAGCGCCAGCGGCGGCGGGGACGATGAGGCGCAGCAGTTCCTTGACGTCCGCGTCGAATTTCGGCCGCCGCAGCTTCAGCGACACGCCGGCGCGGCGGCAGGCGAGCATCAGCCACAACAGTTGCAGCGCGCCGCCCACCGTCACCGAAATCGCCTGCACGCGGGCCGTCTCATATTCGTTCGGGCCATGGAAAAACCACAACCCCGCGATCATGCTGAGGTTGAGCAGGATGGGGGCTGCGGCATTCACCCAGAATTTGTCGAGCGAATTCAGGATGCCGCCCAGTAGCGAAGCGAGCGAGATGAGCGCCAGATAGGGCAGGGTGATGCGCGAGAGCATGACCGCGAAGGCGAACTGTTCGGGCGTCGGGTTCTGCCGCGAAAAGCCGCCGGAGAGCGCCCAAGTGACGGGCCAGGCGGCCGCGATCAGAATAGCGGTGAAGAGGATCAGCACCGGCAGCAGCACGGCGAGCGCCCGCTGGGCGAAATCATAGCCGGCAGGGAGACCGCCGTCGCCCGCCGCCTTCCGGTTGAACAGCGGGATAAAAGCGGCGGAGAAGGCCCCTTCCGCAAACAGCGCGCGGAACATGTTGGGCAGGCGGAAGGCGACGCCGTTGAACGCGTCCGACGCGAAACCCGCGCCGACATAGCGCGCGGCGAGCGAATCGCGCACCAGCGCGAGGATGCGGCTGGCAAGCGTCAGCCCGCCGACCGAGCCAAGAGCGCGCGCGAGTTTCACTTTTTTCTCCGTTCGGGCTGAGCGAAGTCGAAGCCCGGCATTGAGCGAAGCGAAATGGCTTCGCTTCGCTCTGCCGAGCCCTTCGACAGGCTCAGGGCGAACGGAGATTTGGTCATCGGCCGATCAGGCGTGGCCGGCCGGCTCGCCTGCGGTCGCTTCCATCTGCTGCGCCTGCTGGAGGTACAGCCCGCCGAAATCGATCGGGTCGAGCAGCAGCGGCGGGAAGCCGCCGTCGCGGATCGCGTCGGCCAGCACGCGGCGAGCGAAGGGGAAGAGCAGGCGGGGCGCTTCGGCGAGCAGGAAGGGCTGGGCCTGGTCCTCGGGCACGTTGCGCATCCCGAACAGGCCGGCATAGAGCAGCTCGACCGCAAAGGCAGTGCCCTGCGGCGCGATCGCCTTGACCTCGACCTTCAGCGACACCTCGACCACTTCCTCGCCGACCTTGTCCGCGCCGATGTTGAACTGCACGTCGATCTGCGGCTGGTCCTGCCACTGATAGACGGCGGGTGCGTTCGGATTCTCGAACGAGAGATCCTTCACATATTGGCTGATGAGCGCGATCTGCGGCGCGGTGTCGATGCCGTTGCCGATGCTGCTGGTGATGTGGTCCGTTTCGTCGGCCATAACTGGTCCTGGCTTTCCCTGTTGGAATGGCGGCGCGGCGGCCCCCGATGACAATGACCCGCGCGCTTAGCAGGGGCTTGGGACAGGAGCAATGGCGCGCGGCCAAGCGCTATTTGAAGTCTCGTGCAAACATGCCTATGTTGCGCGTTGGAACCTGATTTCGAGCAAAGGGTATTAGCCCCCGTGTATGTGATCGTCATCCTCGCCATGATCGCCGGTTTTCTGGCGCTGCGGCTCTATTCCGTGCTGGGCAAGCGGACCGGGCATGAGCAGGAGCCCGCGTTGCGCCCGGCCGAGGAGCGCGCGAAGGTAACCGTGCTGCAACCCAGCCCGGTGCCGCAGGGCGCGGGCGATTCGGTGCGGCTGGCCGAAGGGCTGATCGCGCCGGGCGCGGAACATGGCGTCCGCGCGCTGATCGCCGTCGATCGTAGCTTCGACGTGCCGCAATTCGTCGATGGGGCGAAAAGCGCCTACAAGATGGTACTGGAGGCCTTCTGGCGCGGTGATCGCGATGAACTCGCCTGGTTGTGCGATGCCGACGTGCTCGCCTCGTTCGATGCCGCCATCGCCGCGCGCGAGGCGGAGGGGCATGTGCTCGACAACCGGCTGGTCCGCATCGAAAAGGCGCAGATCATCGAGGCGTCGGTCAAGGACCGGATCGCCGAAGTCGCGCTGCGGTTCGAGGCGGACATTGCCGCCGTCACCCGCGACAAAGACGGCAATGTCGTCGCCGGCTCCATGACCGACGCGGTCGGCACCCGCGACGTGTGGACCTTCACCCGCGACATTCGCAGCGCGGACCCCAACTGGAAGCTCAGCGAAACCGACGAAGGCTGATCGCATGATCGGCATGAAGTCGGCGGGCGCGCTGCTTGCGGCGCTGGCCCTGTCCGCCTGCGCGGGCGGTATGATCCCGCCATCGGCCGGCGGTCCGGCACCGACACGCCCGGCGCCGCCGGCGACCAGCGGGCAGGCGACCCGCCCCATTCCCGCCACGCCGCGTCCCACGCTGCCGGTCGATCTCCCCGCCGATCCCGCGCTCGACAAGAGCAGCGCCGCTGGCCTTGGCATCACGCGCGGCCCGGACATCGCCGCGCTTATCCCCTCGGGCGAACGCTCGCGCCGCGCGCTCGCTGCGTTCCGCCTGTCCTGTCCGACATTGATGCGCCGCGCCGACCAGAGCGGCCTGACGCGCGGGTCCGACTGGAACAATGCCTGCGCCGCCGTGTCGAGCTGGCCCGACGCATCGGCCAGCGAATTTTTCGCCCGCTATTTCGAGGCGGTGCAGGTCGGCGACGGTGCGGCCTTCGTCACCGGCTATTATGAGCCGGAGATTGCCGGATCGCGCACCCGCCAGCCCGGCTACGAGGTGCCGATCTACCGCCGCCCGACCGACCTGATCGACGTCGATCTCGGCCAGTTCAGCGAGAGCCTGAAAGGCCGCACGATCCGGGGCAAGGTGAACGGCACGAAGTTCGTCCCCTATGACGAGCGCGGCCAGATCGTCGCCGGATCGCTCGCCGGGCGCGGACTGGAACTCGCCTGGGCCGCCGATCCGGTCGAATTCTTCTTCCTTCAGGTGCAGGGATCGGGCCGGCTGCTGCTGGCCGACGGCGGCGTCATGCGGATCGGCTATGACGGGCAGAATGGCCGCGACTATACCGGCATCGGCAAGCTGATGAAGGACCGCGGGCTGATCCAGGCCGGATCGATGCAGGACATCATGGCCTACCTCCGCGCCAATCCCGCCGAGGGCGCGGCGATCATGAACGAGAATAAGAGCTTCGTCTTTTTCCGCGAACTGACCGGCGCGGGGCCGATCGGCGCGCTGGGCGTGGCGGTGACGCCCGAAGCGACGGTCGCGGCCGATCCCAAATTCGTGCCGCTGGGCGCGCCGGTCCTGCTCAGCCTCGACCGGGCCGAGCCCAACGGCATCTGGATCGCGCAGGACACCGGCGGGGCGATCAAGGGCGCGAACCGCTTCGACAGTTTCTGGGGCGCGGGCGCGCGGGCGCGGGGGATTGCAGGGGGCATGTCGGCGCGGGGCAGCGCGCTTGTGCTGTTGCCGATCGGCTCGCTCGCGCGCCTGACCCAGCCCTGATCCATGGTCCGGCGGCGGCTGTCGGCGGAGGAGGAGGCGCTGTGGAGCGCGCTTACCCGTAGCGTCCGGCCGCTGCGGCCCGGCGCAAGGGCGTCGAAGATCGCCGGGGCGGCCCCGCCGGCACAGACGCCGCCGATCGCCGATCCGCCGCAAAGGTTAACCATTGCGCCACAACCGATCCTTGCTGCGCCGCCCGCGCGATCGCCCGCGCCGATGCTCGACAGCAGTTGGGAACGGCGCATCCGGGGCGGAACGATCAGCCCGGACATGAGCATCGATCTGCACGGCGATACGCTGGCGGCGGCGCATGCCCGGCTCGACCAGGCGATCGCCGCCGCTCTGGCGCGCGACGCGCGGGTTCTGCTGGTCGTGACCGGCAAGCCACCGAAAAGCGGGATGGTTTCGGGATCGTCACGACGCGGCGCGATTCGGGCCGAGATCGGCCACTGGCTGGAAACCAGCCGCCACGCCGACCGGATCGCCAGCGTCCGCGTCGCACATCCGCGCCATGGCGGCGACGGCGCGCTTTACCTCATTCTGCGCCGCAAAAAATGAAGCAATTCAGCGACTCTCGCTGATCCTTTCTTAACCAGTCTCCTTCATACCGGCCGGATTGAGCGCTCCAAGGCGGGGCAGGGGCATCGGGGCAAGGAGGCACATGCAGGGCGTGACGTTGAAAAGCCGCGCCGCTGCCTTCGCTTGCGCCGCGGGGGCGCTGGTGTTCACCCTGTCGCTCGTGCTCGCCTACACCGCCGGCGAGCAGGATGACGCGGTCGCGATCGGCCGCTCGCTCATCATCGCGATCCTGTGCGGCACGATGAGCTGGGCGTCGGCCGCCCGATCGATGGCGACCACGGCGAGCGCGATCGACGCCGCGACCGAGCGGCTGCTGGCCGCGGCGCATGGCGATCTCCAGTCTGCGGTCCCGCCGGAAATCGGACAGGAACTGCCCGACCTGTCGGTGGCGATGGAAAGCCTGTTCAGCCAGGTCCGTACCAATCTGGATCATGTGCAGGCGCTGGCGCTGTTCGACCAGATCACCGGCCTTGCCAACCGCACCAGCTTCTGCCGGCAGGTCGAGCGGCTGCTGGCCGAGCATGACGATAGCGGCCAGCCGACACTTTTCTTCATCGACCTCGACGGGTTCAAGGGTGTCAACGACACGCTGGGCCATGCGGCGGGCGACCAATTGCTCGCCCGCGTGGCGGGGCGGCTGCGCGAAGTAGTGATGGCACAGGTCAGCACCGGCGGCGGCGACGCCGTCATCGGCCGGCTGGCGGGCGACGAGTTCACCCTGTTCTTCCCGCATCTGACCGGGCCGGCGGCGGCGCAGCGGATCGCGCGGGCGATCCAGTTCGCACTCGGCGAGCGTTTCGACCTCGGCAGCCAGCATGTCGAACTGGGCGCGTCGATCGGCATCGCCTGCTATCCCGATCATGGCGACACGCTTGCCGGGCTGCTGCGCGCGGCCGACATCGCCATGTATCATGCCAAGCATGAGGGGCGCGGGCGCGCGGAAATCTACACCGACGCGCTGGCGCTGGAGGCGCAGGATCGCGCCGAGCTGGAGCGCGACCTCTTGACCGGCCTGCAACGCGACGAGTTCCTGCTGGAGTTCCAGCCGCAGATCGATGTGGGGCAGGGCCGCGTCGTGGCCGCCGAGGCGCTGGTCCGCTGGGCGCACCCCGAACGCGACTTGGTCATGCCCGGCGCGTTCGTGCCGATGGCGGAGGAAAGCGGCGCGATCGTCGCGCTCGGCGACTGGGTGATGAGCCGGGTGTGCGAGACGGCGGCGCGCTGGGCAAAGGCAGGGCTCAGCCAGCGCATCGCGATCAACATATCGACCCGGGAACTGAGCCAGCCCGATTTCTTCCTGCGCCTGCGCCACGCCATCGCCACCCATGGCGCGCCGGCGACGATGCTGGAACTGGAGATCACCGAATCGCTGGCGATGGACATGGACCCGCGTGTGCTCGACCAGCTCGCGGCGCTCCGCAGGGACGGGGTGCGCGTCGCGATCGACGATTTCGGCACCGGCTATTCCAACCTGTCGCGGTTGAAGGAACTGCCCGTCGACCGGGTTAAGATCGACCGCAGCCTGGTGCGCGACATCGCCACATCGGCCGAAGCGCGGACCATCTGCTCCGCCGTCGTCGGCCTGATCCAGGGGCTGGGTATGGAAGTGGTGGTCGAGGGGATCGAAACCCAGGCGCAGATGGACGTGCTGCGCGTGATCGGCTGCACTCTGTTCCAGGGCTATCACCTGGCGCGGCCGGCGGGGGAGCGAAACTATCTGGCGCAATTTGGCGGTCAGGCGCCGATGCCGCTGAGGGATGCGGGGTAGTTTGACATGTGCATCATATCCCTCTCCCTCTAGGGAGAGGGCTGCGCAGACTTGGCAGCTTGCTGCCTTAGTCGAAGCTGGGTGAGGGTGAAGCGACCTCGCTGAGATAGGCAAATGTCCCGCCAATCCCCCTCATCCAACTCCGCCTAGCCGCTACGCGGCAAGGCTTCGTATCCTTCTCCCTCCGAGGGAGAAGGAGGGTTATGCACCGCCTGCCTCACCCCAGCGCCCGTTCCACCGCCAGGGCATAGATGCGCGTCAAGTCGCGCAGATCCTGCACCGCCACCGCTTCGTCCAGCTTGTGCATGGTCGCGTTGCAGAGGCCGAATTCCACCACCGGGCAGAGCCGCGAGAGGAAGCGCGCGTCGGAGGTGCCGCCGCTGGTGGAAAGTTCCGCCGCAACGCCGGTCACGTCGCGGATCGCGCCCGCCAGCAGGTCGGACAGTGCGCCCGGTGCGGTCAGGAACGCTTCGCCGCTGATCTTCGCCTCCACCGTGCCGCCCTCGACCGCGGCGAGCGCCTTGATCCGCTCGATCAGCGATGTGCCGCTGTGCCGGTCGTTGAAGCGGATGGAAATGCGCGCGGTCGCCTTCGCCGGGATGACGTTATGGGCGGGGTTGCCGACCTCCAGGTCGGTGATCTCGATATTGCTGGGCTGGAACCAGTCGGTGCCCTCGTCCAGCA